>Ga0307510_10000336_pt1 | contig 43815 bp, 31 predicted proteins | sample 12_EM_MG_FD_207224 | JGI IMG/M metagenome (GOLD analysis project Ga0307510, IMG submission 207224) | Populus trichocarpa ectomycorrhiza microbial communities from riparian zone in the Pacific Northwest, United States - 12_EM | ecosystem: Host-associated > Plants > Roots > Unclassified | place... | reverse complement strand
TATCGACGACCTTGTCAAACAGCCCCCTTGCGTGGAAGCCTGCGACATTCTGCTGAGACGTAATGGTGGGGTCGTGGAGTTCGGCTGGCAGCAGGAACCTCCGGCTGGAAAAGGTATATTCCATCTTGTTGCGATAGAACTTTGAATCTTCGGCTCCGAGGATCGGGTTGATCGGCGGCAGGGCCACCTTGCCTATCCTTTCCAGGACATCGACAACCTGCTGCTGTTTGTACTTCAGTTGCAGGGGATAGGGCAGCATCTGCCAGCGACAGCCGCCACAAATTCCGAAATGGGAACAAAAGGGTGTCACCCGGTCCGGGGAATAACTATGAAAAGCAGTTATAAATCCTTCTGCCCAGTCCTTTTTATTTTTGGAAAGTTTAACATCTACGACGTCTCCGGGGATGGCGTTCTCGATAAATATGACCTTGCCGTCTACACGGGCTAAGGATTTACCCTCAGCGGCATAATCCTCTATGAGGATATTCGTTAATACTATGTTCTTGTTTTTTTTTCTCACGATGCAAATCTATGGCTAATTTTATGCGGTTATGAACAAAATCCTGTTGTCCCTGGCAGCCTGCCTATGTCTCTTGAAAGCCTCAGCCCAAAGCGGGCATGCCATCCGTCTCCACCTGAAGCCCTATACGGGAGGAAAAGTATATCTTGGCTATTATTATGGAAAGATCAAGGCCCTGGCTGATTCGACGGAGCTGAATGCCAATAGCGAGGGGGTCTTTAGCGGGAAGGACAAGCTTCCTGGCGGTGTGTATTTTGTGGTTTCTCCCAGCAGGGCTATTCTTTTCGAGCTCCTGATCGACAGCACGCAGCATTTTTCCATCGCCGCGGACACGACGAATCTGCCTGGCAGCGTGGTCTTTACCGGATCGGCCGACAACACGATCTTCCAGTCCTATACGCGTTTCACCGCCGAAAAAGGAAAGGAGATAATGGCCGCTCAAAAAGAGCTGAGCACTGTCCATACCAAGGCTGATTCGACGCGATTGAAGGACAAGATGAAAGTTCTGAATACCGACATACAGAATTACCGGGAAGGGCTTGCCGCGAAGTATCCCCATTCTCTTTTGACTACGCTGTTCCATGTACTAAAAGAGCCGGTGGTTCCACCTAATCCTAAACAGGCGGGGGTAAAATATGACAGTAATTTTGCCTATCATTACTTCAAGTCCCACTATTGGGATGGTATATCGTTTACGGACGAAAGGCTGGCGCGGACGCCGGTTTTTGAGCCCCGGCTGGACAAATATTACCGGGACCTGGTGCCTCCCGAGGCTGATTCCATCGAACGGGAGGCGGACATGATGTTGTTGCAGGCGCGGGTGAGCAAGCCGTTATTTCAATACCTGCTTGTCTATTTCGTGCAGAAATATGTGAACCCGGAATACATGGGCCAGGACGCCGTGTTTGTCCATCTCTTTGAAAAATATATCAATACCGGAGAGGCGGAATTCTTTACAGAAAAATACCGGCAGTTCCTGAATAACAGGGCTTATAGCCTGATGGCCAATCTGATCGGTCAGCCGGCTGCCAACCTGGAAATGGTGGACAGTGCCGGGACGCCCCGTCCCCTGTATGATGTGCAGGCGCCGTTCGTCGTCATTTGTTTCTGGGATGCCACCTGTAGTCATTGTAAGGAAATCGTCCCAAAAGTGGACTCTATCTTCCAGGCAAAATGGAAGCGGGAGGGGGTAAAACTATATGGAGTGATGGTGGATGGCGGCAAGGAGGCCTGGTTGCAATTCATTAAGGATCACAATTTAATCGATTGGATACACGTTTATGAGACGAAGGAGCATCAGGATGCTACGGAAAAAGCCGGGCAAGCCAGCTACCGACAGCTCTACGATGTATACCAAACCCCCATTCTCTATTTACTGGACAAAGACAAACGTATCATAGCTAAAAAACTTTCTTATCAGCAGCTTGACGAGGTCATTAATCTGAAACTGCAGCATCCAAAATCCAATTGATATGAGTTCACCGGTTAGAAAGCTATTCCTTATTCCCCGGGTAATCCTGCTCTTATTGTCGGGCTTTTCCGTTTTATCCAATGTCTCTGCGCAGTCCCTGTTCACACTTGATGGTTCGGGCACCAGCAAAGAGGAGTTCCTGAAAGCCTACAACAAAAACAACAACGGGAACAAGGCCTCTGACAAATCTTACCGGGATTACCTGGAGCTGTATGTCCGGTATAAGCTGAAGGTCAGGGCAGCCTATGACACGCAGCTGGATACGCTTGCCGGGCAGCGCAGTGAGTTGCAGAACTTCCGGGCGCAGGTAGCGGAGACCTATCTAAAAGACGAGATCAGCCTCGACAGGCTGGTGAAGGAAGCTTTTGTGCGTGGACAGAAGGATATCCGTCTCTCTCATATTTTTATCGCTCTTCCCAAAAATCCTTCGGTCACTGATACACTGAGGGCCTATGAAAAAGCGATGGCCGCGTATAATGACCTGAAAAGAGGGAAGAAATTCGGCGAGACGGCCCTGGCTTATTCCCAAGATCCTTCTGTAAAAACCAACCAGGGGAATCTTGGCTATATCACGGTGTTCACACTACCCTATGTATTGGAGACCCTGGCTTACACAACGCCAGCCGGTAAGTTCTCCATGCCTTATCACAGCAAAGGGGGTTATCATATTTTTAAGAACGAGGGGGAAAGAAAGGCACTTGGCCGGATAAAAGCGGCGCAGATCCTATTGTCCTTCCCTCCCGGAGCAACGGAGGCCGCCCAGTTCGCCGTTCATAAAAAGGCAGACTCCATCTATGCACTCTTGCAAAACGGAGCCGATTTTGCCAGTCTGGCCAGGACGAACAGTGGTGACAATCTTAGTTATCAGATGGGTGGAGAGCTGCCGGAATTCGGGATCGGGTCGTATGATTCGGCTTTTGAAGCGACGGCTTTTGGCCTGGACAGGGAAGGCGCCTTTAGCAAGCCTATCCCCAGCGTCTATGGATATCATATCATCAAGCTGATCGCCAGAAAGCCTTTTCCACATCAGATGGACGAAGATGCCGGCAACACGCTGAAGCAGCAGGTCCTGAACGATCCCCGGATCGAAATTTCGAGGAAGGCCCTGTTCGCCAAAATATACCAGCAGACGGGGATGCAGCGTGCCGCGGTCTCTGAGCCGGACCTTTGGACCTTTACGGACAGCGCCATGCGGAATATCGGCATGACCGCCTATGGAAGCCTGAATTTTTCTACTGTTCTGCTTTCCTTTGAGCGCCGGTCCTATACGGCAAAAGACTGGCTGGACTATGTCCGGACGGTAAGGGGTCAGCGTATCGGTGGAGTACAGGCGAACAAGGACCTGTTCGATCGTTGGGTCGAACGGGTATCGCTGGAGTATTATCGCAATCATCTTGAGGAGTACAATAAAGACTTTGCCTTTCAGCTGACGGAGTTCAAGGAAGGGAATCTTCTCTTTGAGATCATGCAGCGGAAGATCTGGGACAAGGCCTCTACTGACAGTACGGGGTTGAGGAATTTCTATGAAGGCCATAAAAATAAGTACTGGTGGGAAAGCAGTGCGGACGGCCTTTTGTTTACGTCCACCAATCAGCGATCTGCCGAGGCGCTGAAGGAAAAGCTGCAGTCGCATGGTGTCTATAGCTGGCGGTTGTGGACGGATAGCGCGGGTGCGGGGACGCAGGCTGACTCGGGTCGTTATGAGCTGGCGCAGATACCTGGTGCAACCGGAGGGGCTGGCTCTTCGGCGGTGATGACAGCCGGGTCGTTTACTCCTTTTGTCACCAACAAAGCGGACAATACGGTGAGTTTTGCTTATATCCTGAATTTCTACCGGGAACGGTCACCCCGTAATTACCGGGATGCAAGGGGGTTTGTGATCAATGATTACCAGACATGGCTGGAAGATCAGTGGATCGCGACACTGAAAAAGAAGTATCCGGTTAAGGTTGATGAAGCGGTATTCGCCAGTTTGCCGAAGTAATTAGAATACTGCCTTTACGACTGCTTCGATCACTTTTGGCTTACCAAGGGTATAATAGTGTAATACGGGGACTCCGGCTTTTTTCAGCTCACGGCTTTGGTGGATCAGCCATTCGGTTCCTACCTGTTCTACTTCCGCGTCGTTCTTACATTTCAGTATCGCATTGGAGAGGTCGGTCGGAAGGTCGACATGGAATACTTTTGGCAGCATGCTGAGCTGCTTCTTATTGGTAATGGGTTTCAGGCCCGGAATGACTGGTACATTGATCCCCTGATCGCGGCAGGTCTTTACGAAGTCGAAATACTTTTGGTTGTCGAAGAACATCTGGGTGGTGATGTATTCGGCTCCGGCTTCTACCTTTTGCTTGAGGTACATAAGGTCGGTATCGAGATTGGGGGCTTCAAAGTGTTTCTCGGGATAACCGGCTACGCCGATGCAGAAATTTGTCTTGCCGCCATTTTTTATATCTTCTTCGAGGTAGACGCCCTGGTTGAGGCAGGCCACTTGTTTTAAAAGGTCGATAGCGTAACGATGGCCGTCGGGTTCCGGTTCGAAGGAGCTTTCGTTCTTAGCCGCGTCTCCCCTGAGAACCAGGACATTGTCCACGCCCAGGAAATGCAGATCGATGAGGGCGTCTTCGGTCTCACGTTTGGCAAAGCCGCCGCAGATAAGGTGCGGGACTGCGTCGATGCGGTAATGGTTCATGATTGCCGCACAAATGCCTACTGTGCCGGGGCGTTTGCGAACCTCGACCTTTTCGAAGGTGCCGTCGGATTTTTTCTTGAACATCGTTTCACTCCGATGGTAGGTAACATTGATAAAAGCGGGTTTGAATTCCATCAGCGGATCCAGGTGGTCGTAGATGGAACTAATTGTTTTGCCCTTCAGGGGGGGAAGTATCTCAAAGGAAACAAGGGTGTCTTTTGCTTGCTGTAAATGCTCAATAACCTTCATAGCGGCTGTAAATGCTTAAATAGCTAATTTATTGTACTTTGGCGCAAATTAGTCCATAAGTCTTAAAACACCTATAAATTTAAGACAGAAGCTTGTAGCTTGGCCTTCGGAGCTTATTTTTGCGGCGGAAATCTAAACTATACCGATTTGAGTCTGACCATTCATTCCCAGGATCTTGTAAAGACCTATCACAACCGTACCGTGGTAAACCATGTTTCCGTAAAGCTGGAGCAAGGGGAGATCGTGGGATTACTTGGCCCGAACGGGGCCGGAAAAACAACCACCTTTTATATGGTCGTGGGGCTGATAAAACCCGACGAAGGCGATGTTTTCCTGAATGATGTCAACATCACGCGTCAGCCTATGTATAAAAGGGCGCAGATGGGTATTGGCTATCTTCCCCAGGAGGCTTCGGTATTTCGCAAGCTGAGCGTGGAAGACAATATCAAGGCTGTGCTGGAGATGACCAGGTTAAGCCGGGCGGAGCAGAAGGAAAAGCTGGAAGCCCTGCTGGATGAATTCCATCTTCATCATGTAAGGAAGAACAATGGGGACTCTCTCAGCGGGGGTGAGCGGCGGCGTACGGAGATTGCCAGGGCTCTTGCCGTGGACCCTAAATTTATCCTGCTGGACGAACCTTTTGCGGGTGTCGACCCCATTGCGGTGGAAGACATCCAGACTGTGGTAGCCCGCTTGAAATTCAGGAATATAGGCATTCTCATTACTGATCACAACGTAAATGAAACGCTCTCTATCTGTGACCGTGCCTATCTGCTGATAGATGGGAAGATCTTCAAACATGGTACGGCCGAAGAGCTGGCTGAGGATGAACAGGTCCGCCGGCTTTATTTAGGTCGCAATTTCGAGCTGAAAAGAAAGGATTATCTCCATGATGAGGCCCGGCTGGAGCAGGAGAAGAAGAATGCTCCGGCGACGGGGGGTGCGACGGAGCGTGCGGGTACCGGGGCGACGGGGTCCGGGGTAGCTGCGGTGAAGACGGCCAGTGTGGAAAGCTCGCTGGAGAATCTGATACGTGATACTGATGCGCTGATACAATCTGCTTCCCGCGTGCACACTGTGAGCGGGCTGGATGGAGACTTCGATGATTATACCCGTTTCTTCCTGGAGATGAAAGAATTCCTGTTGAAGTTCGGAAAGGAGAGCGGATACTCCAAACTGGTGGAGACAACTGTCGCGTTAAAGGTGATAAACCTGAGTGAATATATTTCCGGCACTACAAGCGGGAAGCTGATCGGGCTTGCTACCGGGTCTTCCGTTGGTGATTGGGATTATATGCAGGCGCTGCGGGATGATCTTATTGCCAACAAGGAAAAATTGGAAAAAATTCTTCTTTACGTAAAGAATCCTGCCTTTCAGGAGGTTATGTAAGCTCCAGTAATTTTATAGAGTGACGTGAGGGGGCAGCCCCGATTTTCTTCGCCATGTCCCGGCGATTAGTTATTTTGCCTATAATGAAACTGTTGAGCCCGGCTATATCAAGACTTGCCAGATTGCGCCAGGAGCGCATCGAACGCTGGATGTACAACCCGGTTGCCGTGCAGAGGGAGGTATTACAACATCTTGTCACATCTGCTCAATACACAGAGTTCGGCCGAAAATATAATTTCTCCAAGATCTTTTCTATCCGCGAATATAAGAATGCCGTTCCCATCCACGAATACGATGATCTGAAGCCTTATATTCAGCGGATCATGAACGGCGAACAGAATATACTCTGGAATACGCCGATCAACTGGTTTGCCAAGAGCAGCGGCACGACCAGCGATAAGAGTAAATTTATTCCTGTCAGCGAAGAAAGTCTCCAGGACTGTCATTATAAAGGTGCAAAGGATGTGCTGACCATGTATTACAATTTCAATCCCGAATCCGATCTGCTGACCGGGAAGGGGCTTGTCATCGGTGGCAGCCATACTATCAACCAGGTGAATGAGGACGTTCACTATGGTGACCTCAGCGCCGTGCTGTTGCAGAACTCACCCTTCTGGGGTCATTGGATCCGGACGCCCGAGCTGAGCATTGCTCTGCTGGATGAATGGGAAGACAAGATCGAGCGGCTGGCCCTGAATACCATCGCAGAAAATGTCACTTCTATTTCGGGTGTGCCTACCTGGACGCTGGTGCTGATACGGCGGATCCTCGAGATCACGGGGAAGAGCAATCTCTCTGAGGTATGGCCATCGCTGGAATTATATATTCACGGCGGTGTAGCCTTTACACCTTACCAGGAACAATTCAGGAAGCTTATCGGCAAGGATATTCATTACCTGGACATGTACAATGCCAGTGAGGGATTTTTTGCTGCCCAGGGCAATCCCCATGACGACGGGATGCTGCTTTTTCTTGACCATGGCATCTTTATGGAGTTCATGCCTGTGGAGGAATATGGCAAGCCGCAGCCGGAGACGATAGGGCTGGCTGATGTGGAGCTGGGGAAGAATTATGCGCTTGTGATCAACACCAATGGCGGGCTTTGGCGATATCTGCTGGGGGATACCATCCAGTTCACGTCCCGTGAGCCCTTCCGCATCAAGGTCAGTGGGCGGCTGAAACATTTTATCAATGCCTTTGGCGAAGAGGTCATCGTCGATAATACGGATAAGGCTATTGCCATCGCCTGTCAGAAAACAGGGGCTATCGTCAATGATTATACTGCGGCGCCTGTTTATTTTAGTGATGCGGGTAATGGGGCACATGAATGGATGGTGGAATTCGAAAAGGAGCCGGCAGATCTGACTCTCTTTGTGAGTGAGCTGGACAAGGCCTTACAAAGCATCAATAGCGATTACGAAGCCAAACGGTATAAGGATATTGCGCTGGGATTACCTATACTCCATGCGCTGAAAAAAGGAGTTTTTACGGCCTGGCTGAAGAGCAAGGGTAAGTTGGGGGGGCAGCATAAGGTGCCGCGTCTGTCCAATAATAGACAACATATTGAGGAGATACAGGCTATATTACCCACTATAGAGTAGGGTTAGGCGCTGGCGTGGAGGTGGGTGGCTCCCGTAGCAGCAGCGTTACCGCGATAAGACTCACAAAGGAAGAGGTATAAAACAGATACAGATAGGGCACATCAATAAAGCAGTAAAACACCACGAGGGTGAGCTTGAGGGTTGCCAGTGGGAGGTTGGCGGGCATTTCCCTGGCAGTTGCCGGGCTCTCCGCAGTTGACCGACGCGGTCCACGAAATTTCCAGTAACAAAAACCGACGAACAGCAGCGGCGCGCCGAAACTCAAGATGATCAGCAGCCGGTGTAGCAGCGCGATCCTGTGAGGGCCGAAGAACCAGGCAAAACCGGGGGCGGTCGAAAACACGTCGGGGCTATCTTTCCAGACACGGGCGGCGAATGCTACATAATCACCGGGCAGGCCGGCGAGGCGCAGAAACGTTTCCCAGCCTACGGGCAGGAGGAAGAAAAGGACAAAACAGGCAAGGCTGGTCAATCCAAACCAGAAAAGCGAACGGCCTTTCTTTTCGAGCAATAAATACAAAACGTACGCGGGGATCCAGCCCACGAGGGCATATCGGCTAAGCAGGCAAAGCGAGGCTGCAATCCCTATCTGCCAGGGCTTACCGGAGACGAGGGCCAGTACCAGCAACACATAATAAGCTATGACGGTGGCTTCTTCCGCTACGCTGACGAGACCGGGGGTATTGTCTGCCACCACCCACCAGAACAGCAGGAAGGCGATGACTGCCGTAAAAAAGGACAGGTAGCGATGGCTCTGCGGACGGTAGACGGCCACGAAGGCGCCAAAGGAAAAAAGCAGGCAGGCTGCCAGGACCCAGCGCATATCGATGCCCATTGCGATAGCGGGGACATAGGGCTGCCACATGGTGGGCAGGTAGATGGGTTGTACGCCATGCCAGATCCAGGGTATCGTATCGTAAATATGGCTGTGCTGACCGGCAATGAACCGCTCTCCCATCACCTTGATAATAGGCAGCATGTCGGCGTTGTAAATATCGATTGGCATTTCTTCAAACCAATAGTGACACCAGGTATAGAGAACAAGGCCGATCAATCCGATCGTGACGAGGCGATAGAGTGTAATCGGGTCGGCCAGCTGTCGCCTGTTGAATTGGGGAAGGCGCAGGGCCGGGAAGTAAAGCAGGAGCCCGGCGAGTACCGTGCCCGACACAAAGTAGAGGATGGACAAAAAAGGAGCCCAGCCCGGGATCTTCAGGAGCCAGGTCACGCTAAGCGTTTCCACGGCAAAGGCGACGAGAAGGGTTGTACGTTGAGAATAAGGGTGATTCATAAGGAGTTCATATATTTGGCGCATGAAATTACTCGAAAATAGAATAGCTATTGTCACCGGTGCAAGCAGAGGCATCGGAGAAGCCATCGCGCTCAAATTAGCGGAACATGGGGCAAATATTGCCTTCACTTATCTGAGCAGCGAAGAAAAAGCCATCGCACTGGAAAACAAATTAAAAGGATTTGGCGTAAAAGCAAAAGCCTATAAGAGCAATGCCGGTGTCTATGCGGAGTGTGAAGCACTGGTAAATGACGTAACAAAGGAATTCGGTACGATAGATATTTGTGTCAACAATGCCGGTATTTCCAAAGACAACCTGTTGTTGCGTCTTACACCTGAGCAATGGGATGAGGTGATGGATATAAACCTGAAGAGCGTTTTTAATATGACCAAACAGGTGATCCGTCCGATGATGAAGGCAAAAAAAGGTTCGATCATCAACATGAGCTCTATTGTGGGCGTTAGCGGGAATGCGGGGCAGAGCAGCTATGCCGCTTCCAAGGCCGGTATACTGGGCTTTACCATGTCGGTGGCCAAGGAGCTGGGCAGCCGTAATATTCGTTGTAATGCCATCGCGCCCGGTTTTGTTGAGACGGATATGACGCATTATCTGAAGGATGGGGATGGGGCGAAGAAGTTCCTGGAGAATATTCCTTTGGGGCGTTTTGGGCGGACGGAAGAGATTGCGGATACTACCCTTTTTCTTGCCAGCGACATGAGCTCGTATATAACGGGGCAGGTTATCAGCGTCTGTGGGGGATTGAATATATAAGCCACTCAGTGTTAGCGGATTGTTCCGATCTAAATTACTATTTTGTTAAAACGAAGGGGGTGGGCTTCCTATTCTCTTCGTTTACAGCTATTTTTGCTCACTTGAAAATACGAAAGATCATATCACTGTTTCTTCTCCTGGTATTATGCGCACAGCTATTACCGTTGAAGCAGACTATCAGCTGGCTGCTTGGCGGTCAGGCTACAGAGGAGTTGGTGCATGCCGAAAAGGCTGATACCGGCCGTCCCGGGGATGATCTTCAAAAAAACTTTCTGCCCGTTTATTCTCCTACCCTGATCCAGTGGACTCTGCAAAATTCAGCCAGAACCGGCCCAATGATGGCCGTGGAGCTTCCCAGCCGGCATGCAGATGACATTCCCACTCCCCCACCCAATTGTTAGGATCTACTTATTGCCTGCCATATGACCGGGGGTCGACAAATATCCCCCGACAGGTAAAGCTATTTTATTATCCTAACTAATTCTATTATGAAAAAGTTGTTTAGCAATGCAGCCGCGGACTTTCCGGCAGCTATAGTTGTATTTCTTGTTGCGCTGCCCCTCTGTCTGGGTATAGCATTGGGATCGGGTGCGCCTTTGTTCGCAGGGATCATTGCCGGTGTCGTCGGTGGTATCGTTATCGGAAGTCTGAGCGGGTCATCGCTTAGTGTCAGCGGGCCTGCGGCTGGTCTGACGGCCATCGTGGTGGTAGCTATCGGCAAGATGCCGGTCTATGAGGCTTTTCTTCTTTCGGTGGTGATCGCAGGAATTTTGCAGGTCGTCTTTGGGTTTATCCGGGCAGGGATCATCGGGGATTATGTCCCCAATTCCGTCATCCGCGGGATGCTGGCAGCGATCGGTATCATCCTGATCCTCAAACAAATACCACATTTTGTCGGGTATGACGCCAACTTTGACGGGGATGAGGCCTTTATCCAGATCGACCGGAAGAACACTTTTTCGGAGCTGATCTATTCCCTCAACTATCTATCTCCGGGCGCGCTGATCATCGGTGTGTTGTCCGTCGTGGTCCTGCTGTTGTGGGAGCGGCCTTTCTTTAAAAACAAAAAACTGTTCAAATATATACCTGCCCCCCTGGTAGTGGTAGTAGTAAGCATATTGATCAGCATGGGATTGCAAAATTCGGGAAGCCATCTGGCGCTGGATCCGAAGCAGCTTGTCAGTCTGCCCGTAGCCACTGGATTCCAAAGTTTTGCCGGTCTCTTCCGTTTTCCTGACTGGCACTATCTTGGCAACTACCATGTTTGGGTAACCGCAGTAACCATTGCCCTTGTGGCCAGTCTGGAGACGCTGCTGAGTATAGAGGCTATAGACAAGCTGGACCCCTATAACCGCAGTACGCCGACCGACCGCGAGCTAAAGGCGCAGGGTCTTGGGAATATTGTCTCCGGGGTGCTGGGAGGGCTGCCTGTCACTTCTGTCATCGTCAGAAGCTCGGCCAATCTGAGTGCCGGCGCGAAAACGCGTCTCTCGACCATCCTGCATGGTTCGATGCTGTTGTTGTCCGTATTGCTGATCCCCGGATTGCTGAATACCATTCCGCTGAGCGCGCTGGCCGCGATCCTTATTATGACCGGATATAAGCTGGCCAAGCCTACCTTGTTCAAGGAGTTTCATTCCAAAGGCTGGGACCAGTTCGTCCCTTTTGTGGTGACTATCATCGCCATACTTTTGTCGGACCTGCTCATCGGCATCCTGATCGGTATGGGTGTGGCTCTTTTCTTCCTGATAAGAAGCAATTTCCGTTCGGCGGTGATGATCGTACATGATGAGAATAAGTATTTGTTACGATTCCGGAAGGATGTATCCTTTCTGAACAAGCCCATTGTGAAGAAAAAGCTGGAGGGCGTGCCGGCGAATTCATATGTCCTGATCGATCTTTGCCGGGCGGATTTTGTCGACAAGGATGTGGTCGATGTGATAAATGAATTTATGCATCATGCTCATTTGAAGAACATCAAGGTAGAGATCCGGAAAAGTCAGTTCAAGGCGGCGCATCAGGGCGTCGGGTCGCAGGAGAACCCTAGTATAAAAGCAGCCTGAGGCCCGCCGGGCGCAGTCCCGTTTTATAACTTATCTTGCAATATTATCTGAAACAAATTGAAAATTATAATGACACCTATAGAAAAATTATTACTGGAAAACAAAGCCTGGGCAGCAGAGGTCAAAGCGGATGATCCGGAGTATTTCACACGCCTCGCGCATTTACAAACACCTCAATTCCTATGGATCGGCTGCAGTGACAGCCGGGTGCCTGCGGACAAGATCACCGGTACGCAGCCGGGGGAGATCTTTGTACATCGGAATATTGCCAACATGGTGATCCATACGGATGTAAATCTCCTGAGTGTGTTGGACTATGCGGTAAACCATCTGAAAGTAAATCATGTGATCGTCTGTGGTCATTATGGCTGCGGGGGTGTAAAAGCGGCTATGACGAATCACGACTTCAAGTACGTGCTGAACATGTGGCTGCGGAATATCAAGGATGTCTACCGGATATACAGTGATGAGCTGGAAGCGATACCGGATATGGAAAATCGTTCGGACCGGCTGACGGAGCTCAACGTGAAGGAGCAGGTGTTGCATCTGGCCAAGACCTCTATTATCCAGCGTGCCTGGAAGAATGAGCAGCGGCCGCAACTGCATGGATGGGTATATGGATTAAAGGACGGGTTGATCAAGTCGGTCTTTGAGATGGATTCGCGTTCGGGGATCGATCCGATCTATCAGTATGATGATCTTTAGCGTCGTTCCGGCGATGATCTATAAAAAAATACCCCGCCTGACGGCGGGGTATTTTTTTTATTTCGATATCCAGAGCTTCGTGGAATTTAAGTCTGTCCCACCGGTCTCTGCATCGTAGTTGACTGTATTATAACTCTTCTCGTCATCGGGATAAACGAACCGCTGGTATCCGCCGTAGGTACTGGTGTAATAAGGCGTATTCACAGTAGACATGGGGGTCTTGCCGCCTGTTCTTCTTAGCAGGAGCCATGCGTCCCAGGGCTGGCGGTATTGGTCTATCCAGAGCTGTGCGTAGATCTGGTTCAGTGCGTTGGCAGCGTTGCTAACGTCATAGAGGGCGACGGAGCTTGTTTGTGCTGCGGTGATCTCTGCGGGTGTCGCTGTCGCAGATGTTGGTTTGCTTACTGTCCATACGGATGAATTAAAGGCGATACCTTTCCACATGCTGAGAGAGGCGGCTATGCCTGCATTGTATTCTGTTTGTGCTGTCGTAGCGTTGGCCGTTGCACCGATTCCCCTGTTGTAAACCTCTGCCTTTAGAAAATGAACCTGGGCTGCTGTCAACATCAGCTCGGGGATGGAGGTCAGATCCTGTTCGAAATACAGGTTGAAGGGAGAGTAGATACAACCGGCTCCCAGACTGTCCCAATTGGTAAAGCGAATGATATTGTATGGTGCGCCACCTTCGGAGGGGGTGTTGTTGGGATTTTGCGGAAACGCAGCCCACTGGCCTGCATTATTTGGCTCGAAGAAAATTTTTGCCCGCATGTCGAAGATGCCGCTGCCATTGGTATTGTTATTTGCCGACATCATATTCCACATGGTGGAGCCCAGGCGCAGGTAACAGTTCGCTGAAAAGGACCACTGCCGCCATTGAAATTGCAGGTTGCTGATCTTTGCGGGCCAGAGGCCGACGTCGTCGCCATCCGCCAGCAGTGGCTTGCCGAGTGCTTCGGTGATCTGGGCTGCGGCGAGGGTCGTGTTCTTGTCGTTCATGGTCACTGCGACGTATAAGCGCAGGCTATTGGCGAACTTGGTCCACATGGAGATGTCGTTCTGAAAAAAGGTCTCATAGCTGCCTACGGAATACTGGTTGGCGCTGGTGCTGAAATGATCCACGGCCCATTTCAGATCGGTAAGTATACCCGTATAGATGTCTGCCTGTTTGTCGTAAGTGGCTGCGTACCCGCTGGCGCCGTTGAGCGGGGCATATCCTGCTTTGGAATAAGGCATATCCCCGTAGTAATTGGTAGTCTTGAAGGTTTTGTAGGCCATCAGGGTCTTTAGCATACCATAAAGGTTATTCATGGTAGAAGAATCGGCGCTGGCCGATATACGACTCTGCAGCAGGCGGTAGTTGGCCAGTGTCTGGTAGTAATTGTCCCAAACCGATGCCTTGGCGTTGTCATAGGGATAGCCGCTGGAACCCGAGGACACCATACCCTGCTGGGTGATGGGATAGAGCCAGGAGTTCATCACCGAATACTCTCCTGCCGAGATCGGGAGCGAGCTTACGATGGCGTTGAAAACAGCGGGAGTGCCTGCATCGGTGGCGCCTTCGGGTGGAGTATTGATCGTTTCGAAATTCTTCTTACAGGAACTGGTGACCAGTAGCGTAAGAGCCAGAATAGCCGTGCCTGTTTTATTTATTATATAGTTCACGATGTTAAAATTTAAAGGGTTAAAGTTTAACTTTTACGGATATTCCGAAGTCACGTGTCGGCGGGAATTCAGACCATTGTACACCCTGGCCGTTGCCGATGCCATTTATTGCTTCGGGATTCAAATGATCGGGCAGGGTTGTAAAAATGTAGAACAGGTTGCGGCCGACGAGCGAAATATCCATTCCCTGTATGAACTTTGTGCTTTTTATCAGCTTGTCGGGGATGCTATATGTGAATGTCAGCTCTCTTAATTTGCCCCATGAGTTGGTAAAGATGGAATTGGCGCGTGGCATCGGCACGTTGGACCATGCTTCATACTGTCCTGCGTATTTCCACATGTAATGTACTACGTCCGTATTGGGTTTGCCGTCGGCAAATACGCCGTCCAGGATGACGCCGTGATTGGCTTTTGTTCCATCCGGGTAGGTATACGCCAGGCCCCCGCCATTTCTTTCTTTCAGCGTTTCGGGTGCAAGACCTTCGGCCATGGCTGCGCCGTAGTCGGCAGAGAAGATCTGACCGCCGACCTTAAAGTCGGTGAGGACATAAAGGCTGAAGTTCTTATACCGGAATGTGTTGCTGATACCGCCTGTCAATTTCGGGGTCGCGTTGCCGATAGGAGCAGGATCGGTTGTCGTCACGTATTGGGTCCCGACGACTTGTGTGGGATTGGATTTGTCGAAGACGCGCTGAACGACTTTTTTGCCGTTGAGATAAGTGTAATTGTACCCGTAGATGGTGCCATAATTCTCTCCTGGTTTAACATACATCTGTACGCCGTTGCTGCCCCAAAGATCCTGGAGGGGATATTTGGTTATGCCTTCAGCCAGGGAGATGACCTTGTTCTGGTTGTGAGCGGCGTTAACCGAGACGTCCCAGCGGAAATTCCGGGTCTGTACGGCGGTGGCCCTGATGATGAGCTCAATACCTTTATTGCTGAGCTCGCCTGTATTGAAGGTCACCTGCTGTGCGCCAGAGGACCAGGGCAAATAGCTTTGCATGATCTGGCTGGTCGCGTGGGTTTGATAATAGGTGAACTCAAAGTTCAGGCGGTTCTTCAGGAAGCCTGCTTCCAGTCCTATCTCATAGGAGGAGTTGCGTTGCGGAACCAGGAAGCCGGCAGGCGGCAGAACGGGCTGGTAAGAACGTACCGGTACTCCACCAAAGGCTGTGGGTGCGGTTGCGTTAAGGGGATTACCTATGACGCTGGTATTGTAGGTATAGGTCGATTGATAGGGCAGCGCGCCATTGGCACTTTTAGCGGCGGACACTTTCAGCTTGCCATAGTTGAGCCAGCTGATATTCTGCATTCCTTTTATCGCTTCTGTGAAGACGAAGCTAAGGCTGGCCGAGGGGAAGAAATAGGAAGAAGTCTTTATGGGCAATGTGGATGACCAGTCATTACGGCCTGTTACCTGTAAGAACAGATAATTGTCATAGGACAGGTCCATTATGCCGAATAAGGAATTGAGATTGTAATTATTCCATACTTCAATAGGAGGAGTGATCCCGTTGGCATTGGTCGTGTTGCTAAGATAATAGCGGAAGGGGACGGACCAGGGGTAGGTGCTGGACTTGCCATAGGTGGCATTCGGTTCACCACTGTTCCAGGCATTGTTGTCATAGTACCTGCTTTTGAGCATACTGTTGCCGATGAGCAGGCTGCCGTTGACCTTTGAGCCGAAAAGGCTTTCCTTATGCAGGGTTGTGAACAATTCGAGGTTGACGTCCTGGTTCCTGGAATAGTCCATTCCATACTGTCCTTGTGTTCCGGCGGCATCGATGGGCGAGTATTTGCTTTCTACGTTGGTAACGGCGTAGTTAAGGGATGCCCGACCGGTGAAGTTGAGCCAGGGTGTCGCGTCGGCAGAAACTTTGACGGAGCTGAGCAGCTGATTCCGGGTCAGGGTCTGGTTCTGTTCGAAAAGGTGCCAGAAAAGGTTCTGGTTATAGTTATTCTGATAGGGATAATAACCAAAGGGGGAGGCTGCGATCAGGTCTCTTTTGCTGCCATCAGCATTTTTGTAATTGCTGAACTCCAGCGGCTTGTAGTCCCGGGACATGGAGTAGATCATAAAGTTTGTCCAGCCCTGGTCGTTGGCAATATCGGGTACGTTCAAACGGGTGTAATTGGTATAGCTCGCGGACATATCCACCTTTATCTTTTTGGAAAGATTCAGATTGGCGCCGAGGTTGATATTGTTCTGGTTGTAATTGCTGTTTTTTGTGATGGCCGTATTATCCTGGCGGGTATAACCCATCCGGAAGCTGCCGAAGTCGCCGCCGCCGCTGAAGGCTACGTTGTGGGTAGACGTGTTGCCGGTGCGGAAAAAGGCTTTCCGGTTATCGGGTTGTGGGTCCCATTTGCGTTTGACACCGTCCCACCAGACTATCTCTGTGCCATCGAGCTTATGTCCCCAGGATGCACCCGGGCCATACCAGCTGAATACGTCCCAGGTGGAATAGCCTCCGGGTATATTACCGGCGCTTTCGTATGCGTCACCTGCGGGGGTGCCGTCCCAGGGATAGTTTCCGGGGTAGCGTTTGTCACCGGTAGAAGTTGTCGGGAAATCGAGATTTGCGGACCACATGGCATTTGCACCGCCGTAGCCATAAGAGTTCTGTAATTCCTGATAACGATAAGTTTTGCTCCAGAGCGTGGAGAAGTTATAGTCAACGCCGATACCGGCTCTTTTTCCGCCGCGTTTCGTTGTGATCAGGATAACGCCATTGGCGCCTCTTGCGCCATATAGGGCGGAAGCGGTGGCACCTTTTAGTACGGTAACGTCCTGTACGTCGTCGCTATTGATGAAGTTGAGAAAGGAGCCCCAGTCTTTTGGTGTCACCAGGTCAGTTGTACCACCGGTCAATGTACCATTGCTTGGAGCCCCGTTGATGGTGGATTGCTGGCCACCCACCGGATCATTCTGTACCTGGATACCGTCTATGACGAGCAGGGGCTGGTTGCCGCCGGTGATGCTATTGTTGCCGCGGATAACGATCCGCTGCGAGTTGCCCTGTACCCCATTGGAAGCCGTAATATTCAGACCGGCGGATTTACCCATCAGACCGGAGGCGAGGTCAGGGGGGCTGGCCTGGGTGATGTCAGAGCCGTTGATCTTTTGAGCGGAATAGCCGATGGACCGGGATTCTCTCTTGATGCCGAGGGCTGTGATGACGACGTCGTTGAGGGAGTTCTCCGATTTCAGCAGGGTTACGCTGATCTCGGACGAGGAGCTTATTGTCAGGCGGGTTGTCTGAAATCCCACAAAGGAGAAGACCAGTATGTCGCCTGCATTGGCTTCGAGATGGAAGTGCCCTTTTTCGTCGGTGACGGTGCCTCTTGAGGAACCGGCTACCTGTACGCTGACCCCGGACAGGGGGGCGCCGTCGATGCCCACGACCGAACCTATGATGGGTTTAAAGAGCTCGGCGTGTATATTATCGGGCAGCAGCTGCCCGGTAATCGGGTTCCTTCTTTTTTTAAGGACAATTTGTTTGCCGATGGCCTCATAGGAGATGCCAAGTGGGGCGAATACTTTGTCAAGGACGTCCCCGAGTCTCTCGTCGTTGGCTACCACGGTGACTCTTTTGTTTTCGGGGAGGATGCGGCTATTGTAGGTAAATCCTACTTCCGCGGAGGTCGTAATCATTTTTAATACCGTCTTCAACTCTTTGGAAGACAGGTTAAGAGAGATCTTTTTGTCCAATATTTCCTGTCCATTGGCTGTTCCGGCGAAGGAATAGCTAATGCAGCTGAAGGCCAGGAAAACATGCAGTAGGGTTACTCTCATAATGAAAAAAACAGCTTGTTTTGGTTTTCCGCTTTTGTTCATAACTTTAGAAAGTTTTGGCGATTCTTGAAAAAGGTGGCAAAAACATCCCTTTCAATCGTCCTGGGCTCAGGATGAAAGGGTCAAAATTGGATGGTGGTGCTGGAACACCGCCATCTTTTTTTTTGAAAAGGATCCTTATTTTCTCATGTGTGGTGGTTTAGTTTTTAATGCAGTTAGATGAATGTAGATTGGTTTTTGTTTTATTCTTATAAATCCTTACAGGGTTTGCCTTCGATATAAACTTCATTGCCCTGGATCACGTATGTTGCCCCGATAGCTTCGCAAACGATCTTTAATTTTTCTTCGAATGTCTCGTCGCCCAGGGAGGTCGTCACCATACAGGAGGCAAAGGTCTTTTTGTCATAATGAAAGGGAATGCCGTAGGCGCCTTCCAGTGTTTGCAGGATCTCCACCACCGGAGCTTCATCGAAATTAAGAGGGGTAGATGCGATGATGGTGGGCTTATAGGGCTTTTCTGTTTCGACGGAAGTATTTTGAACGAGGTCGTGGGTCTGTTCCTTATACAAAACCTGTTGGTTGGATACCAGGATCAATTGTTGTTTTGCAGGGTTGGTTAATTTTGACACGGCTACTTTTCCCGACTGTACAAGGACGGTGACGTCTCCATTCGTTTTATTTGTAGTGACGTTGAAGCTGGTGCCGAGCACGTGGACTACGAGGTCTTTTGTATAGACATAAAAAGGGCGGTTGGTTTCTTTGGCAATTTCAAAAAAGGCGTTGCCTTCGAGGTGGATCTCCCGTTTATCTTTTTGAAAGAAAGCGGCGTGCCGGATGCTGGCGCCGGGTTGGAGGATCACTTTTGAGCCGTCTACCAGCAGAACTTCCTGTTCTGAGGTAGTCTGGTTAGTCCGTTGCAGGCCCTGATCTATCACGCGTGTCGCGACCTGCACGATGGAAGGGTTGTGTGGGTGGTAATATTTCAGTGCCACGCCTGTGATGATGAGGCCGACAAGGCTGGCGGCGGCAAGCCAGGGCCAGATTCTTCTATGTCGGGATGAGGCGGGTGTGCTGAAGGGATCAGAATGGGTGCCGGACTGGTACATTGGGGTCGCATCCAGCTTTGAGATGACGTCCCTCCAGATCTCGGCCGAAACTTGTTCGGCGTCTGCAGGATCTTCCATGGTTGTCAGATCGCGGGCGATCTCCCGGGCTTTGCGTACGAGGGCTATTCTTGCCGGATCTTCATCCATCCATTTTTCCCAGGTGGCGGTGGAGCCTTCCGTGGGTGACTGTACCCATTGAATAAACTGATCGTCCTGTAAAAGCGCCCAAACTTTTTCGTCTATATGTTCCACAGATTAGTCTTGTTAAGAATGATAAATTGTACCCGATCCTGATAGAAATGTATCGGACCTCCATTATATACTCTAAAAAGTTAACCTTTTTTTTCAGGCGAGTGAGAGGGCGAGGCAGACGAAGACAAAAACGGGCATTTTGATCTTTTCTTTCAGCCGGTAAAGGGCTTTATGCAAGAGGTTGCTGACCGATTGATAGTTGACGTCCATCAATTCGGCAATTTGTTCGTGCGAGAAGCCCTGGTAGAAGCGGAGCTGGATGATCTCCTGTTGTCGCAGGGTCAGGTGGCTCAGGGCGTCTTTTAGCAGGATGCGCCAGGATTCGTATGCTTCTTTTTCGATGATGGAGGTTTCTATAGAAGCCTCCATCAGGGTGTTGGTGTAATGGTCATGAGAAACATCGACGCTGGTGCGTCGATGTTTCTCATGGCGGATCAGTTTATAGCGAAGAGCTTTGAGGAGATAGAAGCGGATTGCGCCGGGGATGGAAAGGTTTTCCCGGGAATTCCAGAGTTCTACAAAAAGCTCCTGGATCTGGTCCTTCAGCAATTCGCGATCGGGGCAAAGTCGTGTTCCATAGGCGATCAGGGGGATAATAAACTTTTGATATAAAGCCGCAAAAGCATCCCTGTCGCCATTTTTGAACTGCAACCAGAGTAAGACCTCATCTTCATGCCTTTCCTGCATGATTGTAAAGTATTATTTTTTTCTGAATTTATGGATTTCATTCCTGGTGAATTCGCTCAGTACCAGCCGGCCGCTGATGGCGGCTCTTTCTGTCAGGAGCTGGTCCCAGTGTTCGGTTCCTTTCCAGAAATTCTGTTTCAGGAGGGTCATGGCTTCGGGATTTGAATGTGCGAGGGTCGTGGCGAGTCGCTGAATGGATTCATCCATTTCGATAACGCGGTCATGCAGCTCCACATACAGGCCTCTTCTTCTTGCCCATTCGGCATCGCGCCACATGGCTGAGTCTATTGTCAGGCTGGTGAAGGCGGACAGGCCTATCTTTCTTTCTACGGCGGGTCCTACTACAAACGGCCCGATCCCGATAGCCAGCTCGCTGAGTTTGACGTCGGCGCCTTGTATGGCGATGGCGTAGTCGGCTGCGGCTGCGAGGCCTACTCCGCCGCCAACACATCTGCCCTGGATGCGAACGATGATGAACTTCGGGCATTTGCGCATGGCATTGATAAGGTGGGCAAAGCCGGAGAAGAATTGTAGGCCTTTTTCGGCGTCGTCGATGGCGAGGAGCTCTTCAAAAGAGGCGCCTGCGCAAAAGGCTTTGTCGCCGGAAGAGCGAAGCACAATAACTTTTGTGTCCTTGTCATGTCCTGCGCTGTGGATCTCGTGGGTCAGTGCTTCGAGCATATGACCGGGCAGGGAATTACTTTTTGGGTGGAAGAATTCGATTGTTGTGATACCGTTGTGCGTTTCGGCTTTTACATGTCCTTCCTTGATTTCGTGATGCATGGCAAAAGGCTTTTTAGGTTTGGGATTAAGGGTTTTACGCTTTTTTTTGCACCATTGTCAGGATGGTGGCAATGGCGACGCTGTCGCCTGTATTATCATAAACGTCTACATACCATTTAACGATGCCCCGGGGCAGATCAGTATCTAATTTTTTTTCCTGGGCGATCTTTTCTTTACAGGTCAGCTTCACGCCGATGGTGGTACCTGCATAAACGGGTTTTAGGAACCGGCATTCTTCCAGTCCGTAGTTCAGCATAACGGGGCCTTTACCGGCATCGACAAAAAGGCCGGCGGCTGCGCTGAGGATGAGGTATCCGTGTGCGACCGGTTTTTCGAAGAGTGTCCCATCGAGGGAGGTATGGTCGGTATGGGCGTAAAAATGATCCCAGCTGAGGTTGGCGAAGTTGGAGATATCGGCTTCGGTGATGGTGCGTTTGTGGGTGATGATGGTATCTCCTATCCGAAGCTCTTCGAAGTATTTCCGGAAGGGATGTTTCTCTTCCACCAGCTGGCTGGCGTGGGGCTGCCAGGTATGGGTGAGGCTGGTGATCATGGAAGGGGAGCCCTGTACGGCCACCCGCTGCATATAATGTTTTATGCCGCGGATACCGCCCATTTCTTCTCCGCCGCCGGCGCGACCGGGGCCGCCGTGTACCAGGAGGGGCAGGGGGCTGCCGTGCCCGGTATTTTCTTTGGCGCATTCTTCATTTATGATGAGTATGCGGCCGTGGTGGGTGGCTGCGCCCAGGACATAGGAGCGGGCGATGTTGGGGTCGGCTGTGACGATGGAGCTGCAAAGTGAACCTTTCCCTTTTTTGGAAAGCGCGATCGCCTCATCGGCTCCTTTATAAGGCATGAGGGTGCTGACGGGACCGAAGGCTTCTATTTCGTGTGGCTCTTCGCTGGCGAAGGGTGTTTCATTCAGCAGGAGCAGGGGGCTGAGAAAGGCGCCTTTTACGGCATCGGCATCAACGACAGCTACGCTGTCGAGGGAGCCGTACAACAATTGAGAGGAGGCCAGCAGGCGGCGGACCTGGGTTCGCACTTCTTCCCGCTGGGAAAGTCCGGCGAGGGCGCCCATCCTCACTTTTTCATTTTCGGGGTTGCCGATGGTAGTAGTTCCCAGGGCCTTTGTCAGGGCTTTCCAGGTATCTTCGATCTTATTTTCCGGGACGAAGATCCTTCGTACGGCCGTACATTTCTGGCCGGCTTTGACGGTCATCTCCCTGCGTAATTCCTTTATAAACAGGTCCCATTCCGGCTGGCCGGGCTCCACGTCCTCACCCAGGACGAGGCAGTTGAGGGAGTCTGCTTCCATATTGAAGGGGGTGTTCTCGCTTAAGATCCGGGGATGGGATTTTAGCTGCTGGCCGGTGGTAGCCGAGCCGGTGAAGGTGACGACGTCCTGGGATGTCACATGGTCCAGGATATCGCCGGCGCTGCCGCAGATCAGCTGGAGGGCGCCGGGTGGCAGGATGCCGGAATTGACGATCTCTTTCACGACGGCCTCCGTTAGAAAGGAAGTCACAGACGCAGGTTTAACGACTGCGGGAACACCTGCGAGCAGGTTGACGGCTATTTTTTCCAGCATACCCCAGACGGGGAAGTTAAAGGCGTTGATGTGGATAGCCACTCCTTCTTTTGGTACGAGCAGGTGCTGGCCCATGAAGGTGCCGCCTTTCCCGAGGCTGAGTCCGTCCCCGTCGAGGCAGAAGGGTTCGTCCGGGAATTTGCGGCGCAGGGAGGCGTAGGAGAATAGGTTTCCGATGCCTCCTTCCAGGTCTATCCAGCTATCGGCGCGGGTGGCGCCGGTCAGAAAGCTGATCTTATAAAATGTTTCGAGGTGTTCGCGCAGGTGAAGCGCCAGCGCCCGCAGCATCCTTCCTCTTTCCGGGAAGGTCATACGGCGCAGGGTTGGGTTACCCGTCTTGCGGGCATAGTCCAGGATCGCGGCAAAATCCAGTCCTTTTGTGCTCGCATGAGTGATGACATCTCCGTTGAAGGCGTTGTAGAGCGGCTGACCTTCTCCGTCGCCTGTGATCCAGGATCCGGTTACATAGTTTCCAAGCTTCGGCATAGATACAATCGTGGTTTTATCCAATCGAAGGTAGGCAAAGTTTTGGGGTTGTGTCAGTCTGGCAGGGCAAAAAGATTGGTCAGTCTTTTGTCCGTATTCGGCTATGGAAAACAATTATTCATGGATAGACTATGCGCCCGGGCGGGACGGTGAGACCGGGCGGGATGCAGAGCTGCTGGATAGTTACTCCCGAACGATAACTGGTGTGGTGGGGCAGGTAGCTGAGGCGGTAGTACATATACAGGTACAGAAACCGGTGAGTGAGAAGGTTGTTGCGGCAAAGCTGGCACCGGGCTCGGGTTCGGGTTTTATTATCAGTACGGACGGGTTTGTGGTAACCAATAATCACGTCATTGAAAATGCGAGGGAGATCCGGGTTTCGCTGGCGGATGGGCGGACGGTAAATGCGGAGTTAAAGGGTGCCGATCCTTCAACGGATATTGCGGTGCTGAAGATAGATGTGACGGGGTTGAAGGCGCTGACCTTTGCCAATTCGGAGAAGCTGCAACCGGGGCAGATCGCTATTGCTATCGGGAATCCGCTGGGGCTGCAGCATACGGTGACGGCCGGGGTCGTCAGTGCGCTGGGCCGGACACTGAGGGCTAACAATGGGAGACTTATCGATGACATCATTCAGACCGATGCCTCTCTTAACCCGGGTAATTCCGGTGGGCCGCTGGTCAACTCCCTGGGTCAGGTGATCGGGGTCAATACGGCCACGATATTATCTGCGCAGGGGCTTTGTTTTGCTGTATCTGCCAATGTCGCTGCTTTTGTGGCAGGCAAGCTGATCATGGAAGGGAAGGTAAAGAGAGCTTATCTGGGGATTGCGGGGCAGGTAGTGAATCTGACGGGCCGGATGGTCGCGGCGAACCGGCTGGAGAAGAATACGGGGGTATATGTGTATGAGGTTGTTGCCGACCAGCCTTCCTATAACAATGAGATCCATACAGGGGATATCATTGTTGCCTGCAATGGGAAAGCAGTGGGCACAGTGGATGAGTTGCACAAAATGCTGAATGCGGAGGTTATTGGTCGTTCGATAGAGTTGGAGGTGCTGAGAAACGGGCGGAAGGCAGTGTTGCATGCGATTCCGGGGGAAATGAGATAAGGGGTTGTGACGCCGCAGGGGTTGCGGTGGCGCGGAGTTGACCTACGCTCTGTCGCGGAGCTCGATCTCTTTGCTTAGGGATTCAAAGATCTCGTCGACATCGCCTTCACCGTGAACATAAACGACCTTATCGTATTTGCGGTAGTGGTCTGCTACGGCGGCCGTCTTTTTCTCGTATTCGGCGATGCGGGCGGCGATGATCTCTTCGTTGACATCGTCGGACCGGCCGGAAGTAAGGCCACGGTTCAGCAGTCGTTTGACCAGCTCATGCTGACTAACCTGGAGGGCCAGGACGATGGCGATGGAGGTGCCTTTTTGAGTAAGCAGCTTGTCGAGGGCTTCTGCCTGGGCTGTGGTGCGGGGGAATCCGTCGAAGAGGAAGCCATGGGCCTGGGGGTTGTTGTCCAGTGCGGAGCTGATCATTTCAATGACCACCTCATCGGGGACCAGCTGTCCCTTGTCCATATAGCTTTTTGCGGCGAGGCCCAGGGGCGTCTGGCCGGAGATCTCGCTTCGAAGCAGGTCTCCTGTGCTCAGGTGCTTGAGGCCATATTTTGAGATCAACCTTTCGGATTGTGTGCCCTTTCCGCTGCCGGGAGGGCCGAATAGAATTAAATTGAACATAATACGTACTACTTACCCTTGTGAGTGGACAAATATAACATACAGGTCTTAAAAAGTTTTAACATTTTTCTGTGACCCTTGAAAATCCACCAAATTAGGGTAGAATTATAGAAATTTTCCAAAAAAACAAGGATATGGATACAAAGAGCAAGCAAAACAACCCGGTTTATTCCCGGAATGATTCGAATCCGGTCAATCTGACCGATGAGCAGTGGAAGGCGATCCTGCCAAAAGATGTCTATGCTATTGCCCGGCAGAAAGGGACGGAAAGGCCGGGAAGCAGTCCTTTTGAGCATTCGCATGAGATCGGCACTTTTTACTGTGCCGTGTGTGGGAATGCGCTGTTCAGGAGTGACACTAAGTTTGAGAGCGGCTGTGGCTGGCCCAGTTTTTATGAGCCGGTCAGTAAGGGCAGTATTATCTATGCGGCAGATCACGGCTATGGCATGGACCGGACGGAGGTGATGTGTGGGAGGTGCAAGTCGCATTTAGGGCATGTTTTTAATGATGGGCCGGCTCCTACCGGGCTGCGGTATTGTATCAATGGGGTGGTTCTGGATTTTGGGTCCGGCGCCGCCGGCCCAAATAAGTAAATTATTAGGAGTGGGGCCATCTGTGCAATCAATAATTTTGGGCAATAAAATGTGATACTATGGCAACGAAAAGGATCGGATGGGTAGGACTTGGTAATATGGGGCTTCCCATGGTTAAGAATCTGCTTAAGGCGGGGTTTGAGGTTATTGTTTATAATCGGACGGCGGCTAAGGCGGCGCCTTTGGTGGAGGCCGGGGCGAGTTTGGCTGGTAGTCCGCGCGAGTTATGGGAGAAGGCGGATACGGTGATCACGATGGTGGCGGATGATGCGGCGCTGAGGCAGGTGCATGAGGGGCCGGATGGGTTGTTGGCGGGGGCGGTGAGTGGTGCGGTGGCTGGAGGGAGTGGTGTTGCAACTGCTGGAGGGGGTGGCAGGGTGGTCATCGACATGAGCACGGTGTCCCCGGCTACTACGAAGGAGCTGGCGGCTAAGCTGGCTGAGAAAGGTGTGGACTACCTGGATGCGCCGGTTTCGGGCAGTGTCAAACCGGCCGAGATGGGGCAGCTGGTGATAATGGTGGGGGGAAAGAAGGCGGTTTATGAAGCGGTGGGGGCCATTTTTGAAAAGCTGGGTAAGGCCTCTTTTTATCTGGGTGAGCAAGGTTCCGGCAACAATGCCAAGCTGGCTATCAATCTCTTTTTGTCGTTCACGATGCAGGGGTTGTCAGAGGCGGTGAATTTTGCCCGGGAGAAGGGTGTCGCACCTGCGGAGATGATGGCAGTCATAAATGAAAGTGCGGTGAGCAGTGTGTTTACGAAGCTGAAGACGCCCAATTTTGTGAACGATCAATATCCTGCGGCGTTTGCGCTGAAGCTGATGGCCAAGGACCTTCGGCTGGTCAAGGAGCAGGGAATGCATAGTCCTGGCGGGCTTGTGATAGAGGAGAGTTTCAGGCAGGCTGTGGCGGAGGGGCTTGGGGAGGAGGACCTGTCGGCTATAATAAAATTTATTGCGACGAAAGGACTTTGAGTGTATTTTTGCAACCCGATCCGCCACTGTCGGGGTTCCGGAGCTGAGAGCCGGATTTTGTCAGCGGCGGATCAACAGCCAACTTAGCTCAGCTGGTAGAGCATTTCATTCGTAATGAAAGGGTCGTCGGTTCGATTCCGATAGTTGGCTCCAAATTCCGGCACAATGGGTTCAAACGACCGTCGCACCTACTCTGTATTCGGTCGCCCGGAAGGTCAGCGGTTTCTTCTTTTATCTTTTGCCGCCTTTTACCTGCTCAATTGTTTTGCCCCTCTCCGACTGGAATATGACAGCATCCATTATTTTTTCCTGAAGGAATGTTTGGAAAATGCTTGTCCGCCGGGATTTCAGGCTGCGAAGGACCCCCACCCTCCTGGTTATCCTATTCTATTACTGATACTGTCGCGGCTGGGTCTGTTGCACTCTTTTGTCATTGCAGGGATCAATGCGTTGTTCCTGACCGGGAGTCTATTTTTTGTGAGGGGGGGCGTTCCGTCTTCACTGCAGTCCTTCCTGTTCTTTCCTATGGTATGTCTCCACTGGACCTTTATAAAGTTCTTTGCCTATCCCCTTTCGGAAATGCAGTATCTGTTCTTTTCAACCGGCTGTCTTTATTGCTTCCGGCGTTGGGTCCTGGTTGCTCACAAAAAGAGATGGCTCTGGCTGATAGCTGCATTTGCGGCTGCGGGGCTGGCCTTTTTTACCCGTTCGGCGGGCGCTGTGCTGGCGCTGGCCCTTGCTGTGGGATTGATGGGAGAGCATAGACGGATGCTGAAGCTACCGATCGTGAAGATCTTGCTGGTTGGGGTGGGTATACTCTGTGTGGCCGGGGTGTTTTTGTTTTCGAAGACATTAGGTCTTGATATGTACCTGAGCTCTCTCGGGCGAAGGGGTTCTCCGATCCCCCTGCTGAGGGAACATCTTAAAGAATGGGGGCAGCTGATCCTGAATGTTCCGGGGAATAAGGTCATAACGTTGTTGCCTGGCTGGGGGAATTTGTTATTGATCATCGCCGGGATCCTGCTGGTGTTCGTCCTTATTTATGCCTTTTATATCCGGCGAAAAGAGATCCCGTTGGTTATATCGACCTATCTGATCGCTTATTGTCTGTTGTTGTTCAACTGGCCTTTTTTTGATGCCAGGTTCTGGATACCTGTTTTGCCTTATATGGTGGTGGTGATCGTTTCAGTAATCGGTGCACCGCGTAAGTCGGGCGCATTACGGGGGGTGCGGGTGTTATTGGGCATCTATTTTTTTATGGGACTTGGGGCGGCAGGATATTCGATCTATACCATGTATCACAAAGACGTGCTGGCCAGGACGCAGGCTGGCGGCATTTACCGGAATGAATATGAAACCTGGTTCTTTGGCAGACCGTTGAGTGATACGGCTACTCACCCGGTGAATCCGGAGGTGTTGAGCATTTTAAAAAGATATAATTAAACTACCTTTACGCCGACATTTTAAAACAGTATCATTCATGAAGTTGTCACATCTGGCTGAAACATTGATCGGATCTGAGATTGTTAAATTGGGGGGAGAGATCCGCGAGAAGATCAGGAAGGGGGAAAAGATCTACAATTTTACCGTAGGCGATTTTGATCCAACGATATTTCCCATTCCAAAGGAGCTGGAAGATGGTATTATCGATGCATACAGAAAACATTTCACCAATTATCCGGCTGCGGAGGGCAATCTTGATCTGCGGGAATCTATTGGTGTCTTTTTAAAAGACAGGGAGGGGCTGGCTTATGGGGTGGATGAAATTTTAGTATCCAGTGGGGGAAGGCCGCTGATCTACTCTCTGTTCCGGACCCTGATCGACGAGGGGGACAAGGTCATTTATGCTGTGCCTTCGTGGAACAACAACCATTATACGCATCTCAACGGAGGTGTGCATGTGGTGATAGAGGCGACGGCGGAGAACAATTTTATGCCGACGGCGGATGCGCTTCGTCCGCATGTGAAGGAAGCCACGCTGATCTGTCTTTGTTCGCCGCAGAATCCTACGGGTACGACGATCTCCCGTAAGGATCTTTCGGCCATCTGTGAACTGGTGCTGGAAGAAAATGCGCGGCGCGGTGCCGGAGAGAAAAAGTTGTTTGTGTTATATGACCAGATGTACTGGCAGCTGACCTATGGCTCCATAGAACATTATAATCCTGTTTCGTTGTATCCTGCCATGCGGGAGTATACTGTTTTTGTCGACGCTATCAGCAAGGCGTTTGCCGCTACGGGTGTGAGAGTGGGCTGGTCTTTTGGTCCTGCGGAGATCATCGGCAAGATGAAGGCGATCATGACGCATATCGGGTCCTGGGCTCCGATGGCGGAGCAGAAGGCGACGGCGGTGTATCTATTGCAGCAGGAGAATATCGATGCTTACCTGAAGACTTTCAGGGGGGCGGTGTCGGCAAGGTTGCAACAGATCTATGAAGGATTTGTGGAACTGAAAAAAGAAGGCTTTAATGTCGATGTGCTGGCGCCGGAGGCAGCCATCTATCTTACTATAAAGATTGACCTGAAGGGGAAGAAGACTAAGGATGGTTCGGTAATAAAGGACCAGGCGGATGTCACGTCTTACCTGTTAAATGAGGCGGGATTGGCTATTGTTCCTTTTTCGGCGTTTGGGGCATCGAAGACTTCGCCCTGGTACAGGCTTTCTGTAGGCACTTGTAAGTTGGAAGATATCCCTGAAATGATCCGGAAGTTGCGGGATGCGATGAGCAAGCTGGCTTAAGCGCTGCTGCGTTGGATGGGGGAGCTTATTTTGACGAAGAGTAAATTTGTGCTTATTTCTGCTTAGTTTTTATTGCAGATGAAGAAGAAGGGTTTCAATTCTTTTTGACGAACGATCTTTTGGATGCTATCGCGTTTGAAGAGTGTCTTGTGCCGATTGATATCAAATACTTCGTGGGCGGTGCAGAATGATTCGATGGTCTCGAAGTGGAACAGCAGGTCGTTTAATTGTTCCAACTCTCGCTCCATTGACGTTTCGTTCATGTGTTCATCTTTCACCAGAACAAGCAAATCCCTGTTACAAGCTTTCATTTCTATTAGATTTTAATAACCAGACATACCTTTGTTGATACCACAGCCGCATTTCTTACTGCTACCACCCATACCGCGGCCGGAACTGCAGCTAGTCAGTGCAATTGTACTAAATATTACCAAGAGAATCAATATTGCCTTTGTGGTTTTCATGATATTAATCCTACTAATTTAACTACTTTGTATTGAAAATAGTATACGAAGGTGCCAACTCCTGTAAAAATTAACAATCCGGATGCTAAAAGGCTAAAAGTTCTTATAGCTCCGCTTGATTGGGGACTTGGGCATGTAACAAGATGTATTCCAATAATTAAAGAATTAATAAATCAGAAATGTATCGTTGTCGCTGCAGTTTCCGGTGTGCAGAGGACTATTCTCCTTCGTGAAATTCCTGATCTTGCCTTCGTAGAATTACCGGGATACGGCGTAAAATATGGCAAAAACCGCGCCATGACTGTTCTTCAGCTAATTTGTTCGATCCCGAAAATATTGATCTGCATCAATCGGGAAAAGGCCTGGTTAAGGGCCTGGATCCGTCAGGAGCGGCCGGACCTGATCATTTCGGACAATCGTTATGGGCTTTATTCGAAGGAGGTTGTTTCTATTTTTATAACGCATCAATTGTTGATCCGGACGCCCCTGGGTTCTGTCGCTGACCGGATATTACAGCGGGTGAACTATGCTTTTATCCGCCGATATTCTCTTTGTTGGGTGCCGGATGCAGAGGGGTCGGATGGTCTGGCGGGGGAGTTGTCGCACCCGGTGAGGTTGCCGGATGTTCCTGTCCGTTATATTGGGTGGTTGTCGAGGTTTGGGGGTGAGGGTGGCGCCATTGGCGAGGGCAGCGGTTATGTGACGAGGATTGGTGAGGGTGCAGCCCGTAGCGTGGGCTCAGGTGTGGCGGAGGTCGGTCGCCAGGGTCGTGATGCAGGACCGGGCGGGGCGGGGTTTGACCTGTTGGTATTGCTCTCCGGGCCGGAGCCGCAGCGGACTTTGCTGGAAAAGAAAATATTGGAGCAGGTGACCGACTATCCGGGTCGGGTGGTGTTGGTGCGGGGTTTGCCGGATGGTGGGGATCTGCCGGCTCCGCCGCGGGTAACGGTCTATAATCATTTGCCGGCGGCAGAGCTGGAGGTGGTGATCCGGGGGGCGGGGCTGGTCATATGCCGGAGTGGATATAGTACAGTTATGGATCTTATGCGGTTGGGCAAGCGTGCGATCCTGGTCCCTACTCCTGGTCAGACCGAACAGGAATATCTTGGAAATTATTTAGCGCAAAAAGGCTGGGCTATCTGTATCGAGCAGGGCGGTTTTTTCCTGGCGGATGCGATGGCGGGGGCCGAGGAACAGCAAATGGCAGCGGTTGATGGTCAGCAAAAGCAGAAACTGCCCGATACAAGGACCGGGGAGCAGCTGTTAAAAAAAGAGATAATGGATGTGATCGGACGGCTTAGTCGATAATCGACCTGTCCGCGCGAGTAAAGCGATAACTGATGTACCCGGATGACTTAGTCGTGACCGGCAGCCTTAGGGTAATCAAAAAACCAGAATTGTGGTCCTGCTGAAAGGAAGTCGCTCCAGGTGGCTGCCGGGCTGGTTACCGCAAAAACGCCACAGGTGGGCATATTATCCAGTCTGACTGAGCTGAGGATATTGGCGAATGCCGTGATGCCCGGATTATGGGAAAACAGGGCGACGGAATTATCCCGATCGTCGAGGCCTGCCACTACAGTTTTGAAGACCTCCAGGGGGGCGTGATAGAGTTCGGGGATAAAATGGATGTCCTTTGCTTTTTTACCAAAGGCTTCGATAAAGATCGTGGCGGTCTGGCGGGCTCTTTTGGCGGGGCTGGATACGAAGCGATCGATGGTCACATTTGCTTTTATCAATCGTTGGGCCATGACGGGGGCGTCCCGTTTGCCTCTCTCATTCAACGGTCGATCGAAATCGCTCATGTCAACGCTGTCCCAGCTGCTTTTCGCATGTCTTACTATCAATAGGGTCTTCATCCGGAAATCAAATTATAGTACTCAAGCTACTCAAAATAGAGTAGATTTCCTAGATGTCGAATGCCTGGGAATTGATAAAATTAATGAGCGAAACGGTGTTCTTCAGCTTTAACTTCTTCAGGATATTATGCCGGTGTACTTCCACTGTTTTCAGGGAAATGTTGAGGTCGGCGGCGATCTCCTTTGAAGAGAGGCCTTCTTTTAGCGCCCTGACGATCTGCATTTCGCGATCGGAGAGGTTATTAATATCGGGATTTACCTGGTCACCGTTGAGCAGCTGATCCGAAAGGATATTTTTTACTTCCTGGCAGATATAGACATGGTTATTACTGACCTCGGCGATGGCTTCCAGCATTTCCTGTCGGGGGGAGTTCTTTGTAACATATCCTTTTGCGCCGAGGCGGAGCATTTTCTTTGCATAAGCCGGCTGGGAGTGCATGGATACGCCGATGATCTTGGAGCCGGGGGAATACTTGCGGATCATCTTCAGGACATCAAAACCGCTCATTGGGGCCATATTGATGTCAAGCAGCACGACGTCGGGTCTTTTATCCCGGGCCAGCTCGATGGCGCGTTCACCGTCACCGCATTCGGCTACAACATCAAAGTTTTCATTTTTTCCCAATAAAAAACTCCATGTTTCACGAATTAGCGTATGATCGTCAACGATCATAATAGAAACTTTCTTCATAACGCTTGGTTTTTTCTAAGACAGAAAACAATCAAACATTACTAACGAGCGCTTTAACCAGACAAATCTTTTAAGGGGGGTGCGAAACTATATGAAACTTCTATAGTAATATTAAGGATTTTCTCTGATAACCCCAATTTGTCCCTAAGATATTTTAGTATCCGCGAACATTCTTGCCTTCCATGTAATTCATAAAGGCTTTATTAACCACCCTGTTGCCCCCCGGAGTGGGATAGTTGCCGGTAAAATACCAGTCGCCGGTGTTGGTGGGACAGGATTTGTGCAGGGAATCTATCGTCTGAAAGATGACCTGTACGGGTGTGTCGATGTCTGGGGGGGTTATGAGCTGTGCGACCTTGTCGGAGATCTCCTGGTCGGTAAAGGGTTGGTATACTCTTTGGGCCACGTTTTCCGTATGTAGCTGACCGGTACGCTGCAATTCCTTACAGCGATCGTAAAACTCCTGCAGGCAGCTTTCTTTTCCTCTTTCTTTCCAGAGCTCTACTGCTGCCCGGAAGGCGATGAAGTCACCCAGTTTGCTCATGTCGATGCCGTAACAATCCGGGTAACGTATTTGGGGAGCGGAGGAGACAACGATGATCTTTTTTGGTTCGAGGCGGGTGAGCATGCGGATGATGCTTTCCTTCAGGGTCGTGCCCCTGACGATGGAGTCGTCGATAACGACCAGTGTATCAACGCCTTTTTGTACCGTACCATAGGTGACGTCGTAGACGTGCTGCACCATTTCATTTCGGCTGGTATCTGCCGTTATGAAGGTGCGCATTTTTACGTCTTTTATCGCCACTTTTTCAACGCGGATCTTTCGGCTGAGCATTTCGACCAGCTTATCCTTGTTGATATCATTTCCCCAGGACAGGATCCGCTGGATCTTGACGCTTTCGAGGTAGTCGTCCATGCCTTTCCAGAGTCCGTAGAAGGCTACTTCGGCTGTGTTGGGAATAAAGGAGAAGATGGTATTCTTGAGATCATGATTGATGGCGGTGAGGATCTGATCGCTGAGGTTGTAGCCCAGCGAGATGCGTTCGCGATAGATCTTTTCGTCGCTGCCCCGGGAGAAATAGATCCGTTCGAAGCTGCAGGCGCGTCTTTCTTTTGGTTCCAGGATGGTCTCTACCGATACTTTTCCGTCGGCTTTGACGATGAGTCCTTTTCCGGGCATCAGCTCCATAACCTCGTTTTCCCCTACGTTGAAGACGGTCCTGATGGCGGACCTTTCCGAGGCGGCTACGACGACATCGTCATTTATATAATAGTACGCCGGGCGGATGCCATGGGCGTCCCTGAAGACAAAGCTATCGCCATTTCCAAGCAGGCCGCCGACGGTGAAGCCACCGTCAAAAAGGGGAACAGCCTTGCGCAGGAGGCCGACTACGTCCAGGTTACCGGGGGCGGCTTCGTCGGCATTGACGATGAAATGATGGATAACCTCCATCATAGCGGCCAGGTCGCTCTGTTTCTGGAATTCACCCGGATCGACGCCGATGAGGTCAAACAGTTCGTCTGTGTTGACCAGGTTAAAGTTGCCGGCGAGGGCGAGGTTGCGGGCCGGGATGGTATTTCTTTTTATAAAGGGGTGACAGAACTCTGCGTTGTTCCTACCCTGGGTACCATAACGGAGATGACCCAGGAGTAATTCTCCTACATGGGAGATATGGCCTTTCATGAGGCCGGGGTGTTTTGCGATATCGGGCTGGTATTGTTCCAGTTCTTTTACTTCTCCCATGATCCTGGAGAAGATGTCAGCGATGGGTTGGTTGTTGGCGCTACGGATGCGATGCAGGAAGGGGTGGCCGGGTTCGATGTTCAACTTTACTGAGGCGACTCCTGCGCCATCCTGTCCCCGGTTGTGCTGTTTTTCCATCAGCAGATACAGTTTGTTAAGACCGTAGAGGACAGTGCCGTATTGCTGCAGATAATGAGAGAACGGCTTGCGTAACCTAATGAATGCCAGCCCACATTCATGTTTTATTGCATCGCTCATGGAGAAAAATAAGTCGCAAAGTTAGGGACTAATCTGTTAAGGAAAAAGAAAAGAATAACACTGTTAGGAAAATGGGAACCGCTGTAAAAGGTTTGGAGGGGGAATTGGCGGTTGGTGAAAAGGGGTTGAGTATCGGAGGGGATCTGGAGAGACGAGTGGTTGAGGCGAGGTTGCTGGGAGGGACCCTGGGGTCCCGGGAAGGCGGCTTCAGTTAAAAAACCCCCAGTCTTCATAGGCTTGGGGGCGGTGTACAACAGGAATTTGAACACTCTTTTTTTGGGAACCTAAAATCCCCTGGCTTTTCTAAGGATTGGATAAAAAATTCTTCATTTTGGCTTCAGGGTCTAAAATTCCGTCAAAGCAGCTGGTTTATAAAGAAAAAGGGACCTGATTTGTCTGTCATAAGGGAAAACTCGGTCGATTTTAAGTGTATACCCATATCTTTTTGAGGTGGCTCAATGAGATAACAGTTTAGCAATGAGCTAAATATACGTAGCGTTTGTATTAATGAAATTTACCAGCGAAGCGGAATTCTTTAGTTTCAGCTTTTTGAGAATATTATGGCGGTGGACTTCCACTGTCTTTAGGGAAATATTCAGGCTGGTGGCTATCTCTTTGGATGAAAGCCCTTCCTTAATAAAGTTGATGATCTGCATCTCCCTCTCTGTCAGCGCATTGATATTTGGGGAATCTTCTTTTTCGTCCAGGAGTTGTTCGGAGATGATATTCTTTATCTCGTCGCAGATATACTTATTGCCATGGTTGACCTCAAGGATGGCTTTTATCATTTCTTCCTTGGAGGAGTTCTTGGTAACATAGCCGCGGGCTCCCATCTGAAGCATCTTTTTTGCGTAGGCGGGCTGGGAGTGCATAGAGACGCCGATCACTTTTGATCCGGGGGAGATCTTCCGGATACGCTGGGTGGCTTCGAGGCCGGAGAAAGGGGTCATATTGATATCCATCAGAACGACATGAGGACGTTTGGTCTTTGCCAGCTCGACCGCTTCCTGTGCGTCTCCGCACTCAGCTATCACCTGGAATCGCGCGTCACTATTCAGGATATAACTCCAGGTCTCCCTGATCAGCTTGTGGTCGTCAGCAATTAAGATATTGATCTTGCTCATATAGGATTGTTTTAAGATTTGGTTCTATTTAGTCCGTGGGTGGGCCATTGTTTAATTTAGCCTGTCCACGGTGCGGGTTTTAATTTGGGTCCTGCGCCAGCGGACCAACGGTTCGCGGGACAGGTACTTGCACTCTTAGTTTGCAACCACGGCCGGGCGAGGACTGGATGGTCACCTTTCCGCCAAAAAGGTCCGCCCGGCTCATGATATTGGACAGTCCGAGTCCTTTTTTCCTGACCTTTTCGGGGTTAAATCCTTTCCCGTCGTCGGTGATGCTCAGCTCGATATTATTGTCCGTTTCCTCCAGGATCAGCTCGATGATGAGATTTCGTGCGCCGGAATGTTTCAGGACGTTGTTGATCTGTTCCTGGATGATCCGGAAAAGCATCAGCTTGGCCTTGTCGCTGATCTTCTCATCAAAGTTGCCCACGGGGTAGAATTCAACATGAATGGCGCGGGTCGTACGAACGCTTTCGACAAGGTCGGTGATGGAATCCTGGAGGCCAAGGTCTCCGATGCTCGCCGGGACGAGGGACCGGGAGATATTCCGGATCTCATGGATGGCGTTGTGGATATTTCCGGCGCTGCGGGTGATCAGGCTGAGTCTTTCGTTGTTGTCATTTTTTGCGAGTTCGAGGTAGAGCTTGGTGGTAGAGAGGATCTGATTGATATTATCATGCAGCTCTTTTCCGATCTCGGCTCTTTCCTTTTCCTGGGCGTCTACCATTGCCTGGGCAATGAGCTTTTGTTTGTTGAGCTCCTGTTGCAGCAATTTTTCCTGCATTTCCTTTTTCTCTGTCACGTCCTGCATGGAGCCGACCATCCGGATGACCTTTCCTTCTTTGGTGAAGACGAGGAATCCCCGGTCTGAAATGAGGGCATAGCCTCCGTCGGCTCTTTTAAAACGGTATTCTTCCAGCCAGAGGCCTTTGTCTTTCCCATCGATGAATTTCGTCATTCCTTTCAGGACGCGGTCACGGTCACGGGGATGAATATGCGATTCCCAGAACTTTGCGGTACGGACCTTGACGCCCGGCTTATAGCCGAACAGCTGGTAAAAGCCTTCGCCCCAGTAACAGAGTCCGGTGTACAGGTCCCTGTCCCAGATGGCGTCATTGGTGGCCTTTGTTGCAAGGGTATATCTTTCGTTGCTGATGTTCAATTCTTCTTCTGCCTTTTTGCTTTCGATGATAATGGCCACCAGGTTCGCGACTCTTTCGAAGATGTCCATTTCAACATCTGTCGGCGACTTGGCGGTATCGTAATAAACGGCAAATGCGGCGAGCACTTCATCTCTGTTATCGAGGACGGGGATCGCCCAGCAGGCGCGCAGGCCGAATTGCAGGGCCAGGTCCCGATGATCTTTCCAGAGTGGGTCGGTGGCGATGTCGCTGACGATGACTGTCTCTTTTCTGTACATGGCGGTGCCGCAGCTTCCCTCTTTGGGTCCGATGGGCAGGCCGTCAATAGCATGGGCATAGATAGCGGGTAGCCCCGGGGCGGAGAGCAGTCTAACGCAGAGACTGTCGTCATCCAGGGTCATCACACAGCAATACATACCCGGAAAGATCTTCTGAATGCCTTTGAGAAAATAATTAAGAAGGGTCCGGAGGCTCATGCGTTTGCCGGTATTCAGCTCGAGGACTCTTTTCTCGAGGGCAAGCAGGGCCTCCTGTTTTTTGCGAATGGTCACCTCTTTGAAATAGGCAAACAACCCCTGGTCGGATGGATAGAGGCTCATTTCGAGCCAGCGATCAGAACGTTCGTTGTATTGTTCAAAGGTAACCGTCATTTTCTTTTTGAAAGCTTTGTGAAAGGACTGCCAGGTATCCGTATCGACCAGCTCAGGTAATTTTTCCCAGATAGACTGTCCTATCATCTCCCCGGCAGAAAGATGTGTGATCCTTTCTGCTTCATGATTCCAAAGTTTAACCTTAAAATGCTGGTCCAGTACAAAAAATCCATCCGTTATGCTTTCCAGGATATTGGCAATCTGCTCTGAATATTGACGTAGCTGTAGTTCGACTCTTTTTTGATCCTGCTGTACCAATTTGACCTCGGTAATATCCTTATTAAGGGCCATGACCCCTGTGATCCGCCGATCGCTATCCCTGACATAACGCAAAGAACAAATAAGGTACGATTTTTTTCCCGCACTTGAAACATATGTCGCTTCTCCCTCCCAAAACCCTTTTTCCCGAAGTGTCTTTTGTGATTCTGCTTCGGTTGTATTTACATAATCATGATAAATGAGCTGACTTAGTGGTTGGCCAATTGCTTCACGGACAGGGATATTGTAAAATTTTTCCGCGGCATTATTCCAATAAACGATGAGTCCTTGTGTGTCGGTGGTTATGATAATATCCGATACCTGGTCGCTGATGGCGCGATTGTGGGCAGGAGTGATCCCGTCGGCGGTGGGGTGATTCGGGCTTGTGGAGAGGCTATCGTTGGTTTTTGGTGTAGGGAATGGGTCTGCATAGATCTTCAGCCCTGTGAGCTGCCAGCCGCCGGCGTCGACACCCATGCTGTAACGGGGGATCGGGATCCAGCGTATGACAAAGGATTTGGCACCCGGGACCTGAACGGGCAGGTCGATCATGCGGGGCAGGTCGCCATTTAAATTATCGGCAGAAAGTTGAGGGTCTGTCTTTCCCAGGCGGGAAAAAACATCCAACACATTAGTTCCCAGAAAATTATGGATATTTCTTCTTTTGAGCAGGGCAGAAAAGCGGGCACACGTCGACCCGATAGCTCCGTCCGGGGCGATATCCACAAAATAAGGTTGTCTAAATTGCTTTGTCGTAGGCACGGACTTTTGGGCACTACTTAGCATACTTGAGTTGAATATAAGATGGTCTGGTCTAAATTCGTGGTTAGGTGCTACCCCGCACGAAATAACGCAATCAAATTACTAAAGAACGATGTATGCGCTGTGAAATAATATGTTATTTCGGGGACATTAAGGGTTTATACCTAAATTAATTACCTGTTGTTGCGGACAATCAGTTAATTACCTGCAGTTGGGGCAGCCGTTTGCCATTTGGAAAGGTTAGCGCAATTACGGTAGTCGCCATCGATCATGATGTAGAAAGTTGGGATCTTGGTCAGGAACCATTTTTCCAGGGCTGCGGCTCTTTTTTCTTCCAATGCGCGCTGGGCGATACGGTTGTAATCATCCCGAAGGTTTTCACGATGCGGTTCGGTCTTTGACAGCATCTGTACAAGACGAACGCCTTTTTTGCCTCTTTCGTCGGTGAAGACAGCGGGTTTGGAATATTGACCGGGTTTGAGATCGGCACCTTTTAACAGGAGGACCATATCCTTGTCGAGGTCGGAGATAGAAAGGAAGGTAGTGCCATTTCTGCCCATGACCTGGCCGGCGGTGGATCGTTGCTGGTCATCGATGGGTGTATTTTTCGCGATGGCTTCCCCGAAGCTGATGGTGCCTGCGACCAGCTGTACGCGTATAGAGTCCAGCAGAGCGGCCGTTTCGTCAATTTCGGGCTGTGTGATCTGGGGGATCTTCAGGATATGTCTTACCACGATATCGTCGCCATTACGGCTGACCATCTGGATGATATGATATCCGTATTTACTTTTTATGACAGGTGATACCTGGCCTTCTTTGAGGCGGAAGGCAGTGGAGAAGAACACGGGGTCCCACATTTTACTGTCGTTACGGTTGAGCTCGATCTGACCGCCTTTTTCTTTACTGCCGGGATCATCAGAATAGATCTTGGCGAGGAGGTCAAATTTTTTCGCCCCGGATTCTACTTGTTGCTTGTATTCATTAAGCTCGTCCATTGCCAGTTTTTCGATGTCGCGACTAGCTTTGGGATAGATCACGAGCTGGTTGAGCCGTAGTTCGGATTCATAAAAGATCCTTTTGCCTTCCGGGATCTTATCAAAATATTCTTTTACTTCTGTGGGGGTGATGGTGATGCCGTCGACGACTTTTTTACGCATGGATTCTGCGAGTCTTTGTTCGCGGATGGGGGCCATAAAGTCTTGTTTGGCCTGGTAGACGGTACGCTGAGCGATCTGTTCGAAGGCATCTTTACCGCCGTACATCTGTATAAAGTAGCGGATCTTCTGGTCTACTTCTGCTTCGACCTCTTCGTCGCTGACGGGCAGGGAGTCTTTTTCAGCCTGTAATACCAGTGCTTTCTGGATGAGCATATTATCCAGGATGGTGCATTCATCCACGCCTTTTACATCAGCGCCGCCCGAGTTGCGCTGCATATCGGCGATGGCTATAGCCAGCTCAGATTTAAGAATGATCTTATCTCCTACTATACCGGCAATTTTATCGGCTACAACTTTTTGCTGAGCAAAACTTCCGGAGAGTATTGCAAAAAAGGCGATGGCAAAAAGGGTGAATTTTTTAAGCATATTGGTAAGGCATTGAAAGGCTCTGGTAGCCAAAGCTATCTTTTTGAATGTTAAATACCCCCCGAGCGGGGGGTATTTAACAAAAAATTAGTTAGAGCGTGCGTTTTACTTCTTCTTCCTCGTAGGCTTCTACGATATCTCCAACGCGTATGTCATTAAAGTTCTTGATCGTGAGACCGCATTCCATGCTGGATGCCACTTCCTTGACGTCATCCTTGAATCGTTTGAGCGACTGGAGTTCTGCAGTTGCGCCTTCGCCGATGGGATAGACCACGATGCCTTCGCGTACGAGGCGGATCTTGGCGTTCCGGAAGATCTTTCCGTCCAGGACATAACAACCGGCAACAGTTGCCTTGTCGAATTTGAAGACGTTGCGAACTTCCACGTTGGCGACCACTTTCTCCTGGATCTTGGGTTCGAGCATCCCTTCCATGGCGCTCTTAACTTCCTCGATCGCGTTGTAGATGATGGAGTAGGTTTTGATTTCCACGCCTTCTGTTTCTGCCAGGCGGGAGGCCTGGGAGGATGGTCGGACGTTGAAGCCAACGATAACGGCGTCGGAGGCTGTAGCCAGCAGGACGTCACTTTCGGTGATGGCACCTACGGCTTTATGTACGACGCGGATTGCAATCTCTTCAGTAGACAGTTTCTGCAGGGAGTCGCTGAGTGCCTCGACCGAACCGTCCACGTCACCTTTTATGATCAGGTTGAGTTCTTTAAAATTACCCAGGGCCAGACGGCGACCGATCTCATCGAGCGTGATATGTTTCTTTGTACGGATACCCTGTTCGCGGAGGATCTGGCCTCTTCTGTTGGCCACTTCTTTTGCTTCGCTTTCGTCCTCATAGACCTTGAACTTTTCACCGGCCTGTGGGGCGCCGTTGAGGCCAAGGAGCAGAACGGGTGAAGAAGGCGGAGCGTCTTCGATCCTTTTATTCCGTTCGTTGAACATGGCTTTTACGCGGCCAAAGAACTGGCCGGAGACTACGAGGTCGCCATTTTTCAACGTACCATTCTGGACCAGCACGGTAGCTACATAACCACGGCCCTTGTCGAGAGAGGCCTCGATCACGCTGCCGGAGCCTTCGCGATCGGGGTTGGCTTTAAGGTCAAGCAGCTCGGCTTCCAGGCCGATCTTTTCGAGCAGCAGGTCTACGTTGAGTCCTTTTTTTGCGGAGATCTCCTGTGACTGGAATTTTCCGCCCCAGTCTTCAACGAGGATATTCATACCGGCGAGCTGTTCCTTTATCTTTTCGGGGTTAGCGCCGTCCCTGTCGATCTTATTGATGGCGAAGACCATGGGGAGGCCTGCGGCCTGTGCATGGGAGATGGCTTCCTTGGTCTGGGGCATGACGGCGTCATCTGCTGCCACCACGATAACGGCCACGTCGGCGGCTTTGGCACCACGTGCACGCATGGCCGTAAAGGCTTCGTGACCGGGTGTATCGAGGAAGGTTATTCTTTTCCCTGTAGCTGTCGTCACCTGGTAGGCGCCGATATGCTGGGTGATACCACCTGCTTCACCGGCGACCACGTTGGCGCTGCGGATATAATCCAGCAGGGAGGTCTTACCATGGTCAACGTGACCCATGATGGTGACTACTGGTGAGCGGGGCACCATATCTTCGGAATCATCCTGTTCTTCTTCTTCTTCCATTTCGGAAGCGTCGTCGATGCCGATGAACTCTACTGTATATCCAAATTCGCCGGCTACCAGTTCGATGACGTCGGCTTCCAGACGCTGGTTGATGGACACCATCATACCGAGGCTCATACATTTGCTGATAACGTCTGCATAGCTTACGTCCATCAGGTTGGCGAGTTCGCTGACGCTGATGAATTCCGTGACCTGCAGTCTGCTATCCATCATGTCGTCGCCACCGGCCTGTTCGGCCATTTCATCACGTTTGGCGCGACGGTATTTTGCTTTCAGGCTCTTTCCGCGACCACCGGCGCCAGCCAGTTTGGCCTGGGTCTGCCTGATCTTTTCCTGGATCTCTTTTTTATCGATCTCTTTTGCTTCGCGGGGTGCATGACGAGGGTCGGGGCGTCTGTTGCCGCCCTGGCCTGGTCCGCCGGCAGGTCTGCCGCCGGTATTGCGTTGGATCGGAATGCGTGCCTGACCGGGAGGGCGCTGGTTGCCGCCACTGCTATGCTGGCCGCCGCCGCCGTGTCCACCCTGCTGACCTGCGCCGGCTCCGTGGCCGCCGCCATGTCCATGCTGACCGCCACCGTGCTGACCGGCTCCATGTTGATTACCGCCGCCGTGCTGGCCTGGTCTTCCGCCGCCTGCATTATTGTTGTTGTTGTCTTTCTTCTCGATAGGAATGCGTTTGCGCTTCCTTTTTTCTTCCGCCGGTTGTTTCGGGCGGGTATCGTTGCTGACCGGCAATTCGATCTTTCCAAGGATCTTAGGACCTTCCAATTTCTCAGCTTTGATGTTTTCGATGACCGGTGGAACGTCTGATTCTTCTGCGACCGCGGGTTCTTCCACGTGCGGGGGCAGTTCGGCGACGACCGGCTCAATTTTTTCTTCTGCCGGTGGTGCTGTTTCAACGACCGCCGCAGGTTCTTCTTTTACCTCTTTTACGGTCTTTACAGGCAGTTCTTCCTTCTCGGGAGCTTTAGCCGGTGGTTCGGGTTGCTTTGCTTCCGGCTGGGCTATGACCTCTTCCGGCTGCTGTGGCTCGAATACGGCCGGCTCTTCCCGTGCAATAATGGCTTCGGGTTCTTTTTCTTCGACCTTCTTCGTCACCTTTCTTGGGCGGGTAGAAGAATCTATCGCAGAAAGATCGATCTTATTTATCACTTTAGGAGCTTCCAGCTCCGGGGCTTCGATCTTTACGACTTCGGGCTCCTCTACTTTTTCTTCCACAGGAGGAGCGACGACTGCTGCCACGACCGGTGGTGCTTCCACCGGAGGGGGTGCTTCTTCCTTAGCCTGTTTTTTAACGACTGCCGGAGCTTCCTTCCTGAAAAGAGGGGGCTCTTCGTCTTTTTTCTTCTTTCCTTCCAGGCTTCCCTTGGGCAGGTCGATCTGATCACTTTTGATCTTAGCGACTTTATCTCCCTGGAATTCCTGCTGTAAAGAACGATACATGTCCTCCGTCAGCTTGGACGTGGGCTTGAGATCGTCTTTACTAAATCCTTTGCCGACTAAGAAATCCACCAGGGTGTCTTTCCCGATGTTGAATTCCTTAGCTGCAGCCATAAGGCGTAATGTTGTTGTTTCTGCCATATTTGCCTTTCTTAATCCCTTAAAAAGGAAGGAATTAAGATAGTCTCCCTTTTTTGAGTGTACAAATTTCTGTAAAAATATAACTATTTACTGTTATCCTTTTTCAAACTCTTCTTTCAGCACTTTTCTTACATCGTCAATAGTTTGTTTTTCGAGGTCTGTGCGTCTTTCCAGCTCTTCTGCGGTCAGTTCGAGTACGCTGCGGGCCGTATCGCAACCGATGCGTTTGAGCTCGTCGATGACCCAGGTCTCGATCTCGTCGCTGAATTCTTCGAGGTCGATGTCGAATTCTTCGGGTTCGCCCTCGTTGTCGCGGAATACATCGATCGTATAACCCGTCAATTCCTGCGCCAATTTAATGTTTACTCCTTTCCGTCCGATGGCCAGGGATACCTGGTCCGGCTTAAGATACACATTTGCGTGCGACTTTTCACCGTCGAGCTCCATATTGGTGATTTTCGACGGGGTCAGGGAGCGCTGGATCAGCAGCTGGGTGTTGTTTGTCCAGTTGATGACGTCGATATTTTCATTTTTCAGCTCGCGAACGATACCGTGGATGCGGCTTCCTTTCATCCCGACGCAGGCTCCTACGGGGTCGATCCTGTCGTCATAGGACTCTACGGCAACCTTGGCGCGTTCGCCAGGTTCACGAACGATCTTTTTGATCACGATCAGTCCGTCGAAAATTTCGGGAACCTCAATCTCCAGGAGTTTGGACAGGAACAGCGGGCTGGTCCTGGACAGAATGATCACCGGAGAGTTGTTCTTCAATTCCACCTTTTTTACGACTGCGCGGATATTTTCCCCTTTTTTGAAATAATCCTGGGGGATCTGTTCCGACTTTGGTAAGATCAGCTCGCTGCCTTCTTCATCCAGCAGGAGAATTTCTTTTTTCC
>Ga0307510_10000335_pt1 | contig 43860 bp, 26 predicted proteins | sample 12_EM_MG_FD_207224 | JGI IMG/M metagenome (GOLD analysis project Ga0307510, IMG submission 207224) | Populus trichocarpa ectomycorrhiza microbial communities from riparian zone in the Pacific Northwest, United States - 12_EM | ecosystem: Host-associated > Plants > Roots > Unclassified | place... | reverse complement strand
AAAAAGCTGAAAATGAAAAAGAGCGAGCCTTTGCTCCCCCAATTAAAAGCTGTTTTGGTGCCTGTGCAATTCACTCAACTTGCATTCCCTGCCTCTCTATATGTTTTCAACGCTCTTCTCGATAACATCACGTTCTCTTCAATACTTAAAAATTATGTTTGTGTCTGAAATGAATCCTTTCATAAATCGAATAGTATAAGCATTGACGTACTCACTGACACTGCCGTTTACCGTGTCCTCCTTTTTTCATTTTCATGCCACAAAAATACACCAGCTTAATTTTAACCATGCATATAAAAATATAGATAAAAGCAAATCTATATTCGTTATATTCTATACTTGTAATGCCATTAATTTGTTACTCTCACAGCTCACAGCTCACAGCCCACCACTGCCCTGTCAAAGACGACTCACGGTTAAAAATAAAAGTGGGCACACACGCTAGCATCAGGCAGGGAAGACCCCATCATCTCTACTTTACTTCAGTTTCTGGCTCTTCCAGATATGATGTCTTTCTAGAAGGGTTTGCTGTAAATGCAGCAGCTTGGTTTAACTTAACCTTCTTTATCTTTTAATTTGATGGGGAAGAAGGGAGGTAGCTCATGGTTGACCGTTGTGAAAAGGGCTTTTAGATCTCCTAATAAAGAAAATGACAAGAGAACTGCTGGGACTACAGGCCATGACCAAGAAGAAGATGAAGAAAAGGTCTTTTTCGCATCTCATTTTATGTTATCTGTTGAAAACTTAATATTTTTTCGTTTCCTCGCCTGTTTTTGAGTTACAATGGCTGACTCTTTTGAGGGCTTTTCTTCTAGCAGAAGAGAGAGAAGAGGAGGTGGTTGTTTAGGAAACCTACGAATCAAGAAACAGTGACACAACAGATCCTATCAAAGGCAGGAAATGTCAAGGCCTCCACGGGTGGTGGTGGAGGTACACCGACAGACCATGTGTCGGCAGCTGCAGCAGCTGAGCAAAGGCATGCAATTGCTGTAGCTGTTGCAGCTGAAGCTGCTGTAGCCACTGCCCAGGCGGCCGTGGAGGTGGCTAGGCTCACTAGGCCTTCTTATCACCCTAGAGAACGTTCCGCTGCCATTGTCATTCAAACCGCTTTTAGAGGATACCTGGTAATTATAACCAACTACTGTATATATAGGTGTAGATGCTAAAAAAAATTGTTCTTTCTTGAATAGCAAATACTGAAGGAATCATTCATGAATTATCAATTCTTATCATGATTAGGAGAGATTATAGGTGTTAATTTGTGGTGTGTGTGCAGGCAAGGCGGGCTCTTCGCGCTCTTAAAGGGCTAGTGAAGTTGCAAGCTTTAGTGAGGGGACACAATGTGAGAAAGCAGGCCAAGATGACCCTGAGATGCATGCAAGCTCTGGTTCGAGTGCAGGCTCGAGTACTTGACCAACGCATGAGGCTTTCACATGAAGGCAGCAGGGAATCTGCATTCAGTGACACCAATAGCGTGTTTGAATCGCGTTATCTTCAAGAAATTTCAGAAAGAAAATCGATGGTACTTTGTTAGGCTCTTTCAAAGCATTTCTTAGCATTTCATTTTGGTCATGCTTTGCTGATTCTTAATTCAAAGCAATAACAGTAGCAACAATGAAAGAAATTTTCTACTAATTAATGACTCTCTTGATTCTATACTTCAAAGTTTTGAGAGTCTAATGTAGTTCAGCATCGAATCAATTTTAACAGTCAAGAGACGGCAGTAGCATCGCAGATGATTGGGATGATCGGCCACGCACAATTGAGGAAGTCAAGGCCATGTTGCAACGCAGGAAAGACGTTGCATTCAAGCGTGAGAAGGCCTTATCTCAAGCTTTCTCTCAACAGGTTCATTTCTTGCACATTTCTCTGCTGCCCTGTTTTTTTTTTAGTGTTGTTAGGAGTTCAGCTTATAAGCAAATTGATTCAATTTTTTCAAACCCGTACCAAAGATATGGAGAAACCGTAGGAGCCCATCAATGGGCAATGAAGGTGAGCTCCAAGAAAGATCACAATGGCTTGATCATTGGATGCCTGCAAAGCCGTGGGACAATAGCAGCAGAGCACGAGCCTCAATTGATCAAAGAGACCCCATCAAAACTGTAGAAATTGAAACCTCCCAACCTTGCTCATATTTAGCTCCTAATTTTGGAAGAACGAACCAAAACCAATATCACGAACACCAGAGATCCAATTCAATAAACAATGGTGTTACACGCTCGGCTCCTCCTCCACTCCATAGAGCTCATCAAGATGCTTCTCTCCGCCACTCTCCTATTACACCCTCCCCGTCAAGAACTAGGCCTCTTCAGGTTCGTTCAGCGAGTCCCCGATGTGCTAGAGAAGATAGAAGCTGTAATTCCTCTCGAACACCGAGTTTAAGGTCCAATTACCTCTATAATGGCAATCTGAATCAACATGGAATCAGGGGTGGTGCTGCTAGTGTTAGTGGAAATGCTAATGCTACATTGCCAAATTACATGGCTACAACTGAGTCCGCCAAGGCTAGATTGAGATCACAGAGTGCGCCAAGGCAAAGACCATCAACACCAGAGCGAGACAGGGTTGGGTCTGCAAGAAAACGGCTTTTGTATCCTGTCCCCGACCCTTACGGTGTCGGGATGGGTTATGGTGGTGTTGGTTACGGGCATGGTTTCAGGAGTCCCAGCTTTAAAAGTGTAAGTGGTTCACATTTTGGTGGATTAGAACAACAATCTAACTATTCTTCTTGCTGCACTGATACCTTCGGTGCTGAGATTTCCCCTTCTTCAACGAGCGACCAGAGAAGGTGGTTGAGATAATTTAATAATGAAGTTGGTGGGCTAGCTTAGAGTGAACATGTTCAGGTTTTTGTGACTCAAAGTAGTCGGGATATAATGAAGAGTTTTTGATAGCTGGAGGTTGGAATTTGGATTTTTCTTTCTTTTTGATAGCATTTCAGTTTTTGATATTTGTTTGAAGTTGTAATGTATTGGTGAGGCGGATTTGTTAAGGCCTCCTAGTTGGAACTTGTTTCAAGAAAATTCTTTTCCTTTTTTGTTGTCAATTGACTCACACCACTTTGAATCAGAAGTTTTTTTAACATAAGAAAAAAAAAAATATGCGTGCATTATCAGTGAAGTGTATTTTTAATATAAAAAAAATTGAAACAATAAAGGATATGTCATGATAGTTCTAAAGTGTTGATTTAAGCTGTCTGAAAATTATAGGACTACACACTTGGGGGATTGATAAACTAATAAAAATCATAACATGAAACTCATGGCATTTAAATTGATAAAGGTAAAGTAAATAATGGAAAGATGGATTCACGTTTGAGAAGGATAACTGGAGTTTATACATTTATAAGGAATGTTGGAATTGGATTGATCATGAGAACAATGATTGAATTAATTAATCGATAAGTTTAAGTATATAAATGATTGATTAAAAAATAGGAAATCAAAGAATTCTTGATTTTATGTTGAATATCTTTCAATGACTGTGATGATAATTGGTTATATTACAGTGCTGTTTGTTTGTTTCAGGTTCAACTCCGACACATCAGAAGTAGTAACTTGATACTATATATTTTTTTTCTTTTTAGCTAGAAGTAGTGATTATAAATATTAGGACATCTTATATCTTTTGGGTCTTTAAATAAATAGATTATGAATTTATAACACGTGATCTAAGTGCTTTTATTTTCTTGCACTGTAAAAGTTATTCAAGTTGTTAATGTTTATGATTTTATTAAGATTTGGATGTTGTTTTATTTATTCCATTTGCAATTGTGTTTTAATGCTAAAAGGAGGTGTCATATTTGAAAGAATACATGAAAATATTTTTGAAATGATGATGTGATGTGATCCAAGATGGTTAAATTCAAGATTTAAAAAATTATTTTAGAAATATATAAGTATTTGTTGATAACTTGAGATATTTTTGATATAGAGAAAACTGTACAGAGATTTTAGCAGTGTTCATATGAATATTTTAAAATGTGTACGTAAAGAAAAATAAAAAAATTTACCTTGGTTTTAAATGGACCATGACTTGTTTATTATGTATTAACTTGATCTAAAAAATAATGAATGTTACAGAATTAGTGGGTTAACATGGGTAGGGTTTACCTATATAATTTAACTTGATCAAATATCTATTTATATAATCATGTAGCCTGATGAGATATTTTCAATGGAAGATTTTTAACTTTTAACTTCTTAAAGTTAATTTGGGTGATAAATGGGAATCCTTCTTGTATCATCATTAAGGGATTGAGCGTAAATGGGGGTAGTGAAGAACACCTCCATTTATTTTAATTTATTGTCTTCTCCATTTTTATTATTTTGGATAGAAAGAAATACTTCTTAACAAAAACTCAAGGAAATAATTTATTCATTGAACTTATTTGTTTTTATGTTTTAAAAATGTTTTTAAAAAAATTTAAATTTTTTTAATTTTTTTATTTGCTTCAAATTAATATTTTTTTAGTGTTTTTAAATTATTTTAATATATTATATCAAAAATAATTTTTAAAAAATAAAAAAATAATATTTTAATATATTTTTAAATAAAAAACAATTAAAAAACTAATAATAATCACGCTAGCAAACATGCTTTAAATTCGTTTTGTAAGCTATCGTTTTCTCTCTAAAAAAAGCTTTGAACTACCAGCACTCCCAGTCACGCGCAGCACAATATGCGGAGGGTGTTATTGTCATTTAGAGAAGAGGAGATCCTGCTGACATCGAACAAAGATGTCGTGTCGTGAAATGCGAAGCAGTGCACTGCTATTATAATATCCTCCGTCACACCAGATCAAAAGGCAGTTTCCTAATTAGGGTCTTCTGGAAGAGATAGATAGAGAGAGAGAGAGACCCAATCTCATTTGAGTTTTTCGGATAACAACTGCGAAGAAGAAAATAAGCAGAAAGAAAAGTCGCACAGAACAGAAAAACCACAAAAGCTTAAAAAAAGAAAAGAAAAAAAGAAGTCACTGGTACGCTGCTAATTTTTCCTTTTTCCTTCTGTCTAGTTTTCTTTCACTCCTTTATTGCTCTCTCTGCCGCAAAGTTTGTTTCCTGTATATAACGCTTTGCTCAAATTCGACGGTTTTTTATCTTGAAATGATTTTTTAGCTTGTTGATTTGGAATCTGCTACCCATGTTATTTCAATTTAGGGTTTTGTTATGCTGATTTAGGCCAGTCTATTTGTAGATTTGTACCAAGTAAGTAGGGTTTAGGGTTTGATTGCTATTCCTTGTTGTCATTCTAAATCTTGCCTTTTATGTTTAGTTTCTGGCTGTTCTGGGGATTTTTTTTGTTGTAATTAGAGTAGGATTTTTGAAGTCTGTTTATGTTTTTGTGTGTGAATTTTCTTGAATCACCCTAGAAATGTTGACCAATTAGAGATAGAATAAGACCTCGTATATCTGCTTATTGATTTAAAAGTTTGATTATTTGTTGTGTTTGATTACGTTATATATGTGTGTGTGTGTGTGTGTGTGTATTGCGTTTAGATTCAAAATCTTGGACCATGCACCTTGATTGGGATTAAACAGTTTCTGATGAAAGCTTATTCCTTAGAAAGATATTATACTTGTAGTTCAACTTTATGCATTTTTGCAGCTATCAAGCTCTTCTTTTCTTTTAATAAATAAAAGAGAATAATAATGAGCAAGAGAAATGCAGATTTTAACTTAATTCAGCCAAGTAACGCTATACTACCTATGGAATCTGAGTGGTTTTTCTGTTCCTGTTTTTGTCTTTGTCAGGATCGAATGCAAAGGACAATTAGGTTTTTTATTTCATTTTCCTTTCATCTTTGGAGTACTATAGTTGCTCTTTCCATGATAGAAACTCCACAAAATACTATAACATACTCCACAAATACTATAACATACTCCAGAAAATGCTATAACTACTCCACAAATGTTAAAACATGCTCCACAGACCACAAATACTATAACATTTTTTTTTATTGCAAGTCGTTTTGGCCCTACATTTCTGTAGCTTCCCAGCTCTAATCTGGACATGGAGGGTTTTTCAACTCTGCTTGTCAATCTCACCTTACTTCTCCTCTGGAACCCGCCCATATCAATATTTGTGCATTATGCACATTCTTGCAGGTTCCACACGTTTTCCATGATGATTACTTAAACTTGCAGTTAATTTAGGGGCAATTTAACTGCAGTTGTTGGATCATAAGACCTGGTGTGTGAAAAAGTCATGGCAGAGGGCACAGAAATTGAGGAACGAGTGGATCTTGAAGAAGACAATTATATGGAAGAGATAGACGATGATGTTGAAGATCAACTAGATGAGGATGGAGAAGATGATGCTGGTGATCCACATGCTGAAGAAAATGTTGAAGAGGAGTATGAGGACTCAAAAACTGAGGGCAGTCAGAAAGATCAATCTCCAGAGGCAGATAGAATCGTTGCCAACACTGAACCTGCAGAAGACGAACAAAAGCCCCCTGCTTCTGTTAATGAAGAGGAAAAAGAGAAGCATGCTCAACTTCTTGCCCTTCCTCCCCATGGTTCTGAAGTTTTCATCGGTGGTCTTCCCAGGGATGTGATTGAAGATGAATTGAGGGATCTTTGTGAACCAATAGGCGAAATTTTTGAGGTCATAATTTTGTTGATTTGTACATGAGATATATTGGTGTTTCTTTTCTTTTTGGCATTGTTCATTTGGTTTTTGTATTGGCATGTTTCAGATAAGGCTAATGAAAGATAAAGACTCTGGTGAAAGCAAGGGTTTTGCTTTTGTAGCTTTCAAATCAAAAGAGGTTGCTCGAAAGGCCATTGAAGAGCTTCATAGTAAAGACTACAAGGTACTCATGATTTGGTGCAAGGTACTCGTGATATGTCGTTATTTTTTGTTAATTTTTTTTTTTTAATGTTAACTAACTTTGTAGCATCACCTGCAGGGAAAAACCTTAAGGTGTTCAATATCCGAAACTAAAAATAGACTGTTTATTGGTAATGTTCCAAAGAACTTGACGGAGGATGAATTTAGAAAGATAATCGAGGAGGTTGGTCCTGGGGTGGAAGTTATCGAGCTTATAAAGGTGGAATTTGGAATTGAAAAGTTCTCTCACCTCTCAATTAGATAGTGACTACTTACTTTGCTAATGCTATTTTCCTCTTAATTTCAGGATCCTCAAACTCCTACTCGTAATCGTGGTTTTGCTTTTATATTGTACTACAATAATGCCTGTGCTGATTATTCAAGGCAGAAAATGTTAAATGCCAATTTTAAGCTTGATGGCCATACCCCAACTGTCAGCTGGGCTGATCCAAAGGGCACACCTCCTGATCATTCTGCTGCTTCTTCCCAGGTAAATGCCAGAAGTAGTTGGAAGAAGCTGAGACTTTAGATGTTTAAAAATTGTCAAGATTTTTATCTTTTGTGTATTAAAATGCCTATAGCTAAGTAATTCATCAGAGTCCTTGTCATGTCTTTACCATCAGCTGTAAGTACTATCTTTTTCATGTTTTAAGTGCACTATACATCAACCTCTCAAAAGTGTAAGACAAGTGAGAATAATAGGAACTCCTGAAACTTGTATGCAATGCATCAATCTCTCAAAAGGGAAAGACAAATAAGGATAATAGGAACTCCTGAAACTTGTATGCAAGAGTCCATTCATGCTTACCTTGCTTTTTAACATTTGGAAGATGCTTTATCCTCCTGTCCTGTATTAGCTGTTTCTTGTTTTTTTCTAATTTTTTTCCCCATAAAATAGATCTTTTTATACCTAACTTGCTGAAGGAAGGTAAGGGATCTCTTTGCTAACTCTATGAAAATTATTGATGTTGAGTAATCAATAGTTGATGGAAGAAAGTTAAAGAGAAGTTAAATATGTTAGCATGTCATGTCAATAATAACAGTTGATCTTACTCTATCGAAATTTTATATTTAAATCTGCAAGAAACACAATATTGAGCTGTGAATCAATTGACTCTCTTGGTGCTCAGTCTGTTCTTCTTGAGTATGTAGCCTAAAATATTGCAACTAATAAGAGAGCTTCTATTTTGGATAGGTCAGCATGTAACCTATGAATGAAAATTTGGATTTGGTCAATTCTTTAGGTGTTGATTTGCATAGGCTATTAACTTAATGCTTTGCTTTTTCAAATTCATCCTGGCTACAGTGATATTGCATACTCAACATGTGTTGTAATGCTAGTGTTCTGAGAATCAGTGGATTGTTCAATGGTGACACTCTTACTCGCCTGTTAAACTCCTTCGTTCAGCAATTTTAATAGTGACTCTGTCACTCTCTTTATGTTTGCCATAATGCCTAAGTATATTCTCTCATAGAGTACTTGGTGGAAGCTTCTAATAAATTGTGTTTAATGGCATACCAATATCTTTTATTTGACTGTTCTTAGTATTCAATTATCTTCTTAAGTTTCACTGCCAAATTAGAACTTGTAGGCGTATCTGGTACCACTTGAAATTGGCAAGAACTGAGAGACCTTTAAAGTTGATTGTTGCTATTTAGCTAGAGTAAATAAGTCTTGATCTTTATCTCTGGAAGAGTTTTTCTCTTTTGCTGCCTTTCCTGTGTATGCAATAACTTAATCTGTTACACTTACAATATGTATATGTTTTGAATTCCCAGGTTAAGGCTCTGTATGTGAAAAACATACCTGAGAACACATCTACTGAGCAGCTGAAGGGACTATTCCAGCGCCATGGGGACGTGACAAAAGTTGTCATGCCACCTGGCAAAGCTGGAAAACGAGATTTTGGGTTCATTCACTATGCTGAAAGGTCAAGTGCATTGAAGGCGGTCAGAGATGCAGAGAAGTATGAAATTGATGGTAATTTTCACTCCAATCTATGTGAATGCCTATGGATGGTGTGTCAGCTCTTAGTGAATTAATTTAGATTATGCTAACACAGCCATTAAGTGTTATATATCAGGGACATACATTGATTAGCAGGTTATATAACTTAAAACAAAAGTAGTATTACAAAGAGGTTTATTGAGAATGTTATGTTTGGAGTCTTAGGATGTTTACAGATGATACAATTCTTTCCCTGGATGATGATAGGTGAGGTTCTGGCATCTTATCTTTATTGCAGATTTTAAAAATGTGCCTATGTTGTAGATTAACAGGATTAGAAGTGTTGTTTGGGGATTCACTTAGAGTTGGACATCACTGAGTTCTGTTCTCATTCCAGATGTGTCATTTTAGATTGGCATTTAAAATATTTTATAGTTCCTCTTGATGGAAGTCTGTATCTGTCCAAGACCCTAAATGGATAGAGGAATAGAATTGTGCCTTCTCCCCCTCTCTCTAAAAGGAAGGTTGCTCTTCTTCAGGCTTGCTTGTCTAGTTCCTGGTACTATTTATCCCTATTTAAATCTCGTGATAAATAAAGCAGGATGCCTTTGTGGCAAGTCTATGTAATCAATATGAAGGGTTAATGTATGTATGTATCAATCTTATGGCATGATAGTGCTTTTAGGTGCTTAAAATTAGTAATGCATGCTTATCATTACACAAAATGAGTACTTTGGTTAAATAGGATGTGATTCCACAAATAACATGTTCAATGAATTTAACTGCAGGTCAGGTGTTGGAAGTTGTCCTTGCTAAGCCTCAGGCTGATAAAAAACCTGATGCTGCCTATCCTTACAATGCTGGGGTTCATCCAAACCCTGTTCCCCTTCCTGCATATAGTGGATTTGCTGGTAATCCATATGGCTCTTTGGGAACTGGATTTGGTGTTGCTTCCAGTTTTCAGCAGGTATCTTGGTCGTTCTGACTTTCGATTCAGTTCCTGTAGAATCAAACTTAATCTTATGTACTTGCATTTGCATTGCAAACAGCCAGTAATATATGGTAGGGGTCCCATGCCAGCAGGGATGCATATGGTGCCAATGGTTTTACCAGATGGTCGAATTGGCTATGTCCTGTGAGTTACTTTTTCCTGGTGTTACTTTCTTTTGCAAGCAAGATAGATTTTAGATGGATTTCCAACCATTGGTTTGCTGTTGTGGTATTCTGCAGTCAGCAGCCTGGAGTACAGATGCCACAGCCTCGGCCTCGAAGAGTTGATCGGAACAATGGTCCAAGTGGGCCTGGGCGAGCTGGTAATAGTAGCGATGATGGCAATCGGGGAAGAAGGTACCGGCCTTATTAGTTGGAGGTGTATTGATGTGTTGTAGTTTTTTCGGGGAATTGAGAATCATTGTAGTTGGATGATTTGTTCTGCTGAACAAATAATAGAGCTATCACCTATTCCCTTTTGATCCACCTCACAACTCCCCAGAATTTTAAAAAAGAAAAAAGAAACAAAAAATTGGAAGTAGAAGGATGTTAGAATAGGCCTGAAGTATTGTGACTTTGATGTGGTAGGAGACGGTTGACGGTTAATTGCTGTTTTATTTGTTGGCATTGTTTTATGGTACCCAGCAAGCCACTTTTTCAGATCCTAGGTGCCAGGTTCCTGTAGTGTTCCGTTTCTTGAAATTCCTGATTGGCGTTAGGTCAAGTCTGGATCGTTTCATTTTCTGCCTTTTGGATAAATCATCAAAATGTTCATGAAACGTCACAAGGATGTTGGCATGTTGCTGGGGCTTTTGGGTTTTGGCTTTAGTTTTTGTCCCGTGCTCATAAAGTGCAGGCACATTGTTGTGACAACAAAGCGCCGCACATGGATGCCCTCTTTTGAAGTGGCTATAATATAAAAATTTTGTTGGGGGTGGTTTTAATTGACAACATTGAAGCTTGGCGTAACAGGCGTTCATTTTCGCAAATTGCCCCAGGTTTGATAAGTCGAACGTTAAGACTCCTTGGCTAGGCTGTGGATGTAGAGGCTTGAGAAAAATCTATTTCTCACGTTCAACTGGAGGCCTAAAAGTTTTGGGCTGCACAACAGGAACAGCCCTCTCCCATGCGCAGTCTCATTCCATCATTTCCACATGGAGTTGAATCAATTTTAGAGGAAGAAAGTAGTTCATGGCATTGAGCAGAAATTGGGAAATGAGAAATCGACCTATGCTCGTTTCAAAGTTTAAAAATGAACTGCTGCAATTATAAAATGAACCACCTCTGCAGCAAGCTTATTTTTGTCGTGCTCTACCTGGACGTGAGTCTCTTCAACTGCGGAACTGCAAATAGATGATGCAACACGCACAGTCCAGGTCTGGTGTGCTAACGGTACAAGCTCATAAAAAAATAAAAATAAAGAGTTGGATAATATAGCATCTACTGGCCAAAGCCACTCTAAACAAGACACAGTTTCACTCAGTCAAAAGCAAAGAAGAATATGAGCCGACCAAATTCAGTATGAAACTGGAATGAAGTCTGTGCTTCCAGCCTTCAACCAAATAGTTCTTTTGAAGATCTCAACACCGTGTCCAGTTACGCAAGAGAACTCAAATATTATTATATTAGACAGTTCTATAGCATGGTTTTACCTGTGCTGGTGTCTGATGTGCTAGTTTGACACTGCTAAAATTTAATGCATAAAATTTTGTCAACTCCTTAGGCGGATGGTCTAGTTTGAAGGGAGGCGCTATGCTCTCAGATGGAGGTACGAAGGAGCTTGTCATGTCTGGACCACCGTTTTATATACCATAAGGAAACTTAACTGCGTAAATATATGATTTACAAGATATAGTAAATATATTTGTGTATTGCTTGGTTCACAATGAACAAAACAATACAAAATATATAAGACTCTCGTTTACATTTGTTAAATATTTTTTACATTGGTTAGTTATTTAAAAAAATATATTTATTAAATAAATTATAATTTACATTGGTTAGTTATTTTTTATTGTTATAATTATAGAAAAAAATATAATAATATATAATCTACCTTGGTAATTAATCTTCTTCAATATTCATTTCGTAGAATATAAAAAATTCTCGCAGTACAATTATATATCTAACAGATATTTAAAAAAACTACATAGAAAAAAACAGAATGGTTTGCCAAAGAAGAAGAAAAATATCGTACCTGGGCCAATAACTAAGTCTACGTGTGCCTGAGTAGGAAGGAATCTTAATTAGAAGCAAAATGGATATGAATGATGAGTTAGTTGTTCATAGCTATGTTCTTTGATTAGTCTCGCTAGTTCTTAAGGACACTCGTTGGAATTCGATCAAATCACCCACCAACACTCAATATCAAATTTCTAATCTGTTTTTCAAGAAAGAATTGTATGAAAAAACTCTTACCTACCTCCTAGACACAAAAAACAAAAAAAAAAATCAGCAAAGAAAATCAAATTAAAGCTTTTAAATTTGAAACTTGAAATCTATGCATCTCCAAAACCCCGTGATAAAATTGCATTTATGGATTTCTTGCAACGAGAGCCCTCTACTGACAAGTTTTCATTAAACCAGACTCTCCTGAAACCATAAATGTTGACTGGCACAGAATTAAATCGTTGCTCATAAACTAAAACAGGGACCTCGCACCTGCTAGTCTGTAATGAATAAGAAGTCAAACTAAAGTGGTAAATACGCATGCCCAGCTGGGAATGTGAAATATCCATGAAAGTATGTTTTCAGCTCGTAGAGATAGATTAAAGGCACAGAGGAAGTCCCTTCCGTCGCGTAACAGGATGTTTTTACCCAGAAGAAAAGACTGTTTCGTTACGCTTCAATTCCCTTGACAAGTATTGAGGTTGTCGGACGCGGACGCGGACGCGGGTAATCTTATAAAATTAGTTCTAATATTTTAATAAATCTTGTAAATCTAGAAGAACGAAATTAAAATCAACCAATATCAATTTTGTGTAAAACTATTAATTTGATTTAATATATAATTCTAAATCTTTAACAATCATGTTATTTGCATCCAATAATAAATATAGCGGAAACAATTAATTAGTCTCTAAGCAACATTATGCAAAACCTAAAAAACTAATTTCTCTCAATAATAAAGAAAAATAAAAATAGAGTTTTTAGCCATTCTGTTTTCTGCAAGTCTTTGTCTCGATGAATAATCACAAACATATTTATAGAATGTGAGCCGTTCGAGGTCTTTTAAAGATATGTATGCTTACCATTTTGGAGATTTTTAATTTAATTTAATAAATATGTATATAGTATTTAATATCATGTGCTATTTTTTAATTTAAATATTTTATTTTAATACATAAAAAAACAAATACAAAACAACATTTTATACTAGAAAACCCCATTATTGTTAGAAAATTCAATAGTTGAAAGAAATCAAGAATTGACATGAAAATGTGTTTAAGCAATCTATATTGTTAGGATCTTTAACTTTAGTTAATAATTTTATAATATTGATTTTAAAACCTCATTAACCTCTTTTTTTTCCTCATTGACGTAATTTCAAATATTAATTCTGATTAATTAAAATCTAATTATAAATTTATATAGAAAAATGATAGTATCAAGTGATGGATTCTTAATTTGATGTGTTTATATCACCTCAAAAGAATAAGGGGTCACATTCTTGAGATCTGTTGAATAATTACTATCAACTTTCAAATGAAACATAATCAATAAAAAATTAATATGAATTAAAAATGATAAATTATCATCACTAAGTCCTTATTATTTAAACCATTTATCTTCTAAATATTAATCTATCAGCGATGCTTATTTTTTAAAAGAAAAGGAATGGTTTCGTATCAGCACTCTGTCCTATAAAAAATGGAAAAAACATATATAAAGAAAGAAAGAGAGTTGGCCCAAAACAGGGTTAGGCCCGTACTCATGATCTTGATCCCTTGGGCCCAAAATTGGTGAAGTACATGTCATCCACTCCACAAGACGAATATGATCCTGCCTTGACAACCTTTGGCGATCTAATATCGTCGAAATCGAGGATAATCAATTTTGACCTCGCCAACCCTCCTTTTTTTTTTTTTTAATCAATTTTTATACGCATCCCATAAACTTTCAAAGATCCATTTTTAACCTGAAAAGACTTTTCAACAGAGGACGTCTTGAAATAGCTCAACAGGGTCCTCCATTGTTTTCTAAAAACGTATTTTCTTGTATTGGTCTGCTCATGAAATTTAAATCTAAAACACCTGAATTTTAAGGAAACAATTCCCTATTAATGGCATACCCAAAAGATCCATCTAGTAACATCGGCCTTCCATGGACAAACACAAAGTGAAAAGGAAAAATAATATATGGTCATCTGTGACATTTTGAAACCAATTAAGTAAATCCATGAGACTAAAAAGCTCGATAATCATTATGGAATGATTAGTCACAAATTGAAGCTACTTGTGTTTTCCCACTACTCTGGAATAGAATATAATATAATATATAGTATTATCTTATCGTTGATTACATGAGTTTTCTCAGCATATTAATACCCGACAAAGATAGACAAATGACAACGATGTCATTATATTTTGACACGAAGAAGGAAGAAAGGTCAAAAATAAAAACACTAAAATCTAAGATCCATAGAGCCACGTCAACATCCAAATGTGCTGCCACATCCATGGATACAGTGCCACCACATACACAATTAGGCAACAGGGACCTTGACCGGGTACCTGTCAATTGAGTCAATCCACGGGTTACCCTTTGACTCACCAGCTGGAATCTTCCTCAGTGCTTTCCAAACCGCACTGTTGCACTTGAAACCCGACCCGAATGCAATCTGCCACACCCGGTCTCCCCCCGAGACCCGACCCTTTGCCTCCGCGTAAGCCAATTCATACCACAAGGAACTACTCGATGTATTGCCAAACCTGTGCAAAGTCATTCTCGATGGTTCCATGTGCCAATCACTGAGTTGCAAATTCTTTTGCATCTCGTCCAAAACAGCTCTACCCCCAGCATGGATGCAGAAATGTTCAAAGGCGAGCTTGAAATCAGGTATGTAAGGCTTAACTTTAGCTTTCAACAGCTTTCTTCTAACAAGTGTGACAAAAAACTTGAATTGTTCGCTTAAAGGCAGTACTAAAGGACCCAGTGTAGTGATATTCGTTTTCAATGCATCGCCAGCTACCGCCATTAATTCACGAGCTAATGACACCCCGACATTTCCTTTACCATCCTCTCTTTGATAGACACATCGGTAGTTTTTATCATCTGCTCCTTTGTGGATTCGAACCGTGTGGACCAGCTGGTACTTGGACCGGGCACGCTCCCGTGCCTTGTTCGAGAGAAGAACAGCAGCAGCCCCCATGCGAAATATGCAGTTGCATAATAACATTGACCTATCGTTACCAAAATACCAGTTAAGAGTTATATTTTCAGTGCTTACCACGACAGCATACGTATCGGGGTTTGCTTTGAGTAGATCTTTAGCGAGGTCAATAGAGATAAGCCCTGCACTGCAACCCATGCCACCAAGATTGTAACTCTTGATATTCGTTCTAAGCTTGTAGTGATTCACTATCATTGAAGACAGAGACGGTGTGGGATTAAACAAGCTGCAATTCACGATAAGGATACCAATATCTCTTGGCTCAACTCCGGTTTTGCTAAAAAGAGCATCTAGTGCACCAAACATGACCGATTCGGCCTCGTACCGGGCTTCTTCCATAGACAAATTAGGTGGCTGAGACGATAATCCTCTTGAGATATATGTTTCTTCGCCAAGACCGGACCGGGTTGATATCCTTCTCTGAAATCGAAGAGTCTCATCGTCAATTGTCCCGAGTTCTTTTGCCTTTTTTAAAATTTTCTCGAACGACGTTTTACGCTCGTCTTCCCGTTTGTAACATGCAAAGTCGACTAGATACACTGGCTTGGACCGTTTAGTCCAAAAGACTGCAAGAAGAAAGAGCAAAATGGCTGAACCGGCAAGTCTTGTGGTCACATCGAAGTCATGAAGGGATTGGGTCCTCCATAATTCATAAAACCGATCTAGTTCTAGACCAGTGAATTGAACAAGTGTGGCTATGAATAAAGGTACAACTATGAGAAACATGAGAATAGCAGGGTTACAAGAGTAGCCATAACCTAACATGACGTATTTGAGCCTAACGGACTGTAGAAAGTCCGGCAAACGTTGACGGATTTTGATAACGGCGGAGGAGTTCTTAAAGGCCATCTCCGCTGTGAGTCTCTCCTTATCCATCTCTACACAATCCATTTTGTGTGTACGTGTGAGTGTTTCTCTCTGTTTTTGTTTTGCTTGTTTGACATAAAATGGTTGAGAGGCATTGCTTATTTTATAAACAAAAGTCCATAAGAAGCTGGCAGAAATCGGATTTTTTTTTAAAAATTATCACGTAAAATTAAAAATTTTAATAAAATAATATCATTTTAAAAAGTTAATGAAGTAACACATTTTTATTTTGTCACACTTCAAAATAGTAACATTGTCATATTTTTAAAATACGATAACCGCGAACTAATTAACCAGTTCAATACAGTTGTATAACCGATTAATTATTTCATATAAAAATTATAATTTTACTAAAATTATAGTTACCTCACATAAAAAAAAAATAGATTAACTCATCAATGCATTAAAATGTTTAATTCATAACTCAAACGTTATATCAAATCAACTATGAGTAAGGCTAATATTGCATATTGACTACAGGAAAGGTGGGATCATATTCTTGAATTTATGGTGATTAGTTTTTTTAAAAAAAAGGATGGAGAGCTCAACAACCACGCATGGGAATCGATAAAAGCAATGAAAACAGCACATCCAATTGTGAGTCCAAAATTTCCATACCTGGATTAGGAAATGTTGGTTACTGTTTTGTTATTGGAAGTGGGGGCAATTACTGTCCCATGTCCATGAGAGAACGATGGGAGGTTTCTTCCAAGTAATAACCTAGAAAGCAGTCTGAGTCTCTCATTTATATATTCCTTTTCTTTTGTGTTTTATATTTACTTTTTAGGGTTTTGAGAGCAAATTTATAGGAAATCACTACACTAATTTTTGTGAGCAAAATAAACATGACAGGACGCGAGATAGAAGTTCATGAGGATCGATCGGAATCAACCTGCTAAACAAACATGTCTGAAAATTGTTCACAGCAACGAGTCAACGTGTAAAAAATAGTGAATACAACAGAAAACAAGGCAATAAGGTGAAGGCCGAATGGGAATGTGAAAGGAAAGGAAAGGAAATGGACGGGGGCTATCAGATCCAGGAGAAGGGAAAAGAAAGCCATGAATAATGGGGAGGATGGTGTCTGGCCTGTTCGGGGAACAATAAATAAGAGGGTCAAACAACTTTTCTGCTAACTTTTTAAACTCAAAAAATCCAACTGTATTTATTTTTATGCTCAAATCGTGTTTTCTTAGAAAATTTATTTTTTAAAAATTTATTTTTTTACTATTTTTGAATCATTTTAATATATTAATATCAAAAATAAATTTTTAAAAATATCATTTTAATATATTTATAAAAAAAATATTTTAGAAACCAATCGTCACCAAAATAACAAACACAACCTAAATTAAACAGGTGACAACATATAGTATAAGAAAGTAGTGTATGATTTATTTATTATTTCTTTCGGTCTGTTGCATGTGTTAATTATATTGCTACTAACAAATCTAAAGTTTAATTTCTTGAAATATAAGGTTTTGTAATTAATAAGATAAATTCTGTGGGTGTAGATTATATTAGTTGGCCATGAGTAATTGAATCTGAGTTTGTAATTTTAAAGGGTAATCAGAATTTAGTTAAATCTTCACAATTTTTTTTTTCCTGAGCTTACTATTATTTTTATTTTTATTTTTATTTTTAATATTAGAAGAAGTAGATTAGTTTCCATACAAATAAAAAAGATAAATTATATAAAACTTCCGTAAAAACTCAAGATATCATAAATTTCTGAGAAAAAAAATTATATGCCAACAATCCCAAAACAAATTGTTTGATTTAATTCAGTCAAATATTTTATTTTTCCGAGGTTCCACTCATGAGAAATTAAAATTGACATATGAGAGTCACGTGTACTTATAAAAATATTTTTATTAAATAGAAAAACGAATTTGAATAATAATAATAATAAAAATTAAATTACCCAAATAAACGTAAGTTGTTGAAGAAAACTGTAAAGTAAAAATCCATATTGTAATAGCTACTGTTTTTTAATTATCTTTTACTTAAAAAAACATTAAATTATTGTTTTTAAATGGTTTTTTTTTATTGTTTAGATGTATTAATGTTAAGAATTAAAAAACTTAAAAACTTTCATTTTAATTTTAAAAAATAAGTTTGATCGCATTGTCTAACACTAACTAAACTCACTTTAATTTAAAGTGCATGCGAAATTAATTGCTTATGAGGAAGCATTGAATTTGCCAACCTCACACTATAAAGCATTAAAAAATAACAGTCATGTTGAACTTGATGAGGTGGAGAACTTTATTTATGATGAGATAACTTCTTACAGATGAAGATGAGGTGGTTGAGATTGACAGAGGTGGTTGGATTCGACAAAGCACATGCAAAACCAGCTTTCGGTCGTTCCGTATTTAAAAAAAAATTGATTTTTTTTTAATTTTAAATTAATATATTTTTATTTAATGTCTTTTTTTTTTCCGATGACTTTCTTCTCTTCTCTCTCATCACACAGGGATCCAAACACATACAAGATAAAGTTTAGGGTTTAAATATAAAATCCTCCAGTAATAGAGATCAAATGTGTAAGAATTTGAAACTCTGGGTATCAAGTTGTGGTTTTTTTTTCACGCTTCTTAAATAGTAAAAATAAGATGCATGCTTTTTTCTTAATCCTGGGCCTTATTGCTTTAAGTTTTCCAACAATAAATTAAACCTTTTTTTTCATAAAATTGATGTCTAATTCATAGACGAAACACTTTCAGATACCTTGCACATGCGATGAAATACAAATAATAGAGAATTATAGTGCATAAATCAAAGAAAACATCAAGTGCGAGGATGAAATGACGCAAAAATAAAGTTTGTGGATGAACAATATAGTTTATAAAATCTCACAATTTTACGAAATCATAGTTGGAAAAATGATTTTATTAACCTTGCTTGCAACTCAGCATACCAGGCTTCACAATTACGTTGATGTTTCCGATTCCCGGGAAACAATATGCACTCATAAGCCCAAGCATCGTATATTTTACAAGTAATTCTTATGGCACTCATAAGCCCGAGCATCATATATTTTACAAATTTCCTTAGCCAAATCATATAAAACATGCTCTCTTCTTTTCATCGTCTATTTTCGGATTTCTTCAACTGGGGATTGAAATCCTTGTGGGATTTTACTTTCAGTTCTCTAATCTTGGATTTATGAACCACCACGGAGAAAAAACACGGGAGGAAGAGGGAAGGAAAACCACTGGTTCAGTGGTAACAGGTCCGATGAGAGATTTCAATAAATTCCATTAAATAGAACCTCTTGGAACTCACAAGAGCCATCTTTTAAATTCTTCCGTTCCAAATGGAGGGTTTCTCCCATTGAATGGACCATCATCAAGTTCAAAAACCTCGATTTATTCAGGTCAGGAAATGAATGCAGAGTGAGCGAAAAAGAAGAGGGAAAAGGATGAATTGCCGGTGGGGGCGGGGGGGCGTTGCAGGAACAAGGGTCCATATTTTGGGAGCTCCAATTCCAATTCTCCCTACCACCACGCCAACCGATCAAAACTTTTACATTGCATACACTCTCAAATATAATGCGCAATGAGCTAAAACAAATACCAAGAATGAGTAAAGGACTGGACCCAGCAGGAAAGGTTCTGCTATGACCTGAACAAGAGAATCGCGTGTCAATTAAATGTGCACTCCATACAGGCTTACGCACTTGTGTAGAAGCACAGAGAGTTTACCTTAATCCTTCTATAGTTTGATCAGATTTCCAGACTACATCCTTTAAACCTGACGAGAAACTCTTGTAGAACTGCCACATGATAAGAGAAATGTATGCTATATTAGTCAACCACAGACTTGGCCTGCTAAAATTCTTCCATCCTATCCACAAGGAATTCTTTACTTCTTTTTTCATTTTTCATTTTTTTTTTTTTGGTTTCCGACATATAAAAATTAGAATGTTGACATACATTGTGAAACTCCAGCGTATCACCACCAATTTTCCGGAGCTCCACCATGTGCAAAGAGGGAGCTACCTCAAACACCTGGAAGTCCACAAGCAACAAGTTGTCAGCTACCATGTGTGGCATCAAATACTTGAAATGCACAATCATTAGCCCACATAGTTCTGATTGGGTGGGCCAGAGAACCATTCAATAATTGAAATGATACTTGAGGCTTTCAGTTAAGCTGAACCTGGATTGTTAGTTAGAACAAGGTCTAATGGCTAAAAATTTCAATGAGAATAAGCTCTCGGAACTCCTGTTAAACCAACAGTGCAGACAGGAGTACCTTTATCGGTCCATAGCCAGAAGTGGCTGAACATCCGAAATGCAGCACACGACTGAGTGCTTGCATAAAACACAACGGATTTATCATTTTTTTTAACCAAAACCCTGTGATTCACACTAAAGAATGGCTTTGAACACACATTAACATGTGGCCAACATTGATGAGAGAAAAAAAGGACTGCCCAGAAGATGCACAAAAACAAATAAAATCCAAACTACAAAAAAATCAGGAAAAAAAAAAAACAGATTCCTACTAATTGCCGTGTAAGATGTGGGACATGCATTTTCATAACTGAGAAAGTTAGCATGTAATTGCCTTGCATTATAACGTGGACAGACACCTTTTCGTTTCTTTAAAGAGAAGCATAAGACAGTCGTGAGTACTCAAACATGATTGTGAAATTACATATGTCGGGGGTTTGGAGAATATAATATCAACAATGAGGTTTAAGAGCAAGGAAAAACATTATTCTTCATATGTTATAAGTTATTGTTTACTTCATTCTGAAGGGATTCAAAAGTATCATGAATTAACTCAATGTTACCTCAGTTGCTACAGAGAGTTGGCCCTTCCTCCCACCTTTGTCTCCTTTCAGCTTCATCTGGAATAGTTTGGAAATGAAGGCATTCAATTTAGATAACAGAATTATAATATAAAAGCTAGCTGTTTAGGTAAATGTTGGTTAAAAAAGGAGGGACATGGAAATTGAAAGAAAGGAAATTAAAATGCATAAACATAACTGGAGGGAGAAAACTTTACCTTGTAGTTTCGTTTGTCGACATTAAACCCCAGAGGCTTTGCAGCTTCCTCAATTCTAGACATAATTTCATTTGCGGGGCTATGAGAAGCAATACGGGTTTCTCGTTTCACAAAACCCTAGAGCAAACAAAGAGAGGCGAAGAGGAAAACTCAGGTAGCAATAACGAGCTTTAACTTCATTGGAAAAGAAAGATCAGAGGATAGACGGCATAAAGTAATCACTAATTATCTATACAAATATGGAGAGGGGTTGAGTCAGGACCAATTCAAACTAAGGGCCAAAAGGCTTCATACTCTTAAACAAAAATATAAATGGCAAGTGCATAAACATCGCCTTGGCAAAACCATGCCTTTCCAATTTTCAAAACTTTGCCACCATGATATGTCACTGTCACATTAGTGGCACCAGGAATTTAATATTTTAAAAGCAATGAAAGAATTCTAGTTATACATACTGCCTGCTTCCCGAACAAATTCTCAAGGCTAAATCCCTGTGTCTTAGAAATAAGCTCGAATGCATTCATCGACGCAGGTTTCTTCTTCTTTTCTGTAACAAGATGTTCCTGCAAAGTAAATAACTAGAATTAGAATTGTTCTGCTAATGTATTGCCATTTCAGGTTGAATGCATTGTTGGTTTACAATGCCGTGGACACAAACCAAAGACCAAAAAAATCCAGTGCCCAGATTTGAACACAGGGATTAAACATTCTGAATGATATTTCTACACGGATCTGCAGAAGGTTTGGTGCTAGCACACATTGTATTTATGCCTTGTCTAAGGTAAATTAGTTAGCTTTTGTGATTAAAATTCTAACCTTCAAATCATTAAAAACAGCATCAACATCATCTACATTTACATGCTCTTCCTGCTCGAATTGTGGTGGCCTGTATCCTTTCTTGAACCATTCATCTTCTATAATCTCAGCAACTGTTATCCTCTGTGGCAGATGCAATCATGATATTAGTGACTATAAGCATCCAATTAAGACAAGAACAAAGTCATGAGGTATTGCATTAGGTACTTTATAGGCTAATCTCTAATGATGCAACTAACACAAGTCCAGCAGAAAACTCAAAATGTATAAGTAGTATTTGATGTTCATCCAACAAAGAGAGGGATAGAGATCTCACTGTAAGAGGCTCCGGGTCAAGAATACGCTTTATCAGTTTCTTTGCACCAGATGAAAACCAAGATGGAAATGTGAAATCAGCACTGCAGATCTGAAATTACTTTCAGACATGTATTAGTATGTATAAAGAAATTCTCTTGACTTGTAATCGTGAAACAAAAGCTCAATTTTACTTACTTTTAAGTATAAGGCCATAAGACTTGTCTCATCAAAAGGCAAGTATCCAGCCATAAGTACATAGAGAATGACCCCACAAGACCATACATCAGATGCTGTGCCATCATAACCTTTGTCTTTGAGAACCTGGAAAGAAAAATAACATATGCTATCAATATAGTGCAGTAATGCATCATTCCGAGAATTCTATTTCCGCCAAATTAAAGGTGAAATACCTCAGGTGCGACATAATTTGGTGTTCCACATGCAGTGTGAAGCAGCCCATCACCCTAGAATTAGAAAAATAGTAAGAAAAATGTCTGCCTTCATTATTGTATGTTGCAGAAAAAATCTATTTCCAGTCATAAGCTTTGAATAGTTATCAGTTTCTATAATTCAAGAGAACGAGGCCAGAGTCTACATTTACAGAACGTGTATTTGCATAATGTAAATGGTAGGAAATATGCAATAAATCCAAGTATCAAATAACACATTTCTTGAATTAATCCACTTAGAGAAAGCTGATCCTTACAACATAAACCTACAGGATAGGATGTAAGCAACAATCAAATCATGCTTACCTGCAATTGTTGTGACAGTGCACTCAATCCAAAATCCGAGACTTTAAGAACACCGTGTGAATCAAGAAGAAGGTTCTCAGGCTGCAAAATGCAGAGTAGCCATTAGTGATAAACAACCAAACTCCTAGTTGAACGAGGCAGGAATCAAATATATTTCTCGACACATGCACCCATTATCAGAAAAATGAATTTAGAAAATTAAGGAAGTTTGGCAAACCTTCAGATCTCTATGGAAAACGCCTCTACTGTGGCAGTAATCCACGGCATTAATAAGCTGCTGGAAATACCTCCTGGCTTCATCCTCTCTAAGTCTCCCATGCTTAGCCTAGGAGCAAAGGGACAATCAAACACTCCTAATTTTTTTAATTACCGGACACTGCTAACTAATTAAAAACATCATTAATGTACAAGAAAAACTGAAATGAAAATTGGAAACGCGAAACGTAATAATAAATCAGAGAAACTAGCTCAAGCAAAAAATTAATTTCTTACAATCTTGTCAAAGAGCTCTCCTCCGTCAACAAACTCGATAACAATGTAAATCTTAGTTTTGCTTGCCATGACCTGCAAGCAAATCCACAAGTAGCAAAGTAGAGTCAGTCGCATTCATAAAAATTTCAATAGACTTTTCCTTTTTTCAAAAAAACAAAATTTACGTACCTCAAAAATCTTGATGACATTGGGATGTTTAATCAGCTTCATTGTTGATATTTCTCTTTTTAACTGCCAACAAAAATTAAAACAGCACAATCATTTTTCTTAATCACTGGTCTAACATTAATGAATCATCATAATTAGAACATGATATATTCCTGGTTCACACGGTACAGAAACCAACAAAACAAAACTCGATATAAAAAAAATCAAAATGAATATTATTAGAACCTGTTCGACCATCTTGTGACGGAGGACTTGCTCACGATCGAGAATTTTAATGGCAACAACATCACCGGTTTCAACATTTTTAGCGACCTTGACCTTGGCAAAGCTTCCTTCACCTATGGTCTTCCCTAACTCGTACTTACCTACTCGTGTTCTCGTCCCCTGTCCCTTAGCACTCATGATTATTTATTTGTTTGCTAAGAGAGAATGAAATTGTCCGATCAACTACTGACTTCGTATTTCTTCTTGTTGTTTTATATAAACGGAGTGGCTTTTGTTTGGATCAGAAGAAGAAGAAGAGAGGAGGGAAATTTCGAGGATGGTGCGATTACTGCAGGAGAGATAACGCGGGTCCCTGAGCAGAGAGGAAAGAATATTATTATACGTAATGTAATCTACCACCATTCAATCAAAATATCAATGTTTCCGTGTCTGAATTTTTTTTATATAATTTTTGTTTTTTTTTAATGAGTTGTATGGTTATAAGATAAATATTGTTTTTTAAAATATATTTTTTTAAAAAAATTTATTTTACCCATCAACCTATAAAAAAAATTAATTTTAACAAAAAAAAACAGGTTGAACTGAATAAAAAAAAGGTACCAAGAGAGAATTCGGATATGTAGAGCCTGTGAATTTACCTACTCGGCCCTTACATAAGCTTCTCGTATTCTTTCCAAAATTGTATTACAAAATAAGATAAAATAAAGGAAAATAGCTTAATTCCTTACAGGGGTGTTTCCCATACGTTAAAAGTGCCGTGTCATCCTAGTTATCAATAATTAACCTGCCGTTTACTCTTTTCTATGCTCTAACTACAGGAAAGGAACTCGTTGAAAGCGTTTATCATTGTGTTCAAAAAATATTTTAAAAAAAGTTAAATTGTTTTAAAAAATTAATATATTTTTTATATTTTCAAATCTTTTTGATGTGCTGATTGAAAAATAATTTTTAAAAAATAAAAAAAATATTATTGATATACTTTTTTGAGTGAAAAATACTTTAAAAAGCCACCACAATCACACCCTTAAACACGCATGTTTATAAAATTCATACCATTTAATTTAAATCATCAAATTTAGCATGCAACTTTCCATTTAAATATATAATTTTATATTTTTAAAATCAACCTAATAAACATTATTCATCGTCATTTAAATAAAAAAATCATTAATATAATTCTCAAAACCAATTTACTCTCACTTTTTTTCTTTCTGTTAAAAAAGATTATCGTATGAAGGAAAATCCACACGTGTGCCTGTCACATTTTCACTAAACACATAATAGGGTGGACAAATTAGGCGGGTACATGTCCTGATTGGACATTACGCGTAATAGGGGGACCACCACAAAGACGAAGATAACTGAAAGGCAGCTATTAGATAGAAACTACTTACAATGCAATTTTGTCTTGTTTCAATAATGGAGAACGTCCAGAGGTTTTTAGTCACTCTCTGATGGGGAATTTGTTGACCACGAGCCTCCCCTGTCTAGGCTTTACTTACTTTTTATTGTGTTTTTTTTTAATTAAAATAATATTTTTTTTATCTTTCAAATTTATTCTTAACATGATTGAAAATATAAAAAAAAAATCAATTTTTTTAAAAAAAATCTTTTAAAACGTGAAAAGAAACCTTTGATTTTTCAATCCCTTCCTTTTCAATATCGATTTCCATTCCATGTGCGGTTTCATCTGGGTACTCTCCTTGGGACCTTGACGAACTTTGCCCACTCGTTCTTGAGTGGAGACAGATTTCTCGTGACCACGACTGCGATGATAAAATGTGACCCAGAAGAAAAGAGAGTAAGAGTAGGCCTACGTGGTGGTGGTCGACCAAACGAATCTGAGGTGTTTATGTGACTGTAATTACCGGACTCCACAAGAAGATGACGATGTAACGTACTAGGTTGAATTGTTGTGTATTTGGCCTCATTTAGTTGAGCAAATGCTGTGTAACAAATAAATTGTACAATTTTTTTTACGCCAACTGGTGTGACAAGTAAGTTTTTTTTGTATCATTCTAGACCTAACCTGGTTCTATACCTAAGTTCATTTCTTATTACTTTCCATATTTGTTGTCAAGGATGAAGTTTTATATGACTTGTTTGTGTAGACCCTCTTCAGTTACTAGGCTTGGAATGGCTCCTTGAGGGATGACTAAGCCTAGACCCAAAGGGACCGTACTAGATCTGCTGATTTTCTAACTGGTTGCCAATTATATAAGACAATCTTGCTGAGCTTGCTTGGCCCAGGCTTGGCTTACGTGTACATGAGGGGTTGCTTTGAACCGGAAAGGCATAAGAATCCGATAGTAGATAGGAGTTAGGGGTTTTCCGTTGTTAATTCCGAATAACAAATGGGCTTCCATTCTGCAAAGGGATATAACACCGAGCAGGCCAAGGCCCAAGTTCCTTGTTTTAAGAGTTCATAGTCATTGGTAATTTGTCCTCCTCTTCTCTGTCTATTATCCGAAAGATTCGAAACTAGAGCCAATCAGCTGTTTATAATCAACTTCAAAAAATAATGGAGCTATTACCACGCTAGTTGTACTTGTTAAGGATCCGGTGGAATTAGTTTTCTTCTTTTGTTTTTCCTAGTTATATTCAAGCATAAGTTCTCGCCATAGATTAAACTAATTCATTAGCTTGTGATACACGGCTAGCTAATTTTTTTAATATAAAAAAATTATATCTAAGCATTATATTGTATTTTTTTTTAAAGAAAAATAATAATCATTAATGCAAGATTCTACACCTATTTGAATGGCATCTTTAATAACCGATGCAAGATTTGACATGAATTAGATGATATATTTTTTAACATTAAAATTGTGATATATTAGATTTTTTAAAAAATATTAAGATAATTATGTATTGGATTGCTCTGAATTATCTCGAATTAATCATCCAAACTTGCGATCCAGGTTATAAGACCGCAACAACTCTGTAAAAAATAAATTAAAACAAATAATGATAACTAATCCTAATATAACTCGATGTTGAAGTGTGAAATTTAAAATAAAAATATTCAATTAAAAAAAACAAAAACTCAAGTGAACCTAAATCAGCCTGTTAAACTTATGATTCATACCGTTTATTCCACTAGATGTAATTATTTTTTATTTTTTAAATTATTTTTTATTTAGTTACACAATAACCAGGCATATTTGACTCTTTTTCTATCAAATTAAAAACCAAAAACAAGAATAAACGTAATAAGCGTGTAGGATTGAAAAACAAAATGACATGTTTTGTAAGTATCAAATTAAAAAAAGATATTTAAATAACAAGCGATGATTTTAAAAAAATAAAACTTTAAAGGGGTTAAAATACATTAAGTAAAAAAAAGCAATGCCCTAGATCTGGCGATGAATAGAAACCGAGGCAAATTGTTAATTCACCTTCCCTAAATAAAGCAAAGCATCCCTAAATACAACTGACCAAGATGAAGCCTGTTACGGCATTGCAGGCAAAATGCATTTCGATCGGAGAAGAGCTCAGCTCGGTATAAGTTAATCTAATACGTCCAGTGCAAAAGGTGCGGCTAAAGCACTTCACGAATCGTGATATTTGGGAGCTAGTTTCAATCTCTCTCTTTTTTTAATTTGTTTTTTTTTAATTAATTTATTTAGTATTTTTATATCATTTTAATATGTTAATATTAAAATTAAATTTAAAAAATAAAAAATACTTTAAAATATAATTAGTATAACCCTTTGGTATTAAAATACTGTTGTATTGTATCCCCTGCTCCACAGGTAAAACCTACTTGGTATTTGGTACATATTAGAGACTAGTACTTTTATGACATATGATAATCTACGAGTTTGATAAAAAAAAATAAAAAATATTATCACTCTAATGAACTATTTGGTGTAATTAAACTGACCAACGAATTAATTTTAAATTTTATTAACCTGATTTTTGTTTGGTTCTAGTTTAGAATTAATTCTTTAAGAGTTAGTTTTATTAAATTTAATTAATTTAATGAGTTTAAAGGTAACTTAAATTATCAGTAAAAAATATAATTTTACTCTTTCTTTCAATATAATATCTTTTTTTATAATATTTAGAGGGCGACCAATTATATTGACCTGAATTTTAAGACTTAACCTACAAAATCAGTGATTTGGATTAGAGATTTCACTGAGTTTAATAACTTTATTTTTTAAACTATTTTTTATTTAATAATATGTTAATCAAAATAAATACTGGTAAAATTAAGAATTAATTAAATATAAAAGGTTTATTTTATACTATAATACCCTCATAAAAACAAAAAAAAGTTAAAACAAATTGTAAATATCCTAGTTGTATTAGAAACCCAGTTCATTTATTAAAAGAAAAAAATTGAGTTAGTAAAAATGACATTTTACATTTGTTTATTTATTTATTTTTCTTTCATTTATATAGTAATATTTTCTTGGTAATCCCATCACTGAACATCTAAAGAATACAAATTAGTATTCACAAAGTGAAGATCTGAGTATTGATGATGTTTGGAACATGTTTCGTATTACTGTGTTACGTTATTTGGGGTTATTATATTGTGTGCTGCATTATCTTGTATTATTTGATATTGTACCGAGAAATAAAAACAGTGCTTAATATAATTAGTTATTTAATTATGCTTATAAATACTTAAAATAGTTAAATAATATTTAGTTAAATCTGATTGTTATGTTTTTTAAATTGAAAATGACTAATAAGGACTCCAGCTAAAAATGTTTAAACAAATACAATAAATGATTCGTGACTTCTTATTAAATTTACATAATATATGAACATATTTTTTATAAAAATAATTTTTAAATAAATATTATATATAAATAATATAAATAGTGTTTAAATAAAATTATATAAAATATTAGTATATTCGTTACAAGTAGTTTATTGTTTTCAAAAAAAAGGAAATAAAGATTATTCCTTTTTTTTCTTGAAATTTTTTTAACCTGAGCCCAACTGTTTCCTGGAAACAAACAAGCCACCGGTCAGAAAATCCACAAAGTCATCAACATTAAAAAGAAAAATCGAATCTACCCCACATAGCTTCATCGATCACTAGTGTTAAAGCCTACGACGTAATCCTTAATTTCTTCTTTAAATAAGTATTCATTTTACAAATGACAACTTCGATAAAAAGGCACGTCTGGTTATAGCTCAAATATCAGTCTTCTGTTATACCACTTAACACAGACCAATACCTTTGTCATGGGGCTCTTGCCTTCTTAGCAGGTCCTGTATATATATATATATATATCACTGCCCGTCTCATTTTGCAAGCGGCTCTTTAATCTGTCTCTCTAACACCATATTAATTTAACAAATTCAATACACCTCCAATTCTCCTCCAAACCAAGGTAAGTTCTACAGTTTGTTGTGCTTAAGATATACATGATGAATGGTAGTTCAATCTTTTTCTTCGTTCTTGAATTCCAGGGGATCCGGGCCCGATCAGTTGGTTTTGGTTGATGGGAGCATTCAAGAAAGAGAAGTATGAGGCAATCCAAGAGTGTTCCGAGAAGAAAGTGAAGGCATACATAATTTGTGTGTGGTCATTTTTGGTGAGCATGGCAGGAGGATTACTACTGCTTTGGTGGGATTATGAATATCACCCTACAAACAGTCAGCTGTGGTTGGTGCCCTTCGGTCTCATTCTGTTTGTTACTCCGGTAATTGCTTGTTTCGCTGTTGTCGTCTCCGAGGCCTGTAATTATAAGGTAGATGATGACAACTCTCAGAAAACGAGTGGACTTGATGTTTAGGTTAGGTGACTCAGTTGATGCTGAAAGAAACTATAAAGAAATCGCAAGTGATTCGATACATGTGTGTTTTAGTTGGTTACTTGTTAGAAACGTTACTTGTAGGTTTTTACTCGTGTAGGATTTGCTGGCATGGATGACAGTAGTTTAAAGCAAGATTTTATATATGCTTAATGCCATTTTTCAGTTCTTAAGAATTTTTATATATATATATATATATTAGAGTAAGAGTTGAATTGGAGACCACCTTGCCATGGGGGACCAGCTAAAATGCTCACCAGTAACTTGTACTGCAAATTAAATTAAGTTTATTAGGGCAATGCCATGTAACAAACAAACCGTGGTATCTTGAGATGTTGATTAGTTGGTGGATGCATGTGTTAATAGATAACCTAAGCGAACATCTCAGTAGTCTTTTGAGTTCTAATGAAGTTAAGAACAAATAAAAGACAGCTGTTTCAGATCATAGGCGTGGAATGTGATGGTGGGCATCAACTTGTCTTTTAATACAACAATAACAGCAACTGATATAGAAGCAATTATATTATAATCTGTTGAAAATCAAAGGTCATTATATCGGGAATGGTTAGCGGAGGCAAGGACCTTGCCTCCCCCAGTCTAATCTTCCCATCTGTTCTTTGGTTATATAGTTTATTCAAATACGAGTATGTCCTGATTGAAAGGATTCACGAAGATTTTACATGCATGTGCACGCTCAATTTCGAAGAAAAACATGGAACTCTAATGTCAATAGCTGGTGGCTCAAATGGCACTCATCATACACCCCTCTTCCGAATTTCCAATAAGTATAATTTGGGGATGAAGGACCAACGCCAAAGCAAGATTATGAATGTTTGATCAAGATTGTGCAAGGAAATCAAAAGAATTTTGATAGAGAGCAAAAGATGCTGGTAGAATTTCATGTTACCTTACAGGGGTTTGAAAACTGGTTCATCGAACAAAATAATACCAACATATCTAATACATTTTGATGAATCATAATATGAAAGAGAAATCAACAAGTCAATATACCAAATATATTTTGCGGAATTTAAATGGAGGAGAAGAATCGAGGAGTCAATGTAAATAAATTTTGGATTTGCAACATGATTGATGAACACAGAAGGAGACCACATAATAAAGAGGATGGCAGAAAAATTGCCATCAAATCTACATAACTGCACACACATGTGCAATGGCCAAAATTGTAGATTTTGCAATGCCATTCCAATGTAATAGTTATATCATCAGATACTACATACTTCCCACTTTGCTAAATAGTACATAAGTTATCCTTCTGATATGATACCCACTCCAAAAATCAACATCCCATGGCAAAGCAAATATATTCGTGGCTGCCCCTAAATTTCATATGCATCTTCTCATAACCAAGGTTATGAATAAATGAAGTAGAATGGACTGAACCTTTTTCATCCCGTGTTCACTGCGTTTCCAGAAACTCCAGCAGTGGAAAGAGGAAGGATCATGACCTCACCAAGCCTCAGGATTCAAGATCTGCGCGTATTGGAAAATCTAGGCCATGAAGTGCAGGTATTTTATCCACATCTTCCTTGGAGAATAATGGAAAGAACCACAGTGCCTTCTTTGTGCCAAAAACCTTTTAAGAAAAAAAATAGGAGCAATGACAAATTTATTCTTAGCAAAAGAGCTGAAAACAAGGGCCAAAAGTCTATCTCTAGAAATGGCAGCCTTCAGAACTACATATTCACCCTGAAAGCTAAGATATGAAGTTCCCTAGAAGCAGAATAACCTTCTTTTTTTCAGTTCCAAATCTTGCAAACACAGATCAATTGTTTAGAGGTGTGATCAACGAGTGCAAAATTGTAGATTAGCACATATAAACTGGTAGTTAAAGTTGTCTATTATCTGCCAAACAAGAGACATTCTTTCACCAGGTACTATGCAGATACAAGAAAGATAAAGATAAAGAAGCACAACAGGTATCACCTGTTCAAAATTCTTCTTCCTGCCTAAGTCGTACTTCCACCTGGCTGCTCCTTTCTTCTCATAAACCTGAATGTGATCTTCGAAAGATTACACGCAGTATTCAAAGGGGAACACATGCTGGACCTATTTCTTTACTCTTATGCTAAATGTGTGGCATGACAAAAAATGAATTAAATAGTTGAAAGAGGCCATCACAGCATTTTCACAGCATGCGAGGCCATTAATTATGCATTTCATAGACATGCCTTCGCTCTTAAAAAAAAACCATGCTTTTGCTTTGTCATGATTTAGCTGACTCTCATCAAAATAACACAAATTTCATGTATCATGACCTCTTGCAGCTTGAGGGACATACATCAATAAGCATGCAGTTACACAGAAAATAACAGTTTTTTTCTTTCTTACCTCTATTGAGGTGGTGTTGCTTGATACAAGAGATGCGTGCATAACCAGGAAACAAAGAAGACTGAGAGCAAAAGCCAAATTAAGAACTGCATCAAGGTACACAATCTGTGAGGCATAAGGGGAACAATGAGAATGCCAGGCTAAAACATGAAAATGAAAATCATTAACATGAAGGGATAGTTTACCAAAAGCCAAAAAGATGACTGCTAGATCACCGGGAGAGCTGGAATGATTCTTGGCTTTGCCGAAGAAGTTGATGAAACTAGGCAACAATACTAGAGTATCCATTGTCGTCACCGTGAATGTGTATAGCTTCAGGGAAAAGAAAGAGGTTGATAGCTATGAAAAGTTAAGTCAGAGAAGAACAGAAAGAAGAGAGAACCCCTAATGGCCTAACCAACATCCAAACTTCTTGATATTCAATGAACAATCAAGCGAGCTTTCCATGTACTTCAAACACATATGCCAAATATAACACAATCAAATGGCCTCTGAAATTCAAGAACCACCTAAAGTCAGGTAGTTCGACCAGCATTCCCAATCTTCAGTAAGTATTCAGTATCTACTGAATCCATCAACTTGCCAAATATCAAAAGTATCATTGAAGGCAAATCAAAGAAAGAAATAAATCTATCAATTTCTTCTGCTAATCCTATGATGGGCTTTCAACAGAGTTAAAAAATGATGTCTGATTGCATAGCATCAACAAGACTTCAAGTGCAGAACTGGGGGTGCATTCATTTGTTCAGCTCCCAAACACATCTTACCAACTCACTCATAATAAATTCCAATTATCCCTACAGGTTTATAAATCAACTTCGAAGATGCAATCAGTCATATAAATTACCAGTTTTGAAAAAAAATAGTTTCTGTAGTCACAAGTAATTTATAAGTTGACTTGAAAGGTAGAATTGAAATTACCAAGAAAAGAAGAAAAAACTTGTAGTTACGTGCTCCAACACAATTCACCACCCAAACACAATGGTGATCCATCTTGAGAACACATCTTTGGCCTACAGAATAGAGAATACAACATCAAAAAGTTCTTAAAAAATTGATTCTTTATGACATAATAGCGGTCCACAAAATTGCAGTGATGCAAGGAAAAACATCCAATGACACATCTAGCACATGCAAAATATTAGCATAACAGAAACTAACCAAGAACATTGAAAATACCAAGCACTTAAAAGTTAAAAATGATGGCCTACAAACAGAGCAATGATGACAACGCGGCGGCTTTCCATTCTGGCAGTGATTGCAAAACGCTCTGCGATCCAATCCATCAGTAGCAACTACACAATCTGACCTATCATTCAATGAAGAACCAGTCTCCAAAGCCTCCTCTGGAAGTACAGCTCTCCAATTTTCAGGCACAGAACCAGGGTCCTTGGAAACCACCGTAAAATAGCTCCACAGTAGCATTATAAGCTGCAGAAAAAAAATAAAAAACAAGGCAGATTCACCCTCTATTTTTCACTTTAATCCCAAAAACCCAACAGTTAAACAAAAAAAACTCAAGATTACCAGAAAATGAAAGATTATGATAATAGCAAAAGCCAAAACAGAATGGGCTCCACCGCGAAGTAACTGTGGGCCACAGGTAACAATTACAACGGCGTGGTATGAGACGGCGACGATGGCGGCAACTAGAAGGATCATTAAGTAGCCGAGGACTTTGAGGCCAGAACATAATTTGAATACGTTTATTTCCATATTAAAGACGCAATTACTGCTGCTGCTGCCGCTGCTGCTGCTGTTGCTGCTGCTTGCAGTGAGCGGTCTGATTTCGAGAGGGATGACTGGAACGGGTCTTCGGGTTCGAGGAGGGAATAGGCGTTTCAAGATATTCCGAGCCAGGTTTGAGGATGGGATTCAACTTAATTGAATTTTCGGGTTTATGGAAGGAGTGAATCAGAAGGTTTAATTCTGGGAAGGGAGACGAAAATGTGTTTGGGAGGGTTGGTGTCGGAGGCGGGTGTGCTGGCGGTGTTTGCCTTCATTATCACTCAAGTGAACGGTGGCCCACTTTCTATTAACTCGTCATTAAAATTTTAAGGAAACCACAAATTAGTCCTTGATAGATCACCATTTTGTTAATTGAGTTCCAAACCTTTTTATTTTATTAGTTTGCTCCAAACATCACCCCACTGCAAATTAACCAAAAACAAAAAAAAACTTAGTTTTTTACTATATACTAAGACACATTATTGAAGGCTCAAATTAATGAAATGATCATTTTGTCTTTTAAAAAAAAAAACAATTAAACCTTTATTAAGGGTAATACGAGTTTTTTTAAGGTCCATTAATTATTTTAGAATTGATTGGGTATAAGATAGTTTTTCATGTTTTTTTAAGCATGATAAAATTATTGAATTACTTTAAAAAAAATTAAAATAACATATAGAAGTTTTTTTGAATTTTCACTTTTTAAAAAAAAATGACTTAATTATCTTTAAAAGCAAAGTTTTTTGAACTAGAGTCTAAGGGCTTTTCATAATTTCATTTTGTTTTTTTAGTTATAACAAGTTGAATAAAAAGTACTTTGGTATTTTAATAAATACAAATTATTATTTTAAAACCAAAAATAGCTAGCACAAGGCATGTGTCAGCATGTGGGATACCCCGCGCCCTTTATTCGACACGTGAGGGGTTGTGCAACGACCAAAAATTATCTTTCAAGGTAGTGTTTGAATCATCTCGACTGTCCTTCCATTCTTGAGTGACACGTGTGGCAACAAACCTTTAGTTTCACGTCAATGACAATTTTTTTCTTTTTTTTTCTCAACTCCTCGATTTTCCTGTCTAACTCTCCAAGTTTTCAATGAAGCCTTTTAATTTATTTTTTCTTCATACTTAGTTCATTTTCTTTTGATTACTAATTGTTTTACTTGAAATAATTTATAAATCTATATTTTTTTTCAATTTCATCATCTTTTAATTCTTTATCTGTCAAATTTGATCATAATTCTTTTAATTACTATTTATTTTATATGAGATAGTTTTTAAAATTGAGTTTCTCTTACGAATTCATACTCTTTTAGTTTTTTTCCTATCAAATTCAATCATCATTCTTTTGATTGTTTTTTTTTTTCACTTTGACAAATTTTTTAAATTGATTTTTGTATTTCATCCTTCTACATTAAACTGGTTGAGAATTGAGCTTCTTGATTAAGTTCAAGCTTAAGATTTCACGGGTTGTGAGTTTGAAAAATTAACCAAGGTTTGGGAGATTCGTCCAGGTTTACTTGATAATTTTTTTAAATTGATATTATTAAATTAACCAAACTTATTAAATCCAGTCAAATCAACAACCCATGTCTCGTGTTTTTCTTTCTTCTTTAAAAAAACTATTATCGCCTAAACATCCTTTTTAACGCTAGAAAAAAACTTAACTTACATGATACTCTTATTATGCGAGCTCCTTTCGTGAAAGCTTCAGCTATAGATGCCTTTCCTAACATCAACGAGAGAATCCTTACCTATATACCAATAACTTAACTCATGAATTTAATAACCATGCTAAAAACATTATCCATGCTCAAACATTTCATACTTCCACACATACTAATTTCAAATTCTACAAAATCAATCAAACTTGACATGCAATTTCTCTAACTTGCATATTTAATTTAACTCTATCTCATTCAAATCACTATCGACACATAAAACATTGAAATAATACAAATTAATCAATTTATAAAGTTTGATTTCTCAGATTTCACCCTAAAATTCTCTAACTAACAATTTGGCCAGATTTGACAGCCTATAATTTATCATATCTTTCTTAATTTAATTCTCAAGCACATTCATTTCAATATCTGACGCTTTAATGACACCAAACACAATCCAATTTAATATCTTTAACTAACTCTATACCAAACACAATTAAATTTAATATATTTTAAACAAATTCTAAACTTTTATAAATGCCAATAATGTTCACTCATACATTTTAAACAATTTTTAACTTCCATACATGTTAATCATACATTCAACCAGTAATTATATTTCAATTAAATTTAAAAGGCTTTCACATTGATTCATAATCATTCAATATCACAAAATTTCATATCTATACTTTTTCAAAATACACATGCATGTAATTTACATATTCAACCAAAAAACTTATCCCAAACATAATTTTTCATACCCGTACATTTAATGAACAAACATTATCACAACATTTAGGTAAAATTCTTATCTCTCCTAGTTACTCCTCATGGCCAGCTATATATTAACATTTTGATCGTTGTTTTTATTCAAATCCTTTTTTGAATTCCCTAAAAAAAAAAACCTTTCCGTGCCTATCTACTCAAACTACTTCTAAATAATTATTTTTTCAAATTCATTACAAACCGTAGAATTGAGGATTTTCTCCTTTTCTCCCAAAACAAGATAAAATGAACTTTAAAGACAAATGAGTCCTTTACCTTAGCTAAAACAACCCAAATTGACGAGTTTTTTTGCCAATCTTTTCAAGCTTTCCTTCTCCTCCACCAATTTAAACTTTCTTTCTCTATAACTTTAAATTCCCTAACTTGTTTTCTCTCTAAAATTTCCTATTTGATTAGTTTTCTCTACTGATAATAACTCCTCGCACTCTCCAAACCCACCATTTAGAGAGAACAAAGGTGAATTTTGAAGGAAAAAAGAAAGGAAATGAAGCTTTCTTTCTCTCCAATAGCCATCTGCCACTATTTGTAGGAGGAGAAGGAATTTTTGTTATAGGCCATCAATGCTTTTTACATAATGATTTATTGCTTTATCTTGTCGAGATATTTAACTAACTCACAAGAGACTTCCATCCCTATAATTTTCTCCGGAGTTTATTATTTTATTTAAATTTTTTTGTCAAGAATTTACCCTTTATTTTTATTTTGGTTTATGAATTTTAGATTGAGGGTTTACATAAAACCTGCTATATTTTTATTTATGAATCAACTAATAGACACTCCTATTGATATTTTAACCATCTTCTTTCCATTTTACACACTGTAAGCAATGAAATCCAATTAGAAAGATCAACTAATAGACACTCCTATCGATATGTTTTACGTGAGTGCTTCATATAAATCGTATTTTTCTTTTATTGATGCTTCTACTAGTTAACAAGCTTTTGAAAATGATTAAGATTTAATTTCTTGATTTCTAACTTTAATTTCTATAAACTTAGAAATTATTAGTAAAAATTATTATCCTGGTTCATTAACAAGGATTTAGGTAAGTCATTGAAAACCTCTTAAATTACTCAATTACTTGAGTTGGATTGATATCCGAAAAAATATGCTATTAAGACATCACTCTTAATTTAAAAAAAGGATATTGTGTTTTATTAAAGAGTTTAAGATTAAAAAAAATTAAGATACTAGTAAAAAAAAATGTTTGGTAACAAAAACAAGATATTTTCATTGTATTTTACATTGCCTTGTCAACATCACTTAGAAAATAAAAATTATTAGGTTTTTAGAAAATAAAATTATAATGATAGAATTAAGTTGTTTAATTTCAGGTAACTAACCATAACTAGGAGATTGACAAACTATTCTCTTCTAATATGAATAGTTGGAAGTATGATAATAGTTGATTTTTAAAGTGTTTTTTTATTGAATATGTATTAAAATGATATTTTTATTATTTTTAAAAAATATTTTTATATCATCACATCAAAACGATCTAAAAATATATAAAAAATTAATTTTAAATAAAAAAAATTTAAATTTTACTCAACTCGTTTGAAATGCAATATCAAACCATGCTAACTAGTCGCTTCATGATTATTTTTCAAGTCCTTGATACGAATTCAAGTGTGTTTGAAGTATATATGTTTCTGATTTTAAATGTTTTTGGTTTTAAAAATATTAAATTAATTTTTTTAATGTTTTATAATAGTTTTAATGCGTTGAAATTAAAAATTTATTTTTAATATATATTTATTTTTAAAAATTATCAGGCCTAAAAATAGAAAGATTTATTTTTTCGAACACTATTTTTAAAAACGGATCAAATCTAGTATATCGTGTTTGGTGAAAAAATAAAGCAGACTATTATTTCTGCCTGCTCTGTCTTCAATTCCAGAAACCTTGTGGATCCACCCCCCCTCTTCAAAATATACTCTCTCGCCATCTCACAGGTGCTCCCCTACCCCACCTCTCTCTCCATATATTTTAAATATATAAAAAAGCTCTATTTTGGTTGCCTCTCTGCCTCTCCTTAATCAGGGTCTATCAATTTGGGGATTTTTCTGGGAATTAGGGTTAGGGCTTGAGCAAGCAAAGTAAATTAAACAAGATGCAGCAGCCACCGCAAATGATTCCTGTCATTTCTCCATTTCCACCAACAAACATCACCACTGAGCAGATCCAAAAGGTAGTATCCTTTTGTATTTCTTCCTTTATTCCATGCATATACTGTGTTATGGTATTCGGGTGGTTTTTTTTTTTTGACTGATAGATTTGGGGGTCTTTGATGACGGTGTTGTATTCGATTTGGACTTTTGAGGTTTTATTTCTTTATTAAACCAATATTCGAAGCTGATAAGTGGCACCAGTAATGAGTAATCGTTAGGTTAGTCAATAAATAGCCAATTGATTACCTCTTAAATATTCTCCAATTCAGGAGGTGGGGTTTTTTTTATTCATTCTATTCATATAACTTGTCATCACTATAATCAAGGCACCATTGTCTTTCTCTTTATCTTGTGGCACTAATAGCTTTCCAAAAATCCATGACGCTTAAACTAGTTGGTTAATGGTTATGCAGATTTGTGGCTATCGTGACAGATTTTGTATAGATGGCAGCTTAATGCCAATTAAGAAGGGAGTCTAGTTAATTTCGTCTCAGGGTGTTTATTTGTGAGTTTTTGTTTGTCCATGTCAACCACACATGATAGTTGAGAATAGGAGGAAAGAAGGGGATTGTTTGTAAACTATTAAGTTGTAGATTAGATCTTAGAAGTTTCAGCTATTCAAGCTCTTTTTGGAATTAATTTACTGAAATTTGTACGTGTCAAAGCAATCTTTTAGAACCTTCTATCGCTGCAAATTTCTGCATTTATCGTGTGTATGCTTGTATCCTGAACCCATTTTATCTTCAAGTAATCCTCAATATGCATATATGCAGGTTCATTCTTGCTGCCAGTAAATGTGTTCTCCTAGTTATGAAACATGACCAAATGTGCTATTATATAGCAATACATGAGAATAGTAGAGAATTTACCATTCCATGCATGACTTCAAATTCATGGTTATAGGGTGTGCTAATAGCTGTTTTTATTTATAGGCTCTCGCACCTATTCAAGTTTGCCTTCGTCTTACTGCCATGTTGAGCAATATCTGATGTTGATTCCATTTTTAGCTGCTTCTTCATGCTGTCAGAACTCTAGAATGGATTATATGCTGATATTCCTCACGTGATGGTTAATTTGTCCTTGTTAATTCTTGCTGCAGTACCTTGACGAAAACAAAAAGTTGATTTTGGCTATATTGGACAACCAAAACCTTGGAAAACTTGCTGAATGTGCCCAGTAAGTAACTTGTTCTCATGCACCCATGCTTTTCTATGCTTTCTTAGTTCCTGAGTTATTAGCATGCATTTTAAGCATAATGTGAGGTCTGATCCATTAGCAGTATTTGTGGCTGTTTAGGAAACAAAAAGGAAAAAAAAATCTAGGTTTTCAAGGATGGTGAGGTTGTTTTAAATTTAAGTTTGGTAACTTTTCTCTAACAAAAAAACTGCATCAAATATTTAAAAATCTCCATCAGAATTAGGGCAAAAACATAGAATTTCTTATTCTGGGACCAGTTCAAAACAGGACTGGATCAGTCTCCTGGGTTCCAAATCACCCACTAGCATTTTGAAATTTGCCTAACAATCAAATCCAATACATTGATTTGGTAGTTGGTGTTGGGCATATCTCAGAATGTATTCTTGATTGCCAAATTTAACTTTGGGTCAGTTATATCTTGTCCTGTTGGATATTAGACTGAACTTGTGGACTCTGGCCAGTACAAGGTCATGCCTTAAATAATCTTTTATTTGTTAATAACAGTGGGGATGGTTATAGTGCATGACACATACTACTGTTGCCATTGCCCCAGAGTGCATGAAGTTATCATTGCTCTTAGCTCAATCACCTTGTTACTACAGATTTTTTGTATCATATTATCGGAGATCTTGGTTATTGGTGTACTGCTACTGGTTCATTGTTCGTGGCAAGAATAAAAACGTCACTTGAAGAAGGTAGGATCTGGTGTTATAAAATATGCGCTTAAAGTCAGTTGGCAGACCAGATGAAATGGAGGAGAGCCATTAGATTGAACTGTGGATCTGAATATATCAGCCATAGATAGGCTGTGCTCATATTAAAATCACTGAGAACTTCAATTTTATTTCCCTTTTTTAGAATGCTTATTTTTTTAAAAAAAAAAATTGTATGGAAAAATGCATGTTGGTTCCTATTTATTTATGTAATTTCATTGCCAACTTTCCTAAGGTGTACATATAAAATTTCAATGAACTAGGTATCAAGCCCAGCTGCAGAAGAATTTGATGTATTTGGCTGCAATTGCTGATGCCCAACCACAGGCACCAGCAATGCCTCCCCAGGTGGATAGTAGTCATAATTGTGACTGGTCTTTTTCAATTCTCTTACTCTGCATATGCTCATTAATACCATTGCTTTCAGATGGCCCCGCATCCTGCAATGCAACAAGGGGCATATTACATGCAACATCCTCAGGCAGCAGCAATGGCTCAGCAGCCAGGTGTTTTCCCCCAAAAGATGCTATTACAATTCAATGCTGGACATCAAATGCAGGATCCTCAGCAGTTACACCAACAAGCCATGCAAGGGCAAATAGGAATTAGACCTATAGGGGCTAACAATGGCATGCATCCCATGCACGCTGAGATTGCTCTTGGAAGCAGTGGCCCTTCAGCAAGTGCTGGCACAAATGATGTACGTGGGGGAAGCAAACAGGATGCCTCTGAGGCTGGCACAACCGGTGCTGATGGCCTAGGGGGCTCTGCTGCTGGGCATAATGGTGCTGACGGTTCCGAGGATGCAAAATGATGTGGCTTCTTGAGGGACTCTGTGTTTAATCCCTTTTGTTGTTGATAGTAGGCACCCCTTATTGCAGAACTGGTGTTGTTCTGATGATCTATGTTAGGTTGAGCAAAGAGTTGACTTTATATGTTTCGCATTAGTGTTGAAAAGTTAGGTAGGTAAGTCATAAGGTCTTAGTATGCCAACGAATCAAAATCAAACCAGGTGTGAGACAGAGGACGTTGTAGCTTGTGTTCTCTAGCTGTATGTCTGTTTTTGTAACAACTTGAAGATGATGCTTGGTATTGTAGAATTTTGGTCTCAAGAAGTCGTCCTTTTTGTGTTAGTTTTGGTCGGCACAATTTTCCTCCAGAATCATCAACCGGCCCTTTTTGAGTTAATAGAGGTATCGTTAGATCACACATCACAGCCCGCAAGCATCTACCAAGCTATTATGTCTTTATGAGTAAAGCAAGTATGGGTTCCAACTTCGACTTGCGAATAATCAGATCGTGCTGGTAAAATAAGCAATCGAATTATTTGATTCAGCTTTCCTTGCTTTAAAGCATCGGTGGTCATAATTGAAGCCTTTCTGAAGTTATAGCTATAAGATTGTCTAAATGATATAAAAAAGACAAATGGAACAGGATAAGAAGTAAGGGAATGGAAGAACGAATCTAGGGAAAGAGAGGAAAGGAAACAGAGATAATGGCCTTCAACGAACCTGAAAGCGGGAAATAAGGAAAGCTTCACTAGGAGAAGGCAAAGCCTCGTGAAAAAGGACCTTCATCGTGACCTTGAAGCCATCTTCCTTTTCATATTTGTACTCAAAACATTACATTTTTGGGTTGAATAAACAAGAATATGTGAGAATCTATATCGGATCGGCTTTGCATAAGCTTGATAAATTGCTGACCAAGAAACCAAATATCTGTTTACCAAGAAATATATATTTCCTCATTCCATGATGTGCCACCTGCTGCGATCCTTCCAAACTTGATTGGCGTATCGCCTCAGAACTTAAAATAAAGTTTGAAGGGCTAGCTTCAAGGACATGCTTATCAAGGGGATTAATAAAAACATAGTTTTTTTATTCTTTTTTTTATTTGAGTATTGCTCCTTGAAAAGAAAATGACATTTGCAGCTCGTTGAATTCTGGATAGCTAAATCTCAAGGAGAGAGTTATTCCTTCTATGACTGGAATTGAACTACTGACTTCTATATAAAAGGCCATGCATAGTCTCAACAGATATCAAGATGGACGATGACCTTGACCCTTCCAAAACCCCAAAACTTTACTACTTCTGTTGAAGCCCATCACATTTTCCCGGACCTTTTCAACACTCCCCATCTCCATCACCATCGATCTCCATCTGTGCACTCAAGACGCAGCCGACTCAAACCACAACACCAATATCTCCAGGCAAAAACTTCATTCCCTTAGAAAAACATGAATGAAGACCGATTACCATCTCCCCGCCATCACCACACCAACAATAAGAAGAAAACAAGATTCGTATTCAGATTCTTGAAATCCCCAACGTTCTACGTTACCCTTTTACTGCTATCCTACGCACTAGGTTACCTATCAGCTCCAAGCTCCTGCTCTTCACTGCGGCCTTTACCATCCCCAGAAATCTTGAAGGTCGACGGTGATGACCTCAAAAACCAACTCGACAACTTCCGGGTCAAGACTCACTGTGCCAAACCCCTTCCACCCCAACTTGTCCACGAAACAATTCTAGACCGAGTTTACAACGCCACGTCGCCATATGACAATTTCCCTCCTGCACACGTTAGAGGCCTCCTCAGAGATAAAAGACTCAAGGGATGGGGCTCATACGGTGAAGTTTTTGAACACCTTATCCAAAGAGTGAAGCCTAAAGTGATTATTGAAGTGGGTACTTTCTTGGGCGCTTCAGCTCTCCACATGGCCGAGTTGACTCGAAAACTCGGGCTCGACTCACTCATTCTTTGCATTGACGATTTTCGCAGGTGGCTCGGGTTCCGTGACCTGGTTGGTTTTGTTAATATGGTAAACGGTGACGTTCTGCTGCTGTATCAGTTCATGCAGAATGTTGTTCAAAACAATGCCACAGGGTCGGTTTTGCCCATACCCTTTTCGAGCGGGTCAACATTGGAGATATTATGTGAGTGGGGTGTGTTTGGTGATTTGATTGAGATTGATGCGGGTCATGATTTTAACTCTGCCTGGGCGGATATTAATCGGGCCTACCGCATCTTAAGACCCGGTGGGGTAATTTTTGGACACGATTATTTTACTGCAGCGGACAATAGAGGCGTGAGGAGAGCAGTAAATTTGTTTGCTCAAATGAACGGGCTTAAGATCCAAACTGATGGGCAACACTGGGTGATTGACTCCGCCTGAATTCGGGTTTGCTTGTGCTTGTTCGTTAAAAGTTACCGTTGTTAATTTTGTAAACTTTTGTTAACTGTTGTCGTGACAGGGTAGATTTTGTCAATTTCATAAAAGGACACGTGTGTGATGTGAGCAGAGTCAAAGATATGTATCTTTTTAATAAATTTTAGCTTTTGAAGGCTATGCTTGAAAACCTTCATCCACTACATTTAAGGTCTGTTATTAGTATGCTTCTTTTTTAAAATAAAAAAAGGCACCTCCAACAGCTATTTGGAATCCTTATTATTATTAAATTCAATTCCAAAAATTAAATCAATTTTTATATTTAAAATCTTTTTTAGAGTGTTGATTTAAATTCAAACATAAAAAATAGTGGGGAGTTAAATACCTAGTTATTCATGATTAATTTGATAATAATTAATAGATCTTGTGAAAAAATTATATTATCCATAAGAGACAGTCAAATAATTTTGTTCGAGAATAATAAATCGGT
>Ga0307510_10000334_pt1 | contig 43908 bp, 46 predicted proteins | sample 12_EM_MG_FD_207224 | JGI IMG/M metagenome (GOLD analysis project Ga0307510, IMG submission 207224) | Populus trichocarpa ectomycorrhiza microbial communities from riparian zone in the Pacific Northwest, United States - 12_EM | ecosystem: Host-associated > Plants > Roots > Unclassified | place... | reverse complement strand
GTTCAGGCACAATTTGACCAGCTTGGTTTTCAGCTCGATTTGAGCCGAAAACAAGCCGGTCAAATTGTGCCTGAACGGCCCATCAGATCTCTAAGTCGTCTTAAGTGACCCCCCGGCTCTTGACCTCATCCATTCACATCTTTATTTTCATAATTTTAGCTATTTTATTTAATTTGTTATTGCCAATTTTCGAAAAGGTCCGGCTTAGCTGCCAGCAACACTATCCACGACCCTTCTGCCATCTACACTCCCCCCATCCAAATCCCCACTCCCCTCACCTCCCTACTCCCCGCCTCCTTCCCCGTCTTCTGCATTCCGACTGGTCTTACATGGTCACACTCACAAGTCTTCGAGTCACTTACACTCCCAGTGTAACACGCTGGGGCGTGTTGGATATAATTGATAAGTTGGATGAAGACTTCGACTTATTTCCTAAGAGCTCGCCGCAACAGAACCAGATCAAATCGATGGTTATTGCGAAAGCTAAACGTAAGGGTAGAAAAGTCTGCCCCTCCTAGACGAGAGGGCAACCCTTTATATACATGATCCTGTATCTATTGTATCTATCTACACGGGGACCCGTCGGGGACCCTCCTATTCACATGTGCTACTAGTTAGCACATGTCTTCATTCATCGCTCATGGCGATCTAAATTACACGCGACCACCTAATGAGGTCGATCACGCGTCATATATGTGGTGCATATCATGCACCATCCTATGTAGGCTTCATGTAGTTCATGTGCGACCGATCAAGGTCGATCACACATTATCTACATTAGTGCATATTTGTGTAGTTCATGCGCAATCAACTGGGGTCGATTGCACATCATCTGCATGATTGTGCATCATCAAAATAGGCATGTGATGCTGCCCTTATTGCCATGTGCAATCTATGGTCACGCACACCAATGTGTGCTTCTCATGAGTATCCAAGTGGATTTGTGATTGGACAGAGTAAGGCGTCGTAACCACCGCCGCCTTACACCCTCCCCCACAAAAGACACGTCATGCAGTGAGAAAAGGATCACGCAGTGATAGTATTGTCATAGTAGGTACCATATACATAGGTACCACAAGTCCAGGTACAATTTGGGACATTTGTACAGTGCTCGATGAGATGGCTACTCTAGGCTGGGCCCATCCGAGTGTCCTCGTCCTCCTGCTCATTAGTGTATGCAGTATTGCCTTCTCTAGCATCCTCTGGGTGAACCGGAGATGCAGGGGCTTCTTCACCCATGGGGGCAGAAGGGCCCGCTTCAGCGTTGGTGGACGAGTTCTCCCTCGAGTGGTAGGCTGTGTGCCGTGCAGCACGTTGAGCGCGGGACTGCTCGAGGACGGGGGAATAGTATCCTGGGGTGCCTGGGTTGACCTTTTTGAGGACCAGGCTGTGGTCTGTATCGATGCGCACACGTGCGTCCCGCATTGCATCCTGTAGTAGCGCATCCTCTGGATGCTCTGTGAGTGACATGTCCACATAGGCTGCTGCCCACTGTCACCATGTCTCCGCTTTGGCCACGGTCACACCAACGCTTGCCAGGAAGCACGCTACGTGTTCGCAGTTGAGATGGCTCTCATCAGCGAACTCGGATGGGTTGTAAAAGTGGGCACAGCGCTGTGGCGCGATGGTCAAGCGAAGACGTGTGATGGTCTCTCCATACATGCCATGCACATTGAGCAGCATGGCCGCTGACCGAAGGAACGTGTCCCGAAGCGGACCACGGATGGTTCCCGGGCGCGACTTCTTGGACGATAGCGGGAGCAGGGCGAGGAGGGCCCTTGCGGCATCGACGTGCACATTCAAGTATCCATTACAGACAAATGGTACTCCTTTAAATGTGAACCGGCCCTCTGTGCGAGGGTGTTCACGCATGTTTCGTAACCATTTCTTCCAAATGGCGGTGCTGACATGGGGCGAGGGCTCCTTTGGCAGAGGAGGCACTCCGCCGCTTGCAATGCGCCCTTCGCGTCGCTCCTTGCGTCGCGCGTCCTGGAGCCCTGCCCAGAGCTCGAGAGCCTTCTGATGGCATTCTTCACGCAATTCCGGCGGTGTATTCCGGATGCGGTCGATATACCCTTCGGCGTGCGCATGCCTTGACGGCATTGTGAGAAGGGCTGTGATGCCAGCTTCATTGGTAGGGTCGCGTGATGATATCAGCACGCCGTTCCTCCCCCCCAAAATGAGGTCCATAACGGGTAAGGGGATGCCAGCTCTGATGCTCGCCTCATGACTCTGGACGAACTCCCTCCGGAGTAGCATGGTGATGAAGGAGGGGCCGCGCTCAGTAAGCTGTCCGTCCGCGAGGACGAAGAACGGGCTGGAGTAGTCAAACGTCCCAGCGTGATCGATCGCGGCACACTCGTAACGGCGCCCATAGAATTGAAGCACGGGAAGCGATGCATAGAAGCCAACACTCTCGATGAAGGGAGTGGCGGTTTCGCGATCATCGCCAAGGGGCGCAAGGCCGACGGCGTCCGTCATCCGCGAAGCGAGGTCTGCGCCCTCGGAGGGCGAAGGGATGACAGGCGACGGTTGTGGCAGCTCCCCGAGAGGGAGCGAGGTAGCAGAAGAGGTGGCTGTGGAACGCACGGTCAGCCTCGAGAGAAGGTGCGGCGGGTCCGCGACGTCGCGCGAAGGCGCATCGTCACGGTCCTCAGCCATAGGGGATGGGCGGCGAGAGGCGCAGCTGCGGTCCTCGGCCATGGGGGATGTGCGGCGGGAGGCGCGGCTGGAGGCGTGGCGAGAACGGGACGGGGACGTGGAGAGGGAATTGCAGCGAGGCAACTTGCGTCGGCGCGGGGTGTGCCCCCGTTCGAGCTGGAGGCGGAGCGTTTTGTTCTTGTCCTTCAGCTCGCCAATGGCCTTGTCCGCTTTATGCTCAATGTTGTCAGCGATGTTGCGCGCGCGGATGATCTCGTCGTCAGCTGAGCGGAGGTGCGACGAGTATCTTCAAGGTCCACGCGGACAGCGTCGAGCTCGCGACGCAAGGACGTGGTGGTGTCCTGTTGCGAGTCATTCTTTCACCGGAGATCGTCGTGCTGCCTTTGCAGTGACTCGAGCTGCTGGTGCACGCTGAGATTCTCCGCGATGAGATCGCTGCGGATGACGTCGCGACGCTGGTTCTCAGCCTCGACGAGGGTGGGTTCGTCGTCCATAGCAGACTTCGTGTAATGAGTTTGCCACGCCGAGCACGTAGTGCAGGCGTGGGTATCGTGTGATACAAGGCGCAACATGGCTTTGTATCGCCATGGGCTGGGGTTACCGCCCTGGTTAGAGGTGGGGGTCGGGGGAGGTTGGTTGGAGGGCATTGGTCAGGGATGTGGTGAGGGATGTGATGAGGTGGCAATGTTTTGAGCGGCGTGTTGAAGGTTTACGCCGCACTGGTAAGTCCTGATTATAAGTCAGGCGAGAGGTTGGCGTAAAATTTTTTTTGATGCGGCACGATCGATCGTGGTATCGATGGATCGCGCGTGCTTATCTCAGGGCGTTCCTGTATGGTAGATCCCCCTTAATCAGCCGCGCAAGGCAGCTCGTTGCCACGAATGGTACTCATTCGCGCGGCTTGCCTTTACGAGGCAAATCGTGAGGATCTTGGACGCCTATGAGTCCAAGATAATCATCCAGGGCCTGCAAATCTTTGCAGGCCTCATGTGGCTCCCAAGTGGTGTCGCCCATGTTCCAGTGTACTTGGAACGATAAGCGACCCGTGTCCCACTTGTGAGCAACGATCTCATTTACAAGCCACTCCTGGTCGTCAGGGGTGCCGTAGTCGTAAAACATGTGCGCTTCCCGATGCGGGAACAGCGCGTCATCATTCGCGTGATAAGGGCGAATTTTGCTCCGGTGGAACCAGTCGTGCAAGTTCCGTGCTCGTAGCTGAGCCGGCAACTCGACCCTATAGGTAGATGTACTCGGTTGGGCATCGAGTATTTTGAATGGACCGACAAACTTTGGTAAAAGTTTGTGCGCGCGTCCCTTCGGGAGCGATAGGTCCGCAGTGGACACAAATACCAGATCACCTGCCGCGAAGGTGTCGCCTTCGCGTCGGTGACGATTAGCGTTGTGCGTTTGGCGCACTCAGCTCTCAATAATTGCGTCATGCACATCTGCAAGGTTCTGCAGTGCACGTTCGACGAAATGTCTGACACCGGGTACGGCACGCGGTTCCGGCACGATCCCCGGGTTTACACTAGGTGTATACCCGTAATTAAGCTCGAATGGGGCGAACCCGGACGAGCTGCTAATAGCAGAATTCAGGGCGAATTCCACCATGGGGATCTTGTCAGGCCAGTCCTGCTGGTCCGGTCGTACCATCGCCCGGAGAATCTGGGCAACTGAGCGAATTGCTCGCTCCGACGCACCATCCGTCTGAGGATGGAATGACGTTGACATCAAGAGCTTCGTGCCAAGAAGCCTGTGAGTTTCACGCCAAAATTTGGACGTGAATTTGGAGTCCCTGTCCAAGACAATAGTTCCGGCAAGTCCATGCAAACGGACTATCTCGCGAACGTACAACCGAGCAAGCTCACTTGCGGTTGTAGTCGTACGGATGGGCACTAAGTGCACCATTGAGGTGAGGCGACAGATGACCACCCATAGGTAGTCGCAGTCACCGGACTCTGGGAATGGGCCGACGAAGTCCATCGCTATCGATTCCCAAGGTCGCGCGGGGATCGGCAGGCTGTGCAAAAGTCCAGGCACTCTCTGGGTGCTGGACTTCGTCATTTGACAAACGGGGCACATCTTGCAGTATTGCTCGACGTCCTGTCCGATGCGTGGCCACCAGTAGTGACGCCGCACATAGTCCGCTGTCTTCTGTGGCCCATAATGCCCCAGCACTTCGTGTGCTTGGGATATCACGACTTCAGTGATCCGTCGTTTGTCATGGACGACGGACGGTACGCAAAGCACAGAGGCATCTGCACGATTGCGGGTATATAGGAGGTCACTGAAGACCTCGAAGTTTTTGTGGTGCCCGACGTTGTCAAGGACCTTGGAGAAAAGCGGGTCTTCTTGGTACCCATGCTTGATGCTCTCCAGTATGGACAGATCCCCTTCAACTCGGGGGCGAAGGTCCGGGAGATGTCCAAGGGACTCCTCGACTGTCAGGTCGGAGGAGTCGTCCGGCGGTGGCGGCGGCGGCGGCGGCGCAGGCACTGGGCTGCGCCCACATTCTTCATGGGCAGCGAGTGCATCTGCGTCCCGCTGCCTCTCCTCAATGGCCTCTACGACGGGGCGCTTTGGTGCGAATGATACTGGATCATCCGCCTTCCGTGGCGCTCGTCATTGACGTTGCGGGCGTGAATGGGGATCAACACCCGACTCGCGCATTGCTCGAGTTTCCTCAAAGCGGACCCAAGGGAGATCTTCTCCCTCGGGGTCGAGGCGCAAGTCTGCGTTGACATACTGGGACTTGTCAGTTGCTTCGTCCCAGTGGTCATTCTCATGGTACCTGGACAAGGCGTCAGCCACCAGGTTCGTCTCGCCTTTGACATACGTGATGTCGTAGTCGAAGCGCGCTAGGAATTCCATCCATCGCGCCTGTCGATTGCTAAGACGCCTTTGCGTCTTAAAGAATTCTAACACCTTATGGTCCGTGACCACAAGGATTCTTCGACCAAGGAGTTTATCCTCCCATTTGAGGAGTGCTTCGAGAATGGCGATTGTTTCCATCTCGAATACTCGGTAGTTCATCTGCACGGCCGTGAACTTTTTAGACATGAAGCCTGCGGGGCGGCATGTCTGCCAGGTTTCCCCTTGGCCATACATCGCACCTATGCCGGACATAGATGCATCGCAGATAACCCAAATCGGATCACTGGAATCCGGATCGATCGGTTTCAGAATGGGCGATTTACAAGCAATCGCCTTAATGTGATTGAAACATGCCTCATGGAGCGGTTTCCAATAGAAGGGCTGGCCATTCCTGCAGATCGCAGAGAGTGGACCAGTATAGGCTGTGACATCTGGCATGAAATGGGCCAGGTACTGTACAAGACCCAGGAAGCGCTGGACGTCTTTGAGATTCCTGGGTGTGCGCCACTTGCGGACACACGCCATTTTGTCCGCGTCCATGTGTAAACCTTGGTCATCGATTAGATGGCCAAGGCAATCCATATGCTTCGAGTATAGATCACACTTCGCTTTCTCAAGGAAGAGGTGAAACTCTTGGAGCTTCTCGAAAACATATTCAAGATCCTTCTTGTGGTCTTCTATTGATGCGCTGAAGACAAATAAATCGTCAAGATAGACGTGCACAAATATGCCAATCTTATCTTGGAAGATAGTGGTCATTAACCGCTGGAAGGTAGCGGGACCATTACAGTCACCCTGCTGTAAGACGTTGCTCTTGCACATCCCGTAGACCGTCGCGAAGGCGGTTTTATGAATGTCTTCTGGTTCAATGCGTACTTGTTCGTACGTGTTGGACAGGTCAATTTTTGAGCGAAACTTCGCTTGTGCAACGTCCATCCGGATCTGGTCTTGATCTGGGAACGGTGTGACGTCTTTGACGGTATTGTCGTTGCGCTGTCGACAGTCCACTACCGTTCTAAGCTTTCCCGATTTCTTCGGGATACACAGGAGCGGTGCTGCTTGCGGCACTGCCTTCGGGATCCACCATCCCGCGCCCACATACTGCTTCATTTTCTCCATGAGTTGCGGTTTCATGGCATCAGGGCAGCAAGGCAAGTGATAGTAATACCGCTTGCCATCGTCAATGAGTGGGATCCGGTGGTTTATTTCTCTTAGCGGAGGGAGTTCCGGTGGGACTCCGTTAAGAATGTCGGCATACTTCACGAACCAACGGTCGCGAAGTTTCTGGAGTTTGACTGACTCTCGCTGTCCATCGCGAAGAGTCTCCTGAAGATTGACAGACTCTCGCTTTCCATCGCGAAGAGTCTCCTGGCTAGCGTCCATTGCTTGAACGCGTTGTTCCTCCCCCCCCTCAAGGGGAGGTTTGCCTTTGCCCAGGCTGCGGCTTGCAGTCCGTTGCAAGGGTGCCGCTTGGCCGGGTGGGCCTCAATGCATCGCGCGAACCGTTCGCCCATCTGGCGTGATGGGCGCACGTACTCGCGATGCTCGCTTCTTGGCGAGCATGAGATCCTCTTGACCGGAAGTCAAGGTTGGGACTTTCACGCCTCGCCTACTCAGGATATCCTGGTCGAAGTCCAGGATGAATCCGTGTTTGCGTAGGAACGGGATACCGACAATCATGTCGTATCTGTCAATGTTGACAACGTCCAAGTAGGCGTCGTCGTCACTTACGGTCCCCAGCTCTACACGAGATCTGGCCCCGAAGTTTATCATGGAACGGCTTCCAACTGTTCCTAGTTGCAGAGGGATTGGGTTTTCCAATTGGAAAACCTTGAGCTTCGCCACTCGGGCGAAGTCGTGTGATATCGAGATGGCAGTACTCCCTGTGTCCAACAGGGCGTACGCCTCAAGGCCGTTAACTTTAACCAGTGCCGCCATGCAATGACGATCACTGGTTGAAGGTTTGGGGTGTTCCCCAGTCGCGCCACTAGTTCGCTGAGCTGCACGGAACTCTCGTTCTCGTGGTATATTAGTATCGTCGCGTGCTGCTGCTACGCGAACGACATCTTCTGAGCTTGCATGGGAAATCCCATCTGCAAGCTTGTCCATCGGACTTGGAAGTTCTGACGCGGCTGCGACACGAATGGTCTCCTCATCCACGACGTCAACCATTGGACTCAGAGGTCCCATCGGCTCGTCCCAAGACGTGGTTCCCACGCCAGCCATCAACGAACTTTCGGGATGTTCGGTCCAGCTCGAGTTTCCATCGTCAGAGGTTGCCGACCTCATGTGTATGTCTTCGTCGCTAGACGAAGACGGAACGTTTGGCTGGCTGTTAGCCAGTTTGTTCTCCAACTCCTTGTATTGTTTTTGGAGTTCCATTAATTGGTTGAACCAAATTTCGGACTCCTTGCCCTGGAGTTCGAGATCCAAGCATTCACAAGCAAGCTCTTCCAAGAGCTCCTTGATCTTGACTTTATAGTCATGATTCATTGTGTGCGACGCCTCTAACCACAGCGTTTGCTGGTGGTTTCGTCGTTCTAGGGCTTCAATGGCGTTTACTTCTGTTTGAGATAAACGCCCTCCTTCATGAGCCAAGTCCCATCCAAGATGGATGAGTCCTTGCTCGTATTGGTCTCAGATTTTCCCAGCGGAAGAATCTTTCTTGCTGTGTATGAGCTCCGAGACAAGGATATGCTCCTTGAAATTCGTGCACACTTTGCAGTTGCGTACGTGCGTAATTCCATCTCAGGGAGTGAATTCCCATGGGTCGCTTCCCATGTAAGGTGCTCGTTGAAAACAGTTCCGCAACATTTCCCGACGAGACTTCCAGTCTACGTCCTCAAACTGCATGGCAGTACTGCTGGAGCTCTCTCCTTTGGGAGCAGGACTAGAGCGTTCGCTTTCGAGTGCAGAGCTAGGGCTTTCTCCCCCCTCAGTGCTCATAGCCCGAATGTAAACGGGTTCCTCATCGTCCGATGGCGGCGCGTAGCCGTCATATTCCTCATAGAACGACTCTTCGTCGTCATACTGGGAGCCTTCTGGGCAGTCGTCCTGCTCGCTTGGCTCCTCGTCGAGGTTTCCCTCGACCTCTTCCGGAGCTTCCTCGCTTTCTTCGGGAAGCTCCATATGGTTCGGTTGCTCGCTATCCGACCTATCGTCCAAAACCTGGGCGGCAAAAATTTGTCGCTGCTCAGGCTTTTTATACTGCAGACACTTGGTGTCAGATGCGATGTGGCCGACTTTGCCGCATTTGTAACATGTCAGCTTCGAAGTATCTCCCTTCGAGGCTGATGGTGTCGGGGCTGCGGGTCTACTGCGGTTCCCTGTGGCAGGCCGTGGGGCTGGGCGCTGGTTTTGCGTCCCATAACTCGCGCCACTCCTGCCTTGTGGCAGCCTAGCTGGTGGGTTGCGCGAACGCTGCGGTTCGCGTAACCCCACTGTCCTCTGTTGCCCACTCGTTGTAGGCATCGAGGAACCTTGACCGGGCTGCCGCTCGATATTACGCCCTACCTTCAGTGAAGCTTGGGTTTTCTCATAGTGTCGTGCTTGTCGCACGATGTCCTCCATAGAACTATGTTCGGCTGTAAGTTTGTCGTACATTGTCAGGTGGTACAGACAATCGGACGGCAGGCCGTTCATAATTCTTCGTTTAAAGGAGTAGTCATCTGGGTACTGGGCAAGTCGCCCGGCCCACATGACTAGGTCGCGATGGAAGCCTAATATTCCTTCTTCCTTTGAGTACTTGACATTCAAGTACTCCTCCATCGCTTTCTGTGCCGTAGCGGTGGTTATAAATGCACGATATAGTGCAATTATTACTGACTCAAATGTCCAATCGCGAGTCCTGCGTTTTGGACGTTCTACCTCATGGCTGAACCATCGTTCAGCTTTTCCCTTTAGACAGGTCCCTGTTACCAGGACCCGGTCTATGTCTTTGTCTGCCCCTGTGAGGCGGTGGATCTTAAAGAATCTCAATAGACCTTGAAGCCACCTATCGAGACGATCAAAGTCATCTTCGCCATCATAGGCCTCAGGCAACTTAGCTCGCAGTCCCTTAATTTCAGGGAGGTTGTTTGGGATACCCATCAATGAATCTCTGATGTGGTTCCTTAAGGCGTCGATCATGTTGATCTCATGATCGGACTCTCCTGGAATAGGCATTGCCGGGACGATCGACGCAACGGTTTGCCCCACCTGTCCCTGTATGGGCATTGTTGGTGCGGCCGTTGCCAATGATCGTCCTTGGGTTGAGCCTGATATTGTTATCGGGCCAACTATCTGTTGTGGCCGCGCACTCATTGAGCGGCAGGCATAATCTTGGTCCAGCGTAATGTATGTGGGCCTTATCAGAGGAGCTGGACTTGCGTTGGAAGTATGATTGTGTTGGCTGAGGCCTTGCGGCTCCATGCTTCCACGATTCTGCTGATTCTCTTCAGCGCCTTCGTTGTGTCCGAAGTCCGAGGTCTCCTCTGGTTTGTGTTGGACCTGGTGTTAAGGCCGCAACAAGCCTTGATAGTACGACTTGTACTAAGAGTTCTTCTGGTGGCGAGTTATCAAACAAGTAGAGTTCTCTAGGGCTGCTAGAGACAACTCAGAGGGTACTGGGCAAACAAGTAGAGGGGCTATGAAGGGATTGACAATGGTTGTATTGGAAACCAAGTCAAGCTTAGGGCTTGACTGTCGAAATACTGAGCGCTTATATACAGGCATGTCCGCGCACGGACCAAGGTTACTAGGAGAGGTACTACTAGTAATGACGGAGCTATCTGTATCGTCATGATATCTGCGGACAAGTGCTGCGGTCTGTATGAGTGTTACAAGGGGGATGAAGCGAGAGCGAAATCATATGTTAGGGGATTGCCTAATCTATCCTTAACCGGGTACTAGTAATGACGGGTCATTTCAAGAAGGGAAGCCTTGTCATGATGCGATCATGACAACGAGATTTGAGATTGATCCGAGGCGATCTAGTTGCCGCGCGCCTGTTACAGTCTAATGGGCGTCTGAAGTAAGCAGCTACCCTTTATGGTAGTCGGACTTAATGGTGACCCAATTAAGGGCCATGTCGCTATCCACATCTTCTGCGGAGCTGTGCGTGGATGAGGGATTGTCTGCGGACTCTCCTGAAGAGGTAGACTGGTTGCTCTGACTCTGGGGCGAGGTGCTGGCTATAGGCGACAAGGCAGCGGGCGTGATTGACTGGTAGCTGCCTTCTCTACTGGTGCGTTGGCGTATTGGCGCAGATGAGGGACTTGTAGGTGATAGGGAATGCTTGCGGGATACAGGGCTACTGGGCTGGGTGAGGTATGCTTGCCATGGTTTGATAGGGGACTCTTCCGGGGATAAGGTATGCGTCTGGCCTCCGGGGACATCAGGTTCATAGTGCGTGACTGGTTCTGGCTCTAAAGGCGGCGCGTCCTCCATGGGACTGTCTGGGTCTTCCAGCGGGTTCTCTACTGGTTGTGGCTCTTGGTACATCTCCATTGAGGAGTACTCCCTGCGATGGATGTTCCAGGGGATAGGGACGAGGGGTTCAACTGGTGGCTGGACTGGCATAGGTGAGTGCGTGGTGGCATCTTTGGGTGGGCTACTGGGTGGTAACGGTGGTAGGGCTGGTAGTGGCTTGGCTAGAGGCTTTGGGGTGGATGCTGAGGGGTACAAGGGAGGTGAAAAATAGGGTGGATTGTAACACCTGGGTTGGGGGTCCACTCGTTCGTGCACGCGGGCTCTTAGAAGCTGCGCGTGCGCGAGACTCTGCCATCTGCCTTTCATACCGTTCTGTATGAGGGGCACGATCCCTAGTCCTGGGAGAAAGGCCTGATTCCTCCATCGATTGTTCGATGGGTCGAGGATTCTCGAAGCGGGCTCGAGCGTTTACTCGATGCTCGAAATCCACTGTTCCTTCATCGGAACCTCGATCGGCAAATATTTCCCGGGTAGCTTGAGCTCGAGGTGATGGAGAGGGCACTGATCGTCCTTCATATCGTGCGCGAACACGATTAAGTAGTTGACGCATGCCCTGCATGGCGTCCGAGACCTCGCTGGAGCTATGGTACACATTGGTGACTTTGGTCTTAAGCTCCTGACAAGTTTCTGTGACCTTCGATTGAAGGTCATTTACTTCTCGTCTGTAATCCATTGTGTCGGCCTTGTTCTTTTCTGCAAGGTAGGACCAATGGGTAAGCTGCTCGTTCACCTGCATCCACTCCTCTTCGGCCAATGCCAAGGGAGTGGTAACCATCCTCTCGTCGTCATGCGACGAAGGGCTTGGTGCACGCCCTGTGTTCTCAGGTGAGGGCACTCGGTATCCTACGGGTTCTATAGAAGGACCCAGGCTCCCAGGAGCAGTTGTAAATGACTGTTCCTGTTCATAGATGTTTTCACAGATGGTCCCGTGCTCGCTCGTGACGCTCCCTTCAGGAGAGATGCTCCTTTCGGGTTGATCACCACTCGGAGAGTTCATTAGTGAAGTGAGAACGCTCTCTTCGCAAGTGATTGTGCTGTCAGGACGTGCGGGCACGTCACCTTGTTCAGGTGCTAGATACTCCTCAAGAGGAGTAGTACTCTCGCGCGCTCGGGTACGGCGCGCGTTTCGAGCAGTTGCTCGAGTGTTACGGGCAGGACCATCACTCATGGTTCTCTAGATAGCAGGCTAGCGTTAAATAATGCTGGTGCTGCGGGTATGAGATATAGCGATGTATAATTTCACTTTCACCAAAAACCTTTCGTTTAAAGGTTCAAAAAAGTGTAACACGCTGGGGCATGTTGGATATAATTGATAAGTTGGATGAAGACTTCGACTTATTTCCTAAGAGCTCGCCGCAACAGAACCAGATCAAATCGATGGTTATTGCGAAAGCTAAACGTAAGGGTAGAAAAGTCTGCCCCTCCTAGACGAGAGGGCAACCCTTTATATACATGATCCTATATCTATTGTATCTATCTACACGGGGACCCGTCGGGGACCCTCCTATTCACATGTGCTACTAGTTAGCACATGTCTTCATTCATCGCTCATGGCAATCTAAATTACGCGCGACCACCTAATGAGGTCGATCACGCGTCATATATGTGGTGCATATCATGCACCATCCTATGTAGGCTTCATGTAGTTCATGTGCGACCGATCGAGGTCGATCGCACATTATCTACATTAGTGCATATTTGTGCAGTTCATGCGCAATCAACTGGGGTCGATTGCACATCATCTGCATGATTGTGCATCATCAAAATAGGCATGTGATGCCGCCCTTATTGCCATGTGCAATCTATGGTCACGCACACCAATGTGTGCTTCTCATGAGTATCCAAGTGGATTTGTGATTGGACAGAGTAAGGCGTCGTAACCACCGCCGCCTTACACCCAGCCACGTCGACCAGGACTGCCACCATCGTTGACCTTGCCAACCAGCCCCCAGCGGAATACAACACAATCCACATTTACCCTATCCCACACCCTGACCACTTCGTCGCGGCATTCCTTACATTCACAAACGGCGTTTGCATCGCCTGGGGATTCCGCTCGGGCCACGACCGCACACTGATAGCCACTGAGGCCGCTATTGCAGGTGTTCTCTCTCTCGGTCCCCACCCGGGTCGCCACACAGTTATCTTTGTTCCCAATCGGAACCTCCACCGCCCCCTACTATCCCTAGCCAAGCATAAATACCTTCCCCAAGCTACCCTTTTTACTGGGGCGCTTGCCATGCAATGCTTCCTCCATCCTGATATTACCTTCTCCATCCACCCCTTGGCCGCCAAGCTTAATAGAAAGCCCATGTGCGCCGACCCACGTATCTTCTCCTGCACTTGGCCAGGACCTCGCGGCAAGGAGGTGTCCATGTAGCACCTTTGTAATGTAGTCCACAAAATGTACAATACCCTGTAATAATGTGCCACTGTGATTTCAACAAACTTGTAGGGCTGCACAACTGCTGCACACATTATAATGTACATCCCCCTTTCCAAGCAGTGGTATTATAATGTACTCACCCCACACTCCTGCTGCATTATAACTCCCCCCTCTTGGAAACCAGGAGCTGGCAAGCAGCTGCTCTCCTGCGCACGCCCCGCCCCTGGCAGCCCCCGGTGATGCAAGTTCGTCATCGCTCATTGTCACTGACAGCGGGCACGCTCTACCCTGCCGTCGCTGCAATTTCTGACCTTGGTCTGTAGCGCCGCGCCGTAACTTTCTCCGCTGCTGAGCGGGGCAGCGCTGGCAAGTTCCGGGGCCTGCATGTGGTCCCCGACGATGGCACCGATGCCGTGCGCGTGTGCAGTGTACTGCTTGCACGTCATGCTGATGAGGCTGCGCAGTTTGAGCAAGGGTGAGAATGTGGGCATTCGCACCGGCAGGTCACAATTGCACATCGTGGGCTGCATCCATTGCTGCACGGCGCCTTGGTGTTGGTGGCCACAGTGGCGATGGCGATGATGGCGGTGGCGGCAGCGGCAACACAAGAGATCGCATTGATGAGGCGAGGCGGTGACGGTGTGTGATGGCAACGAAGCGTGGGTGTACGGGGCTGACATTGCTGGTGCCGGCGCAACTGCTGGACAGACCCCTTCCGCATGGCACCGCATGGCGTTCCTGTCCGCAATGGCACCGTCCTGTGGGCTGCATCGGTCGCTGTGTGGCGTCCTGGTGGTGGTGGCCACAGTGGTAACGGCGATGATGGTGATGATGGTGATGGTGTGTCACCGCCACAAAGTGAGGGCAACACTGATTCAGTGTTGGTTAGGTAATCTGTCCTAACTTGGCGGTTTGTCACGTGAATAGCCTATTGCCAAGTTGTAGTCGATATAGGAGAAGTGGTTCCCGCACTAGAGTGACGTCCTAGTACCCACTTATAGAGAGAATGTAAGAGAAGAGAAGGGAGTTGAATTGACAGGAGATTCAACTTGCTGTCTTAGGGACAGCGAGGAACCCTTTTTATACTACTTATACAGGTACGACTAATCTCGACGTAGTAAGCCAGATACATGCTATGACTAAGGTACTACAGGGATCAGTAAGCGACTCCAGCTCGATCAATAAGCACAATAGACGTATCAGTCATCCGATCAGTAATCACAATGGGCCGGTTCCCACGACTTACAAAGGCTGTATCATAAGACAAATCACGATCACCTAAGGCCGGTTACATTACCCTCCACTCTAGCTAGCGTGACCACGCGCGGACTTCTTCCAGCCTCCCCGCGTAGCGAGTTGCTCGTTGCGCTGCTGAACGAACGGCGTCGCCAGACACTCCATGTGCGCCAGTTGCTTGGGGGCACGAGCCAGTTCCAATCTACCTTTGCAGATAGTCTTCGTGATCCTAATCGCCCCAGCTTCTGCTTCGAGCCGTTCGAGCTCCGCGTTGATACAGGACAGGTCGTTGTCCAGTTTGCGGTAGCGCGTGATATCCGCAGCGACGCCCCAGTCATCAAGTCGGTGGGCTGCTTTGGCGAAGTTAGCGTGAACGGCGGGGGTACCGACGAGGAGTTGATGGAACCAGGCAGGTAGGGGTTCGATGGGTTCCGAGGAGTAGACGGCACGGGTGTAGATAGGGAGAGAGTATGGGGGGTCCAAGGGTCCTTGCTCTTGTCTGTACGCCTGGACATAGCCGTCATGCGCGGGAGTGACCCAGTAGGCTTCGGCATACGCTCCTTCACCCAGAGGGATTTTGAGGTCGGGGTACATGGTGTTGCGGACGTATCCATCTGGGGCTCATTCGTACATCTCAGCATACCCTTCAATGGCTGTTTCGAGTCGTTTGATCTTGTCTTCGAAGGCGATGACTGCGAAGCGGTGGATTTCCTCGCGGTTCTTGACGGTCTGGACCAGACCGGTGGCGATGTCGCGGAGGGTAGAGGGGTCGATGTTAGCGTTGTTGGCGAATATAGTTTCCACTGTATGGGGAGAGTAGCACGACTTTGGTGAGGCAGGGCGACTCCCGAGAGGAGACTCGGCTGAGGCGTTGACTGAATAGTCTGACATGATGGGGGAAGGGAGATCGTTGACGTGGATGAGGGAATAGTGTTCGTTGTTAACGGTGATAGGTGCAAAGGGGTTCGCGGCAAAAGTATGGATGTTCGAGAGCGTGGACGTGAGTGGGATGGATACGTTGTCCAGGTCGGAAGACGTGAAACTTGTGAGTGGTGAATGGAGGCGGGCGGAGCAGGGATGCTAGGAACGGCGGGCAAGGAGTTATTGGAGGCGGAGTCCAGTGGGTTTCTTCCCACCCGATAGGTTCTTCGTCGCGAGCCAGGATGAAGGGGAATGGGGGTTTGCAGTGATAATCGTCCAGCTTTTATACCTTCGAGCGGAGTTCCCTTGTGGTAAGCTTTGACTAAGTCTGGTGCATGCGTATCTGTTGCGGATTCCCATGTGTCATCGCTATCTGGATACCCTTTCCAATGGATCAAATATTGCAGGGTTCTATTGTGCCCGAAGTACCAATGATTACGGATCTGTTCCACTTCATATTGTTCTTCGTCATTGATCAAGTCAGGTGGTGGTCGGGAGAAGTTCGGCCCGTAAGCGGTTGTTTCGCGATAGGGCGATAAGAGAGAAGCATGGAACGTGTCGTGAATTTTCCATGTTAACGGCAGGGTGAGTTGATACGCCACAGGGGAGATCTCTTTGATGATCTTGAAGGGTCCGTATCTTTTGGGCGCAAGCTTGGTCGCTTGATACGGTAGATGGAGGTTCTTCCCTTCTAACCATACTTGGTCGCCAGTGTTATATTGCGCTGATGGAGTTCCTGATTTCTCAGCCACTTGGTTCAGGGCCGCAGTCGCTTGAGCGCGTCTTTCTTCCATCAGGCGAATTCTTTCTTCCGTCATTTCATTGGTAGATGGGGTAGTTATCGCCGGGTTCAGTTTGAGGTCGTACCCTAGAATGATTTGATTGGGCGATAGTCCTGTGGTCGAGTTCTTTCTGTTATTGTGTATGGCAGTGGCTAAGGCTAGCCATTGCGTCCAGTCCTTTGGAGCTGCTGAGGTTACTAATCGGAGGTATTGTTCTATCCATTGATTCTTTCTTTCTGATAGCCCATCAGTTTGGGGGTGGAACGCCGTTGATAGGTTTTGTTGAACGTTTAGTCTTTTGGTTAGGGCTTTCCCGAAATGTGATGTGAATCGGGGGTCGCGGTCGCTGATTACTTTGGTTGGTAATCCAAACCATCGGAACACATGATCCATGTAGAGTTGAGCGATCCCGGGTCCCATGATGGTCGTGTCACATGCCAAGAATATGGCAGCACGTGAACATCCTTGGTCTACGATTGTGAGGATAGCATCTTTCCCTTTTATCGGGGGTAGTCCGGTGATTAAGTCCATTGCAACTCGTTGGAATGGTCAAGCGTTGAGTTCAGTGGGTATGCGGTAGGATGGTGTCTTGGTACGATGAGTAATGATCTTATTTTGTTGACACGTGGCGCATCCTTTCACATAGTTTGCAATCCATTCCTTCATTCCCGGCCATTGATAGCGTTCTTGAGTGTTTCAGAGTGTTTCGTCTCGGCCCGGGTGTCCAGCAGATGGATGGTCATGCATGAGATTCATGATCCCTCGTTTAACTTCGTTGACGGGAGGTACATTGATTTTTGTTTCCATGGTTGCAGCAACGGTTTTAAATTTCTGTTCTGGCAGGACTGTGATTTGTTGGTTGTCCTCCTTTCCTTGGTCCACTCCTGGCAGTCTGGATAATGTGTCGGGCGGAATATTGGTCTTCCCCGGGATGTAGAGGATATCGAAGTCGTATTCTTGTAGGTCGGTGTGCCAGCGAGCTGTCCTCTGGTTAAGGTTTTTAGGGGATTTCCAATACTGAAGGTTTGCGTGGTTGGTCATGATAGTGAACGGTTCTTTGGTCCATCCGAGGTATGGTCGCCAGTGAGAGAGTGCTTTCATCACGGCTAGTAGCTCTCTTTCGTAGATGTCGTAGTTCCGTTCAGCTGGAATAAATGTAGCTGAGTAATAGGCGATTGGATGGAGTACAGGTTTTTGACGTTTAGAAAGTGCAGATGTGGTTGGGATTTCTCCCTCTTGTGAGAGTACAGCTCCCACGCCATATGCAGACGCGTCAGTTTGGAGGTAAAACTTTTTGTTAAAATTAGGTTGTTTGAGGACTGGTGCAGCGCACATTCGAGTTTTGAGAGTTTCGAAGGCTTTGAACTGGGGTTCGTCCCAATGCCATTTTTCCGATTTCTTTGTAAGGTCGAGCAGAGGGCGAGCGATTTCAGAGAATCGGGGGATGAAGTATCGATAGTACCCGCATAGTCCAAGGAATGCTCGGACGTCAGTGGGGTTTAATGGCACGGGGTAGTCGGCGACGCCCTTGAGTTTCTTTGGGTCCATACGGAGTTGGCCTTTCCCTACAATGACACCTAGATATTCGATTTCCTCTTGTTCGAATGCACATTTCTCTGGTTTGAGATAAAGATCATTAGCCTCCAGTTTATCCAATATTTCATGGACGCGTTTTCGGTGCCATGCCAGGTGTTGCTCGTGTGTTTCATTTAGGTATTTCTTTGTGTGGATTGCAATGTCATCCATAAAGACTGAGGTGTCCCCTTTTGCGACGTCTGATCGGAATATTGTGTTCATCATCATTTGGAATGTAGCTGGGGAGTTGGTAAGGCCAAAGAACATGACCGTTGGTTCAAATAGTCCTTTGGGGGTGAGGAATGCTGCTTTCCATTCATCTCCGGGTTTGATTCGAATATTGTTGTATCCCCATCGAACATCGAATTTGGTGAATAAGGTGCATCTGGCTAGTCGATCGATGACGGAGGGGATTAACGGGGATACGTTTCGGTTTCGTTTGGTCCATTTGTTGAGGGGTCGATAATCTTGGACTGGCCATAATTTCCCATCTTTCTTTTTAACAAAGAAGAAGTTAGCGGCGTATGGGCTCCATGATGGTCTAATTGTATTCCTTGCTAGGTGTTCTTGGACGAATTTACTAGCTTCTTCTATTTCCGCTTGTGTCAGGGGTAGTAGTCTTCCTGGAAGGGTTGTCGGAGCTCCTGGTAGGAGTTCAATGGCGTGATCCCAAATTGTATGTTGGGGGAGGCGATGGGATTCGTGCTCGCTGAAGACTTTCTTGTGTCGCATATATTCTTTGGGTATGGCAGGATCCTCTTCTTTGGTTGTAGAGTTTATGGTGACTCGCCCTATGAAGTATTGATCGTGGTACACCGGGCGAGGAGCATTCACGGTGCGGGGTAGGAATCGGGCTTTCTTCGCATTAGGGGCTCGAAGGATGATAGGGAGTTGTGAGGAGTCAATCCACCCTCGCTTCCAGTCAATTTTGGGTTGTACTGCGGCAAACCAGGAGTATCCTAAGATTGCTTTGTGTTCTCCTAAATCGGATAAGAAAAAACGCAATTGGCTTCGAGATGTTCCGGTTTGAACTTCGAGGTCTGTATAGTGTTTGAGCATCCCGGCTCTGTTTTCCGTTCCATCAACATTGAATAACTGGCGAGGTTTGTCAAGATTCTTGATCGGGAGTTTCAACCATTTTGCGTAGCTGAGGTTCATAAAGTTTTCGGTTGCCCCAGAGTCTACTAGGGCTATTGCTTCGGCTCTTTTAGCGATCGAGTGTGTGTAGATTCGAACAGTCATAGATTTCCAAGCCGATATATACACATTGTCACTGCTACTTTGCTTGATCAGTGCCGACCTAATCAAGCTGTGGGAAAATCCTCCAAGACTCCCATTTCTTCAGCAAGCTTTGCCTTCTTGTCAAGAGACATGGCGTTAAGTTGTTGTTTGAGGTCATCAATGCGACTGGGGGTTTCGAATCCTTCATAGTTATCGTGCTCTTTGTCGAAGTCGATAAGGTTTGCTCCTGTTCTTCCTTGGCGACGGCGGGGGCAATTCCTGGCAAAGTGGCCCGTCTGGCCGCACTCGAAGCATGCGTTATTAGTGGTTCCTCTTGGTGGTCCTGTTGTATTATTTCGAGGTGCTGGGCCAAAGTTAGTGGCATTGCCTTGCATCCGTCCTCTATTGCCTTGTCGCCAATTCAGGGCTCTGGTACGCCCTAGATCCATTGGTACGGCTACATTATTCATCCATTGTGGTGCATTGGTGGAGTTATATTGAGTTTGGGGAGGTCCTTGGCGGAATCCTGGTCCACGTTGTTGAAGGAATCCTCCTTGATTTCCTTGATTATTCTGCCCCCCTTGACTGAAGAACGTGCATGGTCTTTGGAAGTTACTTGGGCGCGGGAAGGAATTGAAGACTCCTCGATTGAATCCTCCGGTTCCTCTGTTGGGGTTACGGGCTCGGAGTATGTTGTTGATGAGGACCTTCGCTCTGGTGGATTTTACTGCTTTTTCCTTAAGTTCGACATAGGTCTGCGGGGTAGGGTTTGTCAAGACTTCCTTGAGAATGTCGTCTGGTAATCCCTTCGTGAAGAGTTGGAACACGGCTCCACTATTGGCGTCATATCCAGCGATTCATGCAAGGTCTTCGAACCTGGCGATGTAGTCGTCTACTTCGGGGAATTTCATGGTGCATCGTTCAATTTCGCCCCTGGCCCTATTTTCTCTTTGACTGTCTTGATATTGTTGAGAGAATTCGAAGAGGAATTGGTCCCATACATCGGGGATATTGTCGAGGACTGGATCAAGAGTATCCAGCCAATTTCCCATGTCGCGCGTCCATCCTGCGACTTGCGGTCCTTTCATAAGAGTGAGTGTAAGGGCAACTTTTTTGATTGGAGAGTTGTAGCCAGCTACGTCTTGGTTGAGTCGGAGATATCCTTTTACTTCTTCGATGAAGTCGTCGGCAAGGAGGTGGTCACTGGAGAAGATTTGCGGTAGTCCTCCCATAGATTTGACATCGGCTGCTCTAGCGACTGGTTGTTGACCACCCGGGGCGGGAGGTACGGGTGTGGGAGGCCCTGGTGCTCCAGGTGGGTTTCCTCCTGGGCCTCCTCCGCCTGGTGGACCCCCGCTCGGTGGTCCTCCGCTTGGTGGGCCAGAGCGTCCTCCACCTGGTGTGGAGTATCGGCTGAGACTAGCCTTGAGTTTGGAATTAACGCTTGCTGCAGTCCCAGTAGTAGTCGTAGTTGTCGCATTTCCTGTTCCAGTAGTCCTATGAGTAGGGTCTTTTCCTTTAGAGCTTGAGCCATCTCCTCCTCCCTGAGTGATTGGTTGAGTATCTGTGGACTGCTGGATCGTGATAGAGGAAGTAGCCATGGTTGATAGTTTTGGTGAAATGGGTGAAAGCTTCGTATGCCTTGGGAGGGAGACGGTGTTTCTTTGAGGGGTAAGTTCCTCGGGTATGTTTGCCCTTCTGATTTGGTTGTCGATGGAGAGTCCTCCAGTTTGTCTCGCTAGTTTGTTGTCTGAGTCTTCGTTGGCGTCTGATTCGCTATTGGAACTGTTGTTTTCTTCCTTAGGTTCCGGATTGGTTTGAGTTTCGTCGACGTCGAAAGCGTGAATGCTTGTCAGTGATTGGTGTAGCTTGGGTAGACCTGAGTTAGAATCGTGCGTGATTTGGTGCCAAACTCCGTTGTATAGGCAAACTGGTATAGCGTGTTTGTTTACAGTCTTTTCGTCGTTGTTACAGAACAGTTGAATCAGATAGGTTCTTGTTCCAGTGCCGCTGGGTGCTTTGTATGTAATACGGGTGTTTGGTCTTGTTTCGAGTATCTGCTCTTTTGTCAAGAGCCCATCGAATCCGCTACTAGCCATCTTGAATGTAGAAAGTTGAATCTAATGTCACCGCCACAAAGTGAGGGCAACACTGATTCAGTGTTGGTTAGGTAATCTGTCCTAACTTGGCGGTTTGTCGCGTGAATAGCCTATTGCCAAGTTGTAGTCGATATAGGAGAAGTGGTTCCCGCACTAGAGTGACGTCCTAGTACCCACTTATAGAGAGAATGTAAGAGAAGAGAAGGGAGTTGAATTGACAGGAGATTCAACTTGCTGTCTTAGGGACAGCGAGGAACCCTTTTTATACTACTTATACAGGTACGACTAATCTCGACGTAGTAAGCCAGATACATGCTATGACTAAGGTACTACAGGGATCAGTAAGCGACTCCAGCTCGATCAATAAGCACAATAGACGTATCAGTCATCCGATCAGTAATCACAATGGGCCGGTTCCCACGACTTACAAAGGCTGTATCGTAAGACAAATCACGATCACCTAAGGCCGGTTACATGGTGACAACGGCAGCGACAGCGATGGCGATGCGATGCGATGTGACGGCAGGGCGTGATGGAGACGAAGCGGGGTGAACGGCGATGAAAACGGCGACGAAGCGGGGGTGTACGCGGCTGACAACGCTGGCACCGGCGCAACTGCTGAACAGTTTGCCCGCACTTAGGCTGCGCTATGAGGCGAATGAGAGCGCGAGCCTTGCTGGGCTCACTGAAAAGTCTGGAGGGAGGGGGAGCATCAGCAGTGGCAACGCACCTGCGTCACCTGTATCCCCTGATGCTCTCGGGCTTGCTGGCACAGTTGTGTGAACGTTGACAGAGGTGGGAAGTCAAACCCTTGGGTGTTGAGGGGGAGCGCTGCCGGTCGTGTGCACTGCACTTGCCATGGCCGAGGACACTGCCGGCGTCGGGTCTGGTGGCAGGGCTGATAAAGCCACCGTTGCAGCACCTGAGGCGTTGGAGTCCGGGGCATGTGGTGGAGCAGGGGGAGCAGGGGCCAAAAGGCCACCACATGGCAAGGCCTGGGATGGAGTCGACACACCGCTGGGAAAGGGCAAGCAAGTGCTCATCGGGTCAGAAAGAATGCGACCTTGCAAGGGGAATCGACAAGATGGGGCCTGCAGACAGAGGGAAAGGGTGCGACCAAGTGAAGGGCACTCACCTCTGGAGGCCACAGAGCAGGGGATACGTCGCGACATAAGAAAAAGGCGACCTTGCAAGGAGCGCCGATGCGTGGAAAGAAAGTGGCTGAGCGAGGGGTACATACCATCTGAAGACCGCAGAGGGAGGGACACATCAGGACACGGAAAGATGGTGAACGAACAAGGGGTACTCACCATCTGGACCGCAGAAGGAGGGACACGTCAGGGTACGGAAAGAAAGGGACTGAGTGATGAGCACTCATGAGGGAGCAACCGCAGAGTGGGGGTCTTGTGGGTGAGTGTGGACAGGCAGCCTGTACGAGTTCTGTATGGTGGAGAGACTATATTGCAAGTGTATGCACTACAGTACTTCACGCGCAACCACAACAAACCACTAAACCCTTAAACCCCAACCTTAACCACAGCATCCGAACACAGTTTGTGCCCACTCAACTCCACTCAGTCACTTTTTCCATGTCTTAGCAAGGCCCTCGCTCTGCAGTCCCAGTCATCCTACCTACAACCACAATGGAAGGCCTCCCCGCTGGCCTCGATTCTCTCCAGTATCCCCACACCGAAGCATCTGGCATGCCCTCCCTCCCAAGGTCGCTTTCTTTCCATGGCCTCATGTATTCTCCCTCTGTGGCCTCCAGAGGTGAGTGCCCTTCACTTGGTCGCACACTTTCCCTTTCTCTGCAGGCCCCAGCGCGTCGACGCCCCTTGTGAGGTTGCTTTCTTCCTGTGTCGTGACGTGTCCCTTCCTCTGCAGTGAGGTGAGTGCCCTTCATTGGGTTGCATTATTTCCGTGTCCTGACAGGTCCCTCCTTCTGCGGGCCCCAGCTTGTCAGTGCCCCTCGCAAGGTCGCATCCAATTCAACGGGCACTCACTCGCCCTTTCGCAGCAGTGCGTCGACCCAATGCCAGGCGTCACCTTGCGGTGGCTTTTCGCACTTGCCCTCCCCCCCTGCTCTGCCATACGCTGAGGGCCCCAACGCCTCGGATGCTGCAATGGTGGCTTTATCAGCCCCGCCAGCAGATCCGACGCCGGCGGTGCCCTCGGCCATGGCAAGTGCAGCGCCCACAACCGGCAGCGCTCCCCCTCAACGCCCGAGGGTTCGACTTCCCATCTCTGTCGGTGTTCACAACTGTGCCAGCAAGCCCGAGAGCGTCAGGGGATACAGGTGAAGCAGGTGTGTTGCCGCTGCTGACGCTCCCCCTCCCTCCAGACTTTTCAGTGAGCCCAGCAAGGCTCGCGCTCTCGTTCGCCTCACAGCGCAGCCTAAGTGTGGGCGAACTGTTCAGTGGTTGCGCCAGCGCCAGCGTTGTCGGCCGCATACACCCCTGCTTCATCGCTGTTCACCCCTGCTTCATCACCATTGTCGTCACCGTTCACCCCCGCTTCATCTCCATTACACCCCGCTGTCGCATCACATCGCATCGCATCACTGTCGCTGTCGCCACTGTCACCGCCGTTGTCGCCATCACCAGCATCACCATCATTGCCATCGCCACTGTGGCCACCACCACCAGGGCGCACGCAGCGACCAACGCAGCTCACGGGACGGTGTCATTGTGGACAGGAACGCCATGTGGTGCCATGCGGAGGGGATCTGTCCAGCGGTTGCGCCGGTGCCAGCATCGTCGGCCTCGTACACCCATGCTTCGTCGTCATCACACACTGTCATCGCCTTGCCTCGGCAATGCGATCTCTTGTGTCGCCGCCACTGCCACCACTGTGGCCACCAACACCAAGGCGCCATGTGGCGACGGATACAGCCCACGATGTGCTATTATGACCCGCCCGTGCGAATGCCTGCGCTCTCACCCTTACTCAAACCACGCAGCCTTGTCAGCACGACACGCAAGCAGTACACCGCACGCGTGCACAGCAGCGGTGCCATCATCGGAGACCACATGTGGGTCTCGGAACTTGCCAGTGCTGCCCAGCTCAGCAGCGGAGAAAGTTATGGCACGGCGCTACGGACCGAGGATGGAAATGGTGGCAGTGGCGGGGTAGAGCGTGCCCGCTGTCAGTGACGACGAGCAACGACGAACTTGTGTCACCGGGGGCTGCTGGGGGCGGGGCACGCACAGGAGAGCAGCTGCTTGCCAGCTCCTGGTTTCCGAGAGGGGGGAGTTATAATGCAGCAGGAGTGTGGGGTGAGTACATTATAATGCCACTGCTTGGAAAGGGGGATGTACATTATAATGTGTGCAGCAGTTGTGCAGCCCTACAAGTTTGTTGAAATCACAGTGGCACATTATTACAGAGTATTGTACATTTTGTGGACTACATTACAAAGGTGCTACATAGACTGTTGTGGCAAGGACTTCAACCTTGCTGAGCTACGCTCTACAGCCCAGCTCCACCACACCCCCGACGCGCTCCCATCACCCCCCTTAAAAACCCTCCCCTTCAGACTGTGGAAAATCGACCAGGATAACTGTGCGGATCCGCCCCATTGTAAATGGATGGGTGGCCCAATCCCGGTTCCTGAGTCATCTGTCCCCTCCGACCTTGTCATTGGGTCCCTGTCCCTTGGGCAGCGCCGCGCTATGTCAGCTGTTCTACAACTATTCTTCCTTCACTGCTTCTGCGGCGCCTATTCTCAGCGCATGCGCCCTACAGCTGGAGATGTCACCACCTGCCCTTGCACCTACACACAAACCCCAATCCCGATGGCACAACTGGACCGTGACGGCAACCCCCTGCCTAAATCAGAGGGAGACCGAGACCGGACCAGGGGACGCCCTCGAGTGGCGTGGCCTCATGCCACGCCTCTCCAGAACGTTTCCGCCGCCGCGTGTGGAGAGGGTTTTGAATTCCTGATGGCAGAGATGCGTGATAATCCGCGACGAACTCCCTTCCACACACCACCCCCGCTGACCCCACTCCAATGTCTACAATGCAGACACCGCAGAGGACTCCGACGCCAAGGGCGCGGCAAGGCTCAAACCTCACCCCTTGACCCTGTCCTCCACTCTGCCCCCCACATCCTGTTCGATTGCCCCCTGGTTTCTGAGTTCCGGTCTTGTATTCTTAAGGACAATACGGTACATTACTTATTTTGGACTGTTAAAGGAGCGGCGTCTCTCACCCTCTTCCTTCTCTGTAGCAATTCCCTCCTACATCCCCTGCCTGCTCGCCCTGATCCGCCGTAATTTAGTTTACTGGTAGGCCTAGCGCCTTTTGGACTCATGCCCCATACCGTTTTGTTTTCCCTTGACCATCCGGACATTCCATTATATACTCTCTGGGTCTCTTATGTAGTGTTCCTCGTAGCACCGCAATGACTTGTAGCTTGCGCTGTGGTCAATAAACTTCGAATTCAAAAAAAAAAAAAAAAAAAAAAAATAGACCGCTCGACGGCGCTAAGTAGGGGTCAACGCAAATAACATCTGTCGATGAAAATGGGCGAAATTATGTGGCAACCGTCGTAAGTGATTCAGTATTGCTGCCTGCCCTTCCAATCACACTAGTTTCTAGAATCCTGGCGATTTGTGGTACTTCCCCCCTGGTATACCACATTCGTTGCAGGCCACAGCTGACACACCAGAGGGTTCAGAATTCTTGTTGGTCCGTCGCATAAGTACCTATCAGTTCTCAGCTTATGATTCCGTTACCTGCAGGTGTTTCCCGATGGCAGTTTCAGCGAAACCAGTACCTTTCAGGTTCAGCCTACTATCTTATAGTGTTGCATATTTGTGATGCGATAAATCACATCCTCCAGGTGACCGACTGGCTTGCTCATGTTCCGAAGGAGGTCATCGCGAAAAACTTCCAGCTGGATATTACCGCTTTCGACCACATTCCCTCAAAGGCGCTGTTCATCTTTCCCTCGAGTGCGTATTCGATTGAGTACTTGGTCAATCCCAGTCTTTGACCATGTGGTATGTATCCGGATAGACCCACCCACCAGCAATGTAGCACCTTCGGACCCACAGGGCCAAGTTCCCAACCCCTTCTCTTTTCCTTTGTCCACAATCAACGCCACGAAGCTCAACGGGGGAGTGGTCAAGATTGTTGACTCGAGCATCTTCAAAATTTCGACGACGATTGCAGTGGCGGATGTTACTGTAGAGCCAGGCGCGCTCCGAGAGTTACACGTAAGTGCCGCGCCTTCTTGGCTAGTAAAGCTAATTTCTACGTTATCACCAAGTGGCACCCGACACAAGACGAGTGGCTTTATATCCTGTAACGATAACCTTCTGAACAGGATAAAATTTTGTACTGAAACTAGGTATTTAGAGAAGGCTACGCACGGATGACTCTCTTCGCTTCTTCAAGTAATGCCCGTACTTTCGACTACCAAGCTGGGGACGTCGGTTTTGTACCCGCTTCCTCGGGTACGTTGTCAGAATCGACTCTGCAGGGCACCTGCAAGCGAATCCTTACTTTTGTCGTTGATCTAGGTCATTATGTCGAGAATATTGGAAACACAACCCTCCACTTTCTCGAAATTTTCAACACCGGTGAGTCTCTGAACCGTTTGTATTCGATCTCCCATCCTGTTCTGAACCGACGTTGCAGACCGTTTCCAGGATATTAGCCTCTCCCAGGTATAGTACAAATGGGTTGCGACCGCGTTCTCCGCACTGATCGAATGTTTAGTGGCTCGCACTCACGCCTCCGGAACTCGTGAGCGCACACCTTGGTCTCTCCGACGAGGTCATCGCACACTTGAGCAAGACCAAACAAGTTGTCGTCGGTCCTTCTTAATCAGAGAAATATTCAGCGTGGGCTCCGAAAGTCCACGAATCCGGCCGCGTAACGGCCTCGTCAAACACTAGTTGTATTCGTTATCTCATGCAAATACAGGACTCTGCGAATATCGTGCCATCTAATCTACAGAAAGTGAATGGTATGCATCGGGGACGACCGTTTAGTTTTCTATGACGCCTATTAGAAACAAATACATACTGCTAGATGATTACCAACCGTATCCCGAGGATAAAAGACGAAGGTTTCACGTAGACTAGATTTCCACCTTCGTCAACGTAGCTTTCGGAGTACCCAAAGATGAAGGTGGGTCGAAAGTAGCAGGAAACTGTTCATTCTCCCATCAATCAGGCATGCAGGACAATTTCGTGGGTCTTCTCTCCGAGTAAATTTCTTCATTTCGGGTTTATGGCGCGCTCACAGCCTGCTATATTGGCAAACTTGTCCAAGAGGTCCTTACATGCACAGTGAAAAAACGGTGATTGCAACGGCATCGCCCGTTACCATTTGAGAACCTTGGAGAAAACTACAGCGATATATGCTGATTGGCCCTCTCTCATTATTTTCGCGATCAAATATTCCGCCAGTTGAAATCAGAATAGGTGTCTGCCAGCAGCCGCTATCCTGCCAGTGTGGAGGAAAAACACATGTCACGTGGGTAGCGTTTGCGTTTGTGCGTTTGTGAAATTGAAATGCTGACCAAACAATGGCCATTATGTAATCGCATCACTGCTCTTTGCCGTTGACGACGTCCATTGTTGAACCCTGACTTGTACCAGTCTTGTACCGACCTGGAGCTACTGTTGGTGGCTCGCAGCAGCTCTCACAATGTTATGTCTGTGCGGCGCTACTCGATTATGTCGAACAATGTGTCCAATGACCCCACCCCCGCACCGACCACAGTTCAGTCGCAACTTTCTTTTGTTTTTGGCAAGCCACTTCACCAGTGGTCACGCGTCATTGCGACTACCACAATTTGCTGTGGTCTTTTCGCAGATGCAGCTCCCATTTAAAATGCGCCCGTTCTACACACTCACCACCTTACTACCCCCTTCGATTTTCTGGCTTAGTACGTACTCGAGCGATCGCACACCAGTGACATCTCTTCAACCGAAGATTAACCCAGATACAAAATTATAACAAATGCATACCACGTTTAAAGTCGACAACAGTGCGTTATAGCCTCACTTCTATGTGCCACCAAAATTCTCTGACGCCTTTTCCCTCCTCCAGCTCCGTTGTGTAAGCACGGCATGCGCGATGATTGTCCCGTCGAGCAGTGCCGCATCCGAGTCCAGCACACCGACTCGTCTGTCATTTACTCGTCTGCCCCCAACAGACCCGTGCCGACGCTTGCCATGCCTGTACCCGCCAACCTCACGTCAAAGAACCCCTTGTTATCTCAAACGCGTCAATTCGGAACTCACGACGAAGGCCCCAGCGAATTGTGTTTTTCTCAGCTCACCAATGGTGCCCACATGTATCCTCCCTTCGATGAATCCACGGCGTCAGCGTTGGCTCGCGCGTCGGCTGGCGGTGCGATGATCGCGGGAAACCTGGGACAAGGTAGATCCGTCAGCACCCAAATACACCATTCCCGAATTACTGAGATTACCTTAGCGGTAGATGAGCTCTCATTCTATCAGGGGTTGATCAATACCCAACTCTTGGCCCAGAAGGCTAAAATCTATGCCATGAGCTCGCAGTTCTCTATCCCCGTCCCAAATCTCGATATGGGCTCATTCGAGTTGCCGTTGCTACCGTTGATAGCCCCGCCCATAGCAAATGTGATCCCAGGAACTAAGACCACGGCAATTACGACGCAGAAAAATGACGGGAATGGCATCACAGATGGACCCATGTCACTCACCGCCCCCTCAGCTCCTCTGGTACAGCACGCGCAGCCTGTCCCAGTTCTACATCAAACTGAGGGCGCGCCTGTTAATTTGTGGGCGACTGCGCCGGGCCCACTTTCCACGGCCGCTCCCAGGAAGCCGCGTCCACCTCCTTTGGATCAACCCGCTAATGCTGTATCCCGGGCGGCGTCCAAACACGGGCACGTGGCGTCCACGGCTCCGAAAAAGGACGATATGGCATACAAGACCACGCCCTGCCGGCACTTCACCATGAACAACGGCTGGTGTCCTTGGGGTGATGAATGCGGCTTGTGAGTTCATCGTTGCTGCGTTCTTATGGAGTATGACTTACTTTGGGATTTGGTGTAGCATTCATGATCCCGATTTGGAGTGGGTCCCATCATCGGAACGCACCTCTGGTCGTTCGACGCCTAGCTCCGCGGCTGTTGTAGGAAACAAGTCTACCTTCCATGACAAGAACACAGGATCGATCAGCAGCAAGGGGGCACACTGCTGGGGTTACATCCAGGGTGTCTGCCCGCACGCGGAGGGGTGTAGATATTTCCACCCAGAAGACACCGTCCCCTGTGCGTTGTCGTTCCATATGTATCGTTGATCTCTTCATGCTGATCTGTTGTAGATATGAAATACACCCCATGCTTGACCTGGCCTCGATGCGGCTATCCCGCCCAACAGTGCCCACTCAAACACCCTCAGGTCGACAAGCTTACCCCACAGCAGCGCGACCAGCAGCCAATTACCCCCGCCGCGACCACGGTCTTTCCTCAGTCCAGCGAAAGTAACGCACCTAGAGCCGAGATATCCTCCAGTACCCAGGTGCAACTGTTTCCTCAGCCCCAGGCAACATCTGCCGCTATGCCCTCCCCGCTTCCTGTAGCGGAAGGGCTCGTCATCGCTCACGACGAGGCATACGTGAGTGCGAAGCTGCACCATCGCCCGACTGCGCCGTCACCCGAGACGTTTAGCCCGGCGCCAGCGCGCCCTGCAGTGCGCATGCGCCGCCCATCTGAGGACGTGGCGCAGGACCAGGTGGCTACGGCGCTGTCCAGGCTCGGAATGCGCACTTATCACGGACGCCCGCGCAGCGTGAGCATCGCGGTGCAGAGGCTCGATGCGGAGCTCGCTGGGATGGCGCCGCGGATGCAGGTCAAGATCGGTGGCAAGGGACATGGAAGGGGCAAGGTACGTGGTCCCGTCCGAGAACTGTTTTGGACGGTCTCCCGAGTCTGACATATGCGCGCTGGTTCAACAGAGCATGAATTTGTGATTGTTCAGATGACTGGTTAGTCTTCGGAGGAGTGAAAATGGCAATTCGTGTAACAATCAACATACGCGGGAACTCGAAGCGAGTGTTGGTGTGGTTTTATTTTATGTAGTAGCGCCGCAATATTTTATAATAACGCTCCTCTCGGGACCATTGATCTACATTATTTATCAGTCCAGTAAGAAAGGGTGGCACAGCTACTTGGTGCACGTTGGTGATGGGCGGGACCATGTTGACCCACTCGACTGAAGGAATTTTTTTGCGTTGTCACATGGACCAATCATATGCTCGACATGTCTTGGATTCAAGTTATGGATCTCAATAAACTGCCCGCATTCGTCTACCTTGGCTTCAAAATTTCAACGTAAATCGCCTCTTCCACTGTAAGGCAAACCTTACAGCCACGCGTGAACGGCCACAACGACTCGGAAGTATCAGTCAACGCCACAAGTCTTCCTGCCCTTCTCCCTGTCTCATAGCCTCGTTGCTTAGTCCCTTTCCCTTCCTGTGCATCCGGTGCAAAACCAACGTGCTCACTTTCTCTCCTCCTTCACATCCTATGCTCCTCTCACTGCCTCTACTCAGTACTTACAGCCCCCCTTTCCGCCTTTCCCTCCCCTTTCTCCGTCCCCCTTCCCTTGGGTCGACACCTGCGACCATGCCCCGGTCCAACGTCAGCAACTAGGGCCCTGGGGCTAATGATATATATGTGCCCCTTCCGGTCCATGGATCCCAGGTCTGTAGGGATGACAATATGTGGCTAGCGGAGTTCTGATAGATACGAAAGTAAAGACAGCTGATTTCGTCGTCGTCGTCTATGAAAGTTGTCCTCCACGCCGGGATATTGCTAGGGTATTACCACTACAACCAAATTCCAATTCGAGTTAGGTATAACATAGGAGTCCAAGTGGTCATTTCTTACCGAATCTTATGCGCCGTTCTTCTCCTGGAGTACACCCGCGATCTCCCGATGACGTTTTCCAAGTGACAGTTGAAGAGGGGTTCGGCCCTCGTCATTCACTAGACTCGGGTCGGCGCCATGGTCGAGTAACAGTTGCACGATCCCGAGGTGTCCGTTCCGTGCTGAAAGATGGATTGGGGTCCAATGGTCCTGCTTCCTCGCGTTCATGTTTGCGCCATGTTTGATCAGCACCCGCGTGACCTCGACATGTCCGTATCGTGACGCCTTGTGCAGCGGCGTCCACCCAAACCTATCGCGCGAGTCTACCTCAGCGCCCCGATTAAGGAGTAGCCGCACGACGTCGAGGTTCCCCTTGGTGGCCGCTATATCCAGAGGAGTCTTGTGGAACGTGTTTAGGGAATTGACGTCTGCGCCGCGGTCGAGCAACGACTTCACCACGTCGACCTTCCCCTCTTCCGAGGCAGAGTGAAGCAACCCCTTTTCATCGTCCTTTCCGTCTTCATCAGAGACACGGTCAGCTGTGTCCAATGCGGCCGACCGCAAATTGATTCGACCATTTGGGTCTATCTTGTACTCCGCTAGGAAACGCGCAACCTCGGCCTTGTCACTTTCCAATGCCAGCTTTTCGGGAGTTTCTTTGGCGGTGTTGACAGCGTGGACATCCGCGCCTCGTCTGAGCAATAATCTTACGACGTTGAGGTACCCGTTTTGCGATGCCGCGTGTAACGGGGTACAGCCGCTACTGTCAGTGGCGTGCACATTCGCTTTGTGTTCAATTAGGAAGCGAACGACCTCTATTTTCCCGTTGCTCGCTGCTCGGTCAAGTGCTGTCTGTTGCTTTTCGTTGGGCAAGTCGACTGTGGCGCCACGCTGGACAAGTAACTGGACTACCCCAAGATGACCGTTCGCAGATGCGAGGTGTAGTGAGCTCCAACGGTCGTCCTTGTTGATGTTCGGGTCGACGCCGCTCTCCAGTAACAGCTGCACCATGTCAACATGTCCGAGTCTTGAAGCAAAGTGTAATGGAGCCCAACTCTGGTCGTCCCTAGCATTCTTGTCGGCACCTTGATCGATGAGGAAACGCGCGACTTCGACATTCCCCTTGCTTGCCGCCAACGCCAATGGCGTCTTTTCAGTCCCGTTCTGGATATCGATTGCGGTACGATTCTGGACCAAGAGTCGTACGATGTCAAGGTGCCCGTTTTGTGACGCGAGGTGCAAGGGGTTCCAGCCCTTGTTGTCCTTGGCATGGATGTTGGCGCCTTGCGCGATCAGGAGGCGAACAACTTCGAGGTGCCCGTTTGCCGACGCCCGGTCTAAGGGGGTCTCCCGTTTGTCGTTCCGGCTATTAACATCTGCATCATGCCTGATGAGCAACTTCGCGATATCGGAATACCCGTTCGCTGACACAAGATGCAGCGGACTCCAACCATCGCCCTTGCGCACATTCGCATCAACGCCGCGCTCTAGCAATAGTCGTGAGACTTCTAAGTGTCCATGTAGTGCCGCAGCATGTAGCGGAGTCCATCTGTCATCGTCATGCGAATTAGGATCCGCATTGCTGTCAAGTAGCAGCTCTACTATCTCAAAATGTCCCTTGGCGGAGGCGGCACATAATGGAGTACCGTAGCATCCGCCTCTGGCATTGATTTCTTGTGGGTGGGACACGAAAAGGTGCTCCACGAGACCACGGAAACCGCACAATGACGCATAATATAGAGGCGGCGCAGACGGCTGCGTCGGGTGAGTGTCGGACATAGGATTTGACCCATGATCGTCAACGTCATATAACCGAGTCCATGCCGAAAAATGTGACTTCATCGGATCAAAGAGACACTCCATCATGTCTTGAACTTGTGATGTTACGTTCCCAAATTGAGCATGGTCGATCCAGTATCGAGCTGCATACGGTGTGAGATGACAGTGACGTATGGCATTTCTACCGGTTTTTTCATCCAGCCGCAGAAGGATGCTGAGGCTAACACGTGCAAGGGTGGCATGTGCAAGCTCGGGGAGAATGTGATAGCATGAAAGAGGCCCTTTGGAATTTGCGAGTCGCTCCGATGTTAGAAACTCTTTGACAGAGAAGTGGGAAAATTGAACGATTTGGGAGCCCGCGTCATCGACGATTGAAACGAGACTAGAGCACGCAGACAAGACAGCATCGCCTGCATCTACTAGTCGCCAATCTGGGTTAAATGTGGGCGCTGCTGGATCGTCGAAGTGAAATGCAAAGATCTCGGCGAGTTCGTCGACATTAAGTGGGCGAATGGAGACCGTGAGACATTGGAAGAGACGTTGGGTATATTCTCGTTTCTCCTCATGGATTCCAAGCAGCGTGCGGGCATATGTTTCATCCAAACTCTTCGGCAAGCCATTCAAAACCCCACGAATACTCGCAGGAAAACTGCGGCGCAGTCTGTCAATCTGGCAGACGACCCATCGAAACCTACAAGCTTATGTTGGCACCTATTGTGAAGCGCGAGACAATGTGCACGATAACTCACATGCCGTCTGCTTTGCTGGAGAGGATATCGATGACTAGCTGCTTGTCCTCCTCTCTCCAATTTTGCATCTTTCGATCTGAATATATGACAGACTTGATATACTCGATTATATCGTTCTTCTGTCCATCCTCATCATGGAGCGAGATTTGAAGTGGTTTCAGGGGTTCGATCACATTTCGAATGTCGATCTCGGGACGGCTAGCCACACATAAGGATACATTCCGAAGGATTAGATTAACAAGTTCATCAATAAGCCCCAGGACCTCTTCTTGTGCGGACGGTGTCCCATAGGTGTCAGAGCACTCGTCGAGGGCATCGATTATGATGTAAATTGGGCCCTGCCCAGGAAAGCTTAGCATGTCCTGGATGCATTCGGTAAGAGTGCCATTATCGGGTTTCCCTGTGCTACTGGCGTTGTCGGAGTATAATTTTGAGAGGACCTTGTAGCAAGAATCGGATTTAGCTGAGAGTTGAGAAAGTAGGGAGGAGAGGAGGCCATAGCGGTCTTGCTTCTTGGCATCGTGGAAATCAAAATAATAATAGGCCATTGTGGCCAACCCAGCTGTACGCAAGCCCTCGATATTCAGAATGATTTCCGAACTAATCGGTAATATGAATGATCTCGAAAACGGCCAGAGAAGGACCACATACAGAAGCGTACTTTTACCGGAACCCGCTGCAAGATTAGAGAACCGTCAATGCGAGCGGCGATCCGGCAGTTTGAGAAGCGTACGTTTGCCATGTATCCATAATAGTGACCCTGCCGATTTCCACTGCCTCAATGCACTGCTCTGGAGGAACCATCCTGCAGTTCCTTTATGATGTCCTTTCCGGGCGATGTGGAGGTTTGTTGACGGATCAGGAGGAGAGAGCCAATCTAGGACATCCTTGCGGAATTGTTCACCTGGAATAGCAGCTCTGTCTCGATGAAATGAATGAGAAGAAGAAAAACAAACGCTTCGTCTTATTCGTATTGTCTACTAACTCCTGTAAAGCGACTACAACCCGATGTGAGCAGGGCCAAACCCAATTTCGCGTGAGACTCATACCCAAAGCCTGCCGGATGCTATCCGTAGATGTCTTGCCATCTAGCGAACGCAATTCTCAGCAGAACGTTAATGACAAGTTAAGCAAGAATTGCGCACCTTCCATAACTACTCTCGTATTGTTGACAAGACCATGCACCACGTTCAAGGTCTGTGCGACAGTGATACGAGCCTCGTCCCGGGTCAATCGGTCGAGTCTCTGTAGCACGGCCTCAACCTCGCTCTCTCCCAGGAGTTTCTTTGTGAACTTTTCTATGACATATTGGACAACGGGCGGCTTATGAATGACGAAGCGCTTACTGAGTCTTCCTTTCTTGATTTGCTTTGTTGCCAGAGAAAGCACCGAAAGTAGTTCGAGTAATATTTTGACGATAATGTCTGTCATTATTGGAGTGGGTGGGATGTCGGTGTATATGCCGAGGCGTTTTAGGAAACTCCCCAAGCACTCAAAGAGTTCTAGAAGTGCATCATAGCTCGAGCTGACACCACTGGCAGCCTGGTAGTAACCACGCGTCAGAGGATATCCAAATTAGCGCGGTCTAGAATGAGCATACAGTAAGCAGAACATTGATTCCGACAAAGATGGCACTGACTGGTGGGAAGGGGACCTGGTAGAGTTGTATTAAAACACCGAAACGTTCCAAGGGAATAATGCATATGTGGCTCACTATACCGATCGCCTCGCTAAGAAGGCCAGAGAAGCCATGGAGGACTCGGACTGCCGGACTCAGGCAGTTGATCAGTCTCCGATCCCCATTGCGATATTCTTCAAAAGCCTTCTCTCGTTCCTGAAGTAGTTCAAGGATAGCATCGGAGGTTGTTGACTGTTGTAGCCTCTCGGCAAAGGGATTCTGTGACAGGTCGATTCCGGTTTGGTTGGCATAATTAGCCAGAGCATCAATGATCGATGATTGAAGGTTAGAATGGGAAGTCTGAGTCGTTGATTGTCCACTCAAAGACATGAAGTAAATGGGCCCCTCGTTAAATGGGGATAAACTATGCGAGTGGCGACTCCGGGGGAGGGAGAATGGGGTCGTTAGTACAAATTGATGGGTTTGATGTTGAGGGCGCTTGTGCATGTGATGCCGCACGGCCTGCAAAGTTCTCATGCCGTGGTGAATGATCAGATCCGGCCCGGGAATACGTGCGATAACTTACTCGGAGTCCGAGTCCTATTCCAACAATATTAATGTAACTTATACATATCGGCATGAAAATTCATCATACAGCCATGCCTCAGGCCTCATGGAGTCATCTTCTTCCTTCTCGAGACCTTCTATCTCCTCACGATATTACAGTGCCCCCTGCTCCCGCTGAATGAAAAGGCTTCATCCCCAACCCAGCCTACATGCTTGCGAACCAGTCCAAGTGGCGTCCTCACGAGCAGTGCGTGTCGTGCGTGTTCAGCGTTGTTAGCAATTGTGAGCGCAGGGGTCACACCAGTCACTTGTTACCCGGTGTGGAGCGCCGCTTTCAAACCCATCTCACTCCGCCTTTGCCGCACCCTCCAGATCGAACAGAAAAAACAAGGAACCATCTGATAACGGACAAGGTCCACAACCTTGAGGCGACCGTTTCTTCTTTCTCTCAAAATAAAATAAAAATAAAAATAGAGATGAGACCCGAAGTATCGGAGTGTGAATGCACTGCGCGCACGCATACATGCATTCATCTAACTTAAGTCTTGATCTAAGTTGCCTTCACCTTTGCAAGCCAATACTCGGGCAGTTTGCAACTGATGTCGCTGTTGACTCCACACTATTAGTGATCTAGTGATCCACGAGGGAGGTCCCTCAGTGATCGACTTGGGCAGTCGCGATGCATGTACTGTAGTAAATTACAGAACTGACTTGAGTAAGTTGGCTTAGGAGACTACGGTGCGAGGCGGTAATTTCCGACCTCTCAAAAAATAAGAATTTATTTTGGCTTCTCCTCCCTCAAATCTCGTCCGTTTGCCATGAAACAAAGTGCATTCGGACCGCATTAAACGGTAGAACAGTTCTTACTGATTAGTTTTTCAAAATAAATTAAGCGCTGGTTATTTTGACCCAAATTTGATACAAAAACTCAAATACTCATTTTTTCGTGTTTAAAACCACTGTGTGAGCATGAAAACATATCTAATGAGAGTTTACAAGTCTTTCTTTTGATCCTGAGATGCCAGAGACCGAATTATATCATTTGGGGTGCCAACCTTCCGATGAGACTTGTACTGCTTATTCGCAAAGGCTGCTTGACGCGCATCAAGTCCCTTTCTGGAAGTCATGTTATCTAAGCGAATCACATATGCAGAGGGTGCGTGCATACCTATATGCATCCATATAGCGCCAGGCTTTCTGGAAGAAACGGCAGATTGCTATGAGGGGACAGGCATCAAGGCATTCTGGAACAAGAGTTTTTGCTGTCTTGAACCTCCCATCAGAAGATGCTCGAAATCCTGAGTTGAAGATAAGTGTGCTGCACACAAGAACATACTGTAAGATCTACGCACGGTGCTTTGCATACCCCCAGAGCATCTCAATCGCATTTAGCTCACAATGAAATCGCGGCAGGAACAAGCATACATGCCCTGCTTCTTCAATAATTGATTGGATTATTGGTTTCACTGTCAGGAAATCCTCCTGCAGTGCAATGACCCGGTACATGCAGCACCACTTGTTGGGTGGGGCGGATGGTGCTATGGCCTCAGCAGCCATAAGCTCTTCCGCAGATGGAATCTCCCCCTGCTGGTCCATCTCCTCTAATTTTTCGACACGACGCTCTGCATCTTTTAGCACTTGAGACTTGGTGCATTTGGCACACTTCTTGAGAACCTTCATATTGTGCGCCTTACAGATCCTATTGTACTCCGTCCAGACAGACACCCATTCCTCCAAGACAGCCTTTATACCTTTTGGTTGTCCTTGGAGCTGTGGATTTTCGTGGTCCTCAGGAAAGCACATGTATTGGACCTTTCCCTGTGTGTCTTCCTCACCAGTCGCTGGATCTGGATTGTTCCATGGGATAATCGTATCACGTAGCTTCTTTTGCTTCCCACCAGGGTGAAGATTCATTGAATTGACATTAAGGGCATCCTCCGCAAAGCCTTCGTGTGCAGAGGATCGATTGAACACGAAAACGCCAACGCAGCCAGGATGAGTGTATTCAAAGATTGTTATTGCAATCCTGACCTGTTCGATCAACTGCTTCAGGTCCCACCATGCGTCAAATGCTTTCCCTGGGTAGATTATCTTCCGGGCCTCAAACGCAGGGAGGCGGAGCTTAGGTGGTAGTGCAAGCTGGTCTCGGATCTGCTCCTCAGATAGTTTGATTCGTCCAATGGTCTTGCAGATGAAGTCAGAGACATGGATTGCGTGCCCACCCCCTTTCTTCCGGATGGGCTGCTGATCATGCATGAGCCACACACGCCGGCGGTACTCGTTTGTATGGAACACACTCTCATCTTGCACAATCAATATGTGTTCTTTTTCTCCTGGATGGAGTGCAGGCGGGATGTGCTTGAGTGATACATCGCCATAAGAGGCCATAAGACTTGATTAACATGCAAACATCAGATGCCTGGTCCTTGGGACATTGAATGCATGTGACATACTGTTCAAATTTATCGAATATCTTCTCAAGAAACCCCTCCCTTTCCTTGATTACATCAGGACGTTCATGGCCATCCACATACACTCCTTTTTTGGCCTCCTTGGACTGGTACCCAAGTTTGAATTTGAGCCAGCGCAGGGCAGTTGACTCTGAGATGGTGGCATTGATTCCAAGTGCTGGGAGAATGACTGTATTCACATGGCGACAGAAGTTAAGGGGGGTCACAGTGCCAAGAGCCTGTGATGCAAGATATGTGCGTATATTGTGGAGGAGTGATTCATTGTCGAGAAGGGAATGATGTCCATGGCGGGTATAAGATTTGGGTGGTGGAAGCTGGCGATGCTGGAGGAGGTACAGCTCATTGTGCCGGATCTGACGAGCAAAGTAGGGGCCCTTTCCCATCCGGTGTGCAATGGCAATGCTTGCACTGAGGCAGGGGCGTTTGGATGCTTTTGTGTTCCAGTAGCGTGCACGAAGCTTGACATACTCAGATACGGCAACAAGGTATGAAAGGCACTTAATTGCATATGTCGTGTTGTTTCATTTAGCCTCCTTGAGACAGGATGCAATGACCCCTTCAAGATTGTTCATCTTGTTGTCCTCCATCTCCTCTGGGGTAAAAAGTGTACATGTGGACTCAATAGCGGGGCCTTGCAATGGAAGGGACTGCTGTTCCGAGTCCTGTATCGCCTCTGGATCTTTGATCTCTGCCTCCTGTATTGCAATCGTTGCTGTCTGCATTCATCAGGATAATCAGCTACTGTTAGCGTCTTGTTGCATTGGGGCCGCTCACCTGCAGCTCTTCATCAAATGCACCTTGATCCATGTTCATATCAATGACATTGTTCTCATATCCCAAGTGCAAATCTTCCTCTAATCGCTCAAAACAGAACGCTGCAAGCTTTTCAGCCAATTTATTGATTTCGCCCTTGATCATGCTGTCTGACATGCAGTGCACCATGCCAGTGGGATCTGTGGCCAACAGTGCCATCTCTTGATCCGAATGGGGTGCAGCAAGATCAACAACGCTATCTGCTGTGTCTGCAGTATTTGCAGCAGGTGACACTGTTGCTCCTTGGGTTGCGATCTCCTCTACCTCAAGCGGTGAAGGGCTATGCTGCCGCTTCTAACTGAAATGAGCCCTTCCTCTATGCTACTGTTTGACACTCAGGAGACGCACCTTTATCACCACGAATGAATCGAGCGTCCCGCTCCCCTCTGCTGCACGCTTCAAGGCTGTTTTCTTTCGCCAGATTGTCATCCGCGAGTCTCCGCTGTACACAGCCTTCCTGTTCTCTGTTCTTTGGCGTTTCTCTTGTCCCTTCTCTTCCAGGCGGAGGTGAGGGGGAAGAAATACCAAGTAGAGTTGCTGGATTGCCTCCACAGATGAGTTCACCCCATTCCCCCCTTGTGTGCGTTTGTCCAATTCATCGTCACTTTCCACATCTATCACAGAGTTGTCTGAGTCAACATATTCTGAGCCCTCTGGGCTGGCAGTGCGTGGGACAGGTGCTGCAAATGCCGCACATGCATTCCGGCGAGTATGCTTGGCAGCTCGAGACTTCTTGCTTCTGAGGGGCATGCCAGTCTAAAATGCGGACGAGATGCAAGACCTTGAGGGACTCGCAAGTGCGTTGGGGGGGGGGGGCAGACCTGTGTCAGGAAAGAGGAGGCCGGAAATATGGGCAGGCACACAACCGATTCAATAAAAAAACAGGCTACACGTGCACCCAGGAAGCAAGGCAAGATAGGCGAAGGACGAAAGAGGATAACTTCATTGAATAAAGCGAGTTTGGGCACCCATCAATGACACAAACAAGATCGGCGCTGAACTTTCAGGAGGGGGAGACAGAGGGCAATGACTCGGAATACACACACACTGTGAGACAAACACAAGGGGAATCTAAATTCAAGATGGACCGGTCAAAACCATACATACATGAGAGCCAGGCTGTACATTACAGGGGTTAGGGTAGGTGAAAACGACCGGGAATTAGAAGGGTGCAAGCAGAGGTGAGGCCAATCGTACAAGTGCAGGGACAAGAGTGACAGAAAAGCTAGAAATGGTATAGTGAGTGTGTCAGAGTGGAGACAATTGACACACCTGGAATTGTGATGAGTGGGTCTTGCTGCATCGTCAATCACACACCATGTACCTCATACAATTCTACCGCACAGTACAACTATGTCTTGAGACCCAGCAAATCGAGAAGGACAGGCAAGAAGGTCTGACAAGATGAAGAGAGGGACGATGGTGTACAGAATGTAGGGGGCCACGAGGTGAGGTGTGGTGCCAATGGGGATTGCCTCCGAGTCAGTGTCAACGTTGTGGGTTGTTAAGCGTGCTGCCTATGCCACTTGCAACTATGGCTGATTTAGTGAACGAAGATCAAAGTGAGGGGGATTAGGCAACACTGGAACTCCAATGTGTCGCCCTATATTGTGCACACGCAGGATGAAACTGCAGTGAGGGTCACCATGAGGCCACCCCAGAAACAAGTTTTACGTGTTTACTTAATCGATCTGGGCCCTAATTCATGGGCGCTTAGATACAAAACTGGGTCCTAATTTGATACAAGCACCCAAAAATACAAAAACATCAGAATCGACATATTTCCCCCACATTCTCGCCTAGATTTCGGCGGCTCGACTGGGCACTCAAAATTCCAGCCCCTACAGAGAGGTCGGAGAAGAGCGCCTAGCACTATAGGTCTCCAATGTCCTGAGCCGCATTCGGTATACACCGTAATACACGCTTGACAGACAGGCGTATGCTAATTCCCGAAGACAAGTTTCATGACTTGATACAACACAGCGTGTACTGCTGTAGATTACATTGCGATCTGTCCTGTAAATACTAGTGCGAAACTGCCGAGTTGTGGAGGAAAATGAATTAACTTCAGAACCTACATAACTTATCCATAGAGAACGATCTATGATCGAGTGATCGTCTCAGCGTTTTCTGATCTCAGCGACGCGTCTCAAGTAATCGTATGATGTCCTCGTGGCCTTCCCTCCTCGCTACATCTAAGGGCGTCTTGCGCTCCTTGTTCCGTATCCGCACGTCCGCACCATTGTTGGTCAACAGATCCACAATCGCCGCATGTCCATAATACGCTGCCAAGTGTAACGCCGTTTCGCCACGCGCCTCCGGGGTGTCCACCACAGCATGCTTAGAGAGTAAAAGTTCCACGACCTCCCGATGCCCCTTTTGTGCTGCCATGTGCAACGGTGTCCAGCCAAAATCGTTCGGCGCATCAATGTCTGCGCGCCACCGGAGAAGGATCCTGACAACTGTGCTTTTTCCGGTCCGCGATGCTAGGTGTAATGGTGTCCAGTCGTACACATTTCTTGCGTTGGAATCCGCCCGGGATTTGAGTAACAACCTTGTGACCGAATCGTGACCGTTTTCAGATGCTCCGTGTAGTGGTGTCCTCTTCTCATGATCCTGGTGGTTGACCCTTGCAGAGCGATGCAATAACAGTTTCGTGGCCTCCTCATTCCCACTTCTCGACACCAGGAATAGAGGGGTCTCCTTGTCTTCATTCTCTGCGTTCGTATCCGCACCACGGCCGATTAGCGAACGCATGGCCTGGACGTGTCCAAGTTGCGATGCCACATGCAACGGAGTGTGGTCCTCGTCGTAACGCACATTCACGTTCGTAACTTTTACCTATCGAATATATAAATAAGCTGTGATTCGTGGCACTGAGAGGTTGCGCACCTCGATTTGTGCAGCGAACTGCACGAAATGAGGATTAAAGGCTAATGCTGCCTGTAGTGACGAATCAGGCGCGTGACGTCGGTAGAAAACTGGGGACGAACTTGGAATGATTGAAGCACATTCGAAAGTTCAGTATCATATGCCTTGACCTTCCGTTGCGAAGATGTTCCCAAAAAAACTCTCTTGATAACTCCCGCATTCTCGCTCTGTTTCATCGCGCGTTGAACCGAACCGAGTTGACTTAGGTACGATCAGGATGCGATAAGGTATCAGGAATGGATGGCATACGATTCAAGGGACTGAAAGATTGTGTGCAGGCTGCGCGGGAGGTCATTCTCTTCGAGGTTATTGTTCGCGCACGTCGTCACGACATCGTTCACCAGTTGAGTGACCTTCCCGAGTTTGTTGTTCACGGGGTCCCACCTTTCCTGATGTAGCTTCGACTCCTGTAGATGGATTAATAAGATAAATGATCGTTGTAAGTGTAGTCGAACACTAGCATTTTGTGTAGGGAGCGCTTCGAGGAGGCTCGCAACTGGAAAGATATATGGAATCCTTTCAGCCAGGGGGGTCGGATCCTTCACAAATGCGAAAGAACCATTAATCGTGCTTTTCGGAGTGTCACTTTTGTTGAGAATCCGTTCCGGTGGGATAGGATCGGGATGGGGAACTTTGACAAGACCGATCAATGAGCCAGGAGGAAGGAAGTTTTGAGAGATACTGGTACTCACAGGGTGATCGGTCGGACATAGGAATAGCCACAGGACGGACTCCAGAAGTAGATACTCTGGGCATGGACGACCCGGGACTAACAGGGGCTGGACAAAAAGCAATCAACGAATGGATAAGAGTGAAAACACAGAGTTGAGAAGATGAATAGTGCTCACGGGGTGGTTGGTAGACCCGAGGAGGTGCTACGGGGGCGTAATTGATTACGTCGGGTACTGGCGACGTGAGACTGGCAAAGGCTAGGCAGGACCAATAACAAGCTAAAGGGACATCGCATCAAAGAGGTGCCAGAACAGTACTCACGGACGAATTCGCCGTCTATACTGGCGGGAACAGGAGAAGAGGTAAAATTGGATACGTCAAGTACCGGCGGACCCTGGTTGAGTGGCGGAGCTGAACAGAATTCGGTAAACGGGTCAGAGGGAAAAGAACACTACAGTAGCACTCACGGAGTGGTTGGATGATGCCAGGAAAGGAGGCAGAACGGTCCCTGGAAGTGGTCAAGGGAGTGGCGGTGGGAGTGGGCCAGTCGTGTCTCAGCGTCCTGCGACGGGAGGTACGGCCTGGACAGGAATGGATTATCAATGAGCTAGAGTAAAAACGTCGGAACTGGGAGATACTGACGCTCACGGAGTGGTTCGCTGGCGATTCTGCTGGCTATAGGAGGGGCATTGGGAATAGCTCCCTCGTATATCCCCGTCCTGCGACGAGGACGGCCTGAACAGGAATGAATGATCGATGGGTTAGGGGGAAAACGCCAAATCGAGTAAATACTGGTCCTTACGGACTGTCGGTGATTCGCTGACGCTCCTGGTCATAGGAGGAACGCTGGGACCGGGTTCCTCGAACCTCGTCCTGCGACGGGGGGGACGGGCTTGGGCTGGACACGACAATGAGCTATATAGGAAGATGGAAAATGTAGATACTAATACTCACGGACTGGTTCGCCGACGCTACCGACTGGAGCTGGGACGCCGACTGGGTATTCTTCGTGCCTCGGCAATCTCCCATGGTCACGGACTGGCTGATCGACTCTGATGGTAATAGTGGTTCCTGGATGGGGGCTGTAGTTGGGTTCCTCACGCCTCCCCACATCGAAATAGCCTGGAGAGTCTGGACAGGAGTGACCGATCAACGAACTAGAAGCAAAACGTCGATTCGGGGAGACACGGACACTCACGGGCTGATT
>Ga0307510_10000333_pt1 | contig 43983 bp, 20 predicted proteins | sample 12_EM_MG_FD_207224 | JGI IMG/M metagenome (GOLD analysis project Ga0307510, IMG submission 207224) | Populus trichocarpa ectomycorrhiza microbial communities from riparian zone in the Pacific Northwest, United States - 12_EM | ecosystem: Host-associated > Plants > Roots > Unclassified | place... | reverse complement strand
TTTTTTGAATTTATGAATTCAAATTGACAAATCATTGTCAGTAAGGGAACAGTTAGCAGATCATTTTGGAGTAGAGAGAAAAAAACGAGGAGACATGGAAACATGAGATGCTATAAATGTTCTGCTCCCTTTAAAACTTGCAGGAGTGCTTGTCTCCCGCACCCCCAGACATTGAAAGACCTTTCTTTCCCTCTGTCATGACTTCAATGCCAGTCCAATACATGGAGATAACCATCCTTTTAAAGCCTTAAATATTGATATATATTCTTATAAGAAATCACCATCAACATATGATCAGTACGACTCCATATTTCGATCTCCAGGCTCCATGTGAACGGAAATGAAGTCTCCTTGACTCTAGCTAAACGGTGCATGGATATATATATATATATATATATATATATATATATAATTAACTTCTAATGACGATTATTATTGACTCTAGCTACGAACATGACTTCTAAGTGCAATGAAATGTTCTCTCGACAGGTAAAGTAGAATATTGCTCTACAAGATCATGGAAAAAGAAAAGCTTTAATTGTTGACAGAACAAAGCAAAGCTATCGATAACTTTTATATAGCAATATTTAAAGAATAGGTTGAAATTGTGTTTCTTAAAAAATTTAAAAAAAATATTTACTTAAAATTATATTTTTATGTTTTTAAATCATTTTTTAAAACCTCCGGTCGAAAAATCATAAATTAACTAGTTTTAGGTAAAACAAAAAAATTCATAACTCTTGTTTAGGTTATCAGAAAATTCTGAAAATTTACGTGGAACTTTTTAATATGATGCCTTATCTTGCGTTAAAATTTCAGAATTTTTAAAGAAATTCAGAAATTTAACGAAAAATCACATCGTAATAACATATAATAGAAGTGTTGTCGATAATTTAGTACCAACAAAAATAGAGGAAAATCTGCCGAAATTTAAAAAAAAATCCCATAAATTTAGACATATTACCCAATACTTGACATTGACAAAGAAATATTTGGAGATTTCATGACATTATGATTTGAGGGTGTTACAATTTTGATATAATGATATAAAAATAATATTTTTTAAATAAAAAATATTTTAAATTATAACTATCCAAATTTACAGAGAAGAATAAAAAAGGAATTAATGCAAATCATATTTCCTTACACTTTTATCTACTGTTGCTTGAAACTTTGCCTCAGTTTTTATTTTTTTAACGGTAAAGGTTTTTTTTTTCGGTGTGTGTGTGTGGGGTTCTAGCTATTCCCACTCCTTAAGATAGTAATATTCCCATTCCATAAATTCATGGAGTGAAAAAACTACTATAAGATTAATTCTTCAAAACTTCAAATTATCAAACCAAGAAAATTTTCAAATTATACATAAAAAGGATCAATTATTATATATTATAATTCACATTACCAATGAGATTTTACATTATGATTCTTTTTCATTAATAAATATATTTAACATTCATGAAAAGTTTTGTAAAATGTATTTATTTTTTTATTCTTTATATATATAGTCTAATATAGTATTGTTGTTTATGTTGAACAACAATCGTCTATATATATATATAACAAAACACTAATACTATCAATCATTGATATTATTAAGAGTATTTATATTGTATTAATGTATACAAAGTAGTAGTGTGTGTGTGTTAATTATTTTCATAAAAGTATTATATTTTTTTAATAGCTTTTCTTAAAAATTATAAAATATTTTTTACAATAATGCTTACTAAGTCAGTGTTTTGTTAGTTAATTAATAATTAATAGTAAAGGGAGGGTTTTAAACTTTTTTAACACGACAGGAGCTTGAATGGAAGATTGATGATCTATGAGGACAAGAATTTAGTTTACCTTTTTGCATCACAAGCATGCATGCCAACTTGAGTGTCCCATTGACCTTGCTCAAAGGAGGAAAAACGTTACTAGCAACTTTATAGATTTGGATGATCAATACTGCCAGAGACTAATCAAAGTGTAATTCCTATGCATCAACCATTGGAGAGAATGGTGGCTAGTCATCACATGTGGACTCCATATATAAAACTTGTTAAAGCAGCTGATGGTACTTTGTATGTAGCATGTAGTTGAGTCAGAATCCCATGAAGAGGAAATTGAGAGCTGCAAAATCTTTTATGAATGAGAGGTTGCTTGTTTGTCACCTGGACAAAGGACTTGAACACGATGGCAATACTGCAATCTTTTTATTAATAAACATGGCTCGTTTTAATGGTCTGGTTTCGATGATTCCTGTGCATAAAAAGCAGATGAAAGCTCCCAGATGAAAATTTGGTGCAAGTATTATTTCCAAGTGCTATAGATGTCGTAAGAATCACATCGAGGTTATATCTTGTACGTAAACAATAAAAGAGGTTTACAGCCACAAGCTTTTTCAAGAGGTTGAGGAAGAAACCAGAAAAGAGTCGATGATCAGTACTGGGTCAACATTTGTCAATATATAGAAGCAAGGAACTGTTGATCGTTTGAAATTATGATGAAGAGGAAGAAGTTTCCCATCATTAAAGGATGCCGCGAGAGTTTTCAACTAAATACCAACACAATCATAAGGCCACATTCTAACACAAGTGCATTTTTTCAGAGGTAAATTCACAAAGTCGTCGATGCAGTTTGGACTATTAACACAGGTTGTAGAGGACGATTAGGTCAGCGAAACCTCCTTTTTTACCTTTAAGAACAGGACTTAATTCCCTCTTTGTTGGGCAAGTAATTGTCAATGGTCAAGGACATAATTGCGGGTGCTTGAGAGATTTGTTCCTATGACTCTGGCTTTTGTTAAACCAAACAAACGTAGTTGTCTTATCTAGTGCTAATATGATTGCTTGTGGAAACACCAAAAACTAACCCAGAAGGTAAAGTCATAAGTACTTGCTTTAAAATCATTGTTCCCAACTTTTCTAGAATAATTCGTTGGAATGCTTCAGTTCTAATTAGAGCTCAACAAAGTGATTCATTAGCTTCTTACCACCAACAACAACAACGAAAAAAGGTGATTTACTAGGTCATATTTTTTTTATTACTGCTGATGTGAAACTTTTCTTGCCAATGCTTTAATACTCGCCTGGAGATAACTTAGGGATGCTTTCTGTGTTTGGAATGGAGTTTAGAACATTTTTAATTTGTTTTTGTTTTAATTTTTTTTATTTTTTTAAATCGTTTTAATATATTGATATCAAAAATAAAAAGATATTAATTTAATATATTTTTAAATAAAAACTAATTTAAAAAACAATATGTACACATCACTGAACATGTCCTTAATCAAGCCATTAGTCAAAGTGGGTCATCGCAAATGACGAAGCCCACACCAAAAAGAAAGAGCTGTGGTACGACAAGGGTAATGGGTCCATAAAAAGTGGGTGATGTGTTGAGGGATGTGGGACTGAGACTAAAACTTGTTGGGCCCCAATTTTGTTTTCTTTTTATTGTTGCTGTCCCTCTTTCGGAGGTAAATTCATGTTTTGACCCATCAACGTGTCAACAAACATCCTTTACTTCCTTTCAAGCACCGGCCAATTTCTGAAACTCTTTTAGTATTTATTGCGGTGGTTTTTAATTTAGGCTTTTAAATATTTATATATATCAATCAGTAGCCTCCATGTTTTTGCATATTAAATTCATAAAGATTTAAAAAATTATGTTTTAATGCGAGACTTTTTACATTCCCCGTGAGATTTTTTTGTCCTATATAAAATTGTTGGGATTTTTTTATGACGAGACGGCTCATTCTTATTGAAAAAGATGGTTAAGTGGCTTATTTTCATTAAAAAAAAATGTTCCTTGAAAAACAAAATGACAAGGTACATTCAATGTAATAATTGAGTAGATTTTTGGAGACTAGGATGACATGAAAAGTCATTTATCTAACGGTAAGGGTGCAGAGTTATTTCTTTTATAACCCTAATCATTCTTGCTTTTTTTTTTTTGTTACTTTCACTTTTTGTAACCTCTGTAAAATTAGTTTTGTTTTATTCTGAGAAGTTGTCATCTTAGGTATCTTCCACCAAATATTTATTTCTTTTTTTATTTTAGTTGGAAGAATATACCTAAAAAGAGTTGGATTTGACCCTAGAAATAAAAATACTACTGCCTCCGGTAAGGAGTTCAGGTTCCAATTTAAAACTAGAGAAAGTAGCAGAGGATAGGGGTCCATCAAATTAGGCCCCAAAACTAGAGGGAGCGGAACCCCAGCACCCACCTTTGGTAGGGGGAAGGTAGTTCTCCTCGTTAAAGAAATTTTTTCCCTATTGTTTGTCATACCCTCTCGCGAGAACGTGATATTACGGTGACCCTTGTCGAGCGGGTTGAGAGATCTTTGATTAGATAAGGAGTCGTCACCTAGTATTATGGTTACTAAAAACCCTAACTATTCTTTTACAGATTCTAGGCAAGGGACTGGTTGCATAAAAGGTAGGTATTAACACTTATAGTACGTCTAACCTATGGTAAGTTGTAGTGTTTTTTCTTTGTTTACTATGGTCTGAATTTCTATCAACCTACTATAGTGGGTTTGGTACGATGAACAAACCTTGGTTTCTTAGGTCAAGAACTTGGTCTAAAAGGTTCAAATGTTCTCAATTATCTTTGAGGCTTCCTTCGAAGCAAACTTGTAATTTTTTTTTACAACCGCGTCATTCCAAATAATATTTTAGGTAAAACTCATTATAGTTTTTATCTTTATATTAGAAGTGAATGAGTTGTATTACTCCAAATAATATTTCAAATGTTGATCCCCCTATACCATTTTTTTTTATCTTTATATTAAAATGAGTAACAATAAATTATTATCTCTAATAATATTTTAGATGTTAACTCTTTTTTAGGTTTTTTTATCTTTATATTAAAAATGGATACTATATTTTCTTGCCAAAAATAATTTTTTATATATTTTTCAGATATAGGCCAAACTCCTTTGGAATTTTATAAACTTGTTGTAAAATCCATGCAAGTTTTTTAAAAAAACATACCATAGTATTTTAGATTTTTAGAAAAAAAAATGCTCAAATAGTTTTTAGGATTTTTTGCCATAAGCAAAAAACTTTTGATATATTTTTAAGAAATTATTTTATCTTTTATTTTATTTTTAAGGCCTTGTCTGGCAAAAATCTGTTTTCCTTTATCAAGAAGGTTGAAAATCAAACAGAGCTTTACATGTCTGACCTGAATTTGTTTTGAAATCTTTGATTCGACTATAAACCAAACCAAAGATCACTTATTTAACCCAAAAACAAACCAAAATCAAAACAAAAACTCAAAATAGATTAAACATGCAAAAACATAAAAACATAATTTCTTTTTGTCAAAAATGGATCAAAACCCAGAAAACTCAAGAATAAAAAAAACAAATACAGAACATTAAAAGAGAACCCAACAACGTGACTCTCAAACCAACCAGATATGAAGAATCTAAGGACATAGACATGTTGAGAATCAATCATTGAATCATGATCAAGCCTCAAACATCAACGATTATCTCTTAATAAACCCAATTTAGCCAAAATAGGTTTTGGTACAAAAAACAAAACTCTAAAATTAAAACTCATAAAAAATAGTTATTAATGCAAACTAACCCTAGATTATTAATTAATCAAGTCTAACAAAGTGTTTAGTGTAAAGAAATGGACCAAGATAGGTCCAAATCATAGATCTAAAGTAATGTTCTTGGGAAGAAGATGAAAAACACAAGCCCAGATTTTGCTTAAAAATGCATTAGCCACTGCCAAACCCAGAAAATGCATTTCAAGCCTCAAAACCAAGTCTTTTTGGTTCACACAAACCACATTGCCATACAAACAACAACAAAACAACAAATCATAGAAAACATGCATAAAATTTCAATTTTCAAAATTGTCATAACTAAACAACAAGCATATTCAACAAAGTGGGATTCAAAATTGATACTTTAACACTTCACAAGACTCAAACAAGACATAAAAGCCAAGAACATGCATCAACAAGCCTAAAAAAAAACACCTACTGCCATGTTTGGCAGTTTCCAAAAACTATTCCATTTCAGCAAAAGAAATATCCAAATATTTTTTAAACAACTAGCAAACATTAACAACCAATATAAAGTAGAATTAAGCAAAGAAAAACAATATTTTAATGCATTAATAGAAATCTAAGATCGATACAATGTAACACTAAAACAAGCTCAAAACATCATTAAAAATACAAGGAATAGCTAGAGGTGTGCTTTATGGACATCACCTGCTATGTTAGATGAAGGTTTAATACCTTCTAAGCTCAAATAGTGGCAGCTGCTCTTTTGCTCTCTTTTGCAAAACTCTACCTCCATAAATTTCTACCATTTCAAAGCTAAAAAAACCATTGTGCTAGACTCATGAACTTTCACAAATAGGATATTTTTATCAGAATTTTCTCTCATTCTATCTACTTTTAAGCTTTAATTTTCCAGGGGCTATTTATAGGGTTTTGGTGGGGTTTTTTTTATGAATTCAATGAAGGATTGATCATGATTGATCATTGTTTAACCCTCTGATCAAAATGGGAGGGTTTTGGACAACTTTTAACAATTAGAAGTTTTGTACTTGGCTTGGTTTTACAATGGTGGTTTTGGTTTTGGGGATTCTTAGTAGTTTTGCTAAAATTCAAAGAAATGGGCTATTTCTAGTCTTTTGATCTTGATAAAAAGGTTTTCAGCCATTTGATAAGAACCCACTAAGAAGGTTTGACGTGTGAATACATAAGAAAAATAAGTGGTTTTTGCATAATGGGTATCACGATCATGGTTGACTGAATTGACCACTTTTGAAGCCTAATTGAAGTAACTCCGACATCATCATCATTGGAAACCACCTGAAGGTTGTAGAGGGGGTGCACACCTTTTGTTTGGATCTAACCTTACTTGATTTGGATGTATGTGTCTTCATTTTCATTCATTTAAAGGTGTTAACTCGATCAGCCCAGAATCTGCAAATACAATGATGATTGATTAGGAACAAGATGTTAATGAGTTCACTGAAGAAAACGACATGTAAATGTTTGATGGGAGTAGCATATCCTTGTAGATGAGGTATTTCTGAATTGAATGGTGGTGGTTAGAACCCCTAAGGTAGTTAGAGATGCCACATTCATTCACCTAGAAATGCTTACTTGATCAGTTAAAAACTGCTAAAAGAAGAAGATGAAAAATGGTCGAACGATGTGTCACTCAATCACTTCATTAAATCTGAGTGACATGTAGTCTAGGTTAAACCTTAAAATTAGGGTTTTTAATTTGATATTTGGCCAATTTCAATTTGATCCCTCATCTTTTGATTTCCTTTAATTGCACTTATAATTGTCTTTCAACTTTCAGTTTCGTGCAATTTCACCTATGTCAAACTCAATTGTTAACCCCAAAGTTCAGTTTTTTTTTTTCAATTTGGTTCTTGATTCTTGATTTGTGTATTTTGACCTTCAATTGATCAATAAACTTCTAATTTTCTTCAATTTGACCTTTGATTTTGTTGATTTCAATCTATGAAGTCTCGTGCCTTTTATAGTTTGATCCTTGGTTTTGAATTTCTTTAATCAAGTCTTTAATTGCTTATGAAACTTCAATATTTATGCAATTAACCCCTTGATTTGACCAAATTAGCTTCTTAAAATTCACAATTCAACCTCCAAACTTTAATTACTTCCAATTAAAGCCCCAATTGAACTCAAAGATCAATTTTCTTGTAATTAATCCCTCAAAAAATTCAACTAAACCCTGAAAATTTCAAATTGAGTTTTTAAATATTCAATTTTGAATTTCCCTTACCAAATTCAATTTTTTCAATTCTAGAAGCCTTCACTAGTCCATATTGGACTGTTAATTTTTCTAACATTGTTTGATTCTTCCCAACCAGTCTATGGTGATTTTTTGGGTGTTTTTCATGTTCTCTCCATTGATATATTGTTTTTTAACTTTTTCAAAAAAAAATTATATTTCCTTTTTCTTATTTTTTTTTGTTTTTTTTGTTTTTTTCTCGTTTTTGTATATTTGTGTAGGGCCCTAAAATGGATAACAACATCATTGCTAAGAAACCTCAAGGGAGAGAAAGACTGCCTCAGGCCCCTGAGGACGATTCCTCTAGCACCTTAAGTGTATAGGTAGTGGCATTTATCAATGGTCGGCAGTCAAGAGAGTACATAACTTAACTTCCTGCTAGGGTTGAGTGTATCAGCCAACTAATTTTGGGCTTTTCCTAATGTCAATTTGAAATTAAAGCCCATATATGCATGTATGAGTTGTGGTATACTTTCACTCTCAACAGGTTTGTAAGGGAAGTATTCAAGTATTACGAGTTAGGTTCATGCCAACTATATCCTAATGGATGGATAATCCCAATTGCCTTTGATAAATTCTTTAAGCTTGTTGGAATCAAGCCTACTCTTAACATCGTTAAGACCTGTTACCATCTGGTTACCAGGACCAATGGTGGTAATGACCGACATTAGTTTTTTTACCTTTGCTAACAGACCTGCAAGAGCTATGAAGAGGACTCTATATGGCAAGCCTGCGATGTCAAAACATAGAGGTGGAGGTGACTACTATTAAGGTATAATGGGTTAGTCAACCCTAGAGATAAGATACAACAAATTTGGGGTTGCTTTTATTATTTGATGGTACCTCCCTTTAAGGTGAATAGTAAGCCTCATTTGAGCTTGGATGAGGAGAAATCATGTGTTGTATAGGTATCGATCTCAACCAAATATGGCATCAATAAAATGACTAAAGGGAACTACCAGACCACGCTATAAAGTATGCAACTTATTTATCATTTGTTTTTCATGTATCTAAGTTCATTTTTTAGTTTATTTTTATGCAGGGTTAACAATTAAAGGATAAGGAGAAAATTCAGCTAGGTTTATATAGGGAAGCTTATCTGTATTAAAGAAGGGGTTCTCATCTCTTTATGAGAGTGAAATTATAATTAAAGAAGAGATAGAGCACGACCCCATCAACATATATAAGCTTACCATTTCTAAGGACTTTATTCTTAAAGAAACAATGGCGGGAGCTAGAAATCCTATAAAAAATAAAGGTAGGGATAGTCATACTTCCTAGTTAGGGATCAAGCAGGTCTAACCCCTCTGAAGTAATTGCAGGTGTTATTGCCCACTTCAGTAAAAATAGAGTCTATAGCTTTATAGAGATTAGTGTTCTAGCATCGACTGTAGAGGCTTCTTCGATGATGAGAATCCATTTGTCTTCACCTCTAATTTAGGTTGTACATGCTATATTTATTAGGACTTATTCCTAGGATGCTCGTATAGAAGCTGAATAGAGGTTTGAGGATGGTGTTACTAGACTCGTCCTTCATCAAAATCCCTTCACTTTCCTCACCCTAACTGAGGAGGAAAGGCAAACCATGAAAGTCATGCGCGACCCCATCAACATATATAAGCTTACTATTCCTAAGGACTCTATTCTTAAAGAAACAATGGCGAGAGCTAGAAATCCTATAAAAATTAAAGCTAGGGGTAGTTGTACTCCCTAGTTGGGGGTCAAACAAGTCTAACCCCTCTGAAGTAATTGCAGGTGTTATTGTCCACTTTAGTAAAAAGAGAGTCTCTAGCCTTATAGAGATTAGTGTTCTAGCATCGACTATAGAGGCTTCTTCGATAATGAGAATCCATCTATCTCCACCTCTAATTTAGGCTGTACAGGCTATATTTATTGGGACTTATTCCTAGGATGCTCATGTAGAAGCTGAATAGAGGTTTGAAGATGGTTTTACTAGACTCGTCCTTTATCATAATCCCTTCACTTTTCTCACCCTAACTGAGAAGGAAAGGCAAGCCATGAAAGTCATTTTTGGTGAGAGGTCTGACCTTAAAGAGGTTGGCCTCAAGGTGGTAAAGCAACTAAAGAGGGTTCTCATTGTTCCATTAGATATCTTATTGATGTCTAATGAGAGCTATAACCATTATTTATTTTATTTTATCATTTTTATTTCTAACTATATTATCTTTGGCAGACTTTCATGATGTGTGCCTATTCAAAGAGACACTAGATGGCCGAGAGGAACCATGTAAGGAAGGCTATTACCAAATATCAAGAAGAATAGAATGCCCTTCAATGGCTAAGGAAGGAGAAAGTTGTTGTGGAGGTTAAACAAAATAACTTCAAGGTGGCCTATGCCTATTCTAACTTAAAGCAATAAAAAGGTTTTATAGCTTTTTTATTCTCTTACAAATAGTGCACGTTCAGTATTTGTAGTAGATCATGCCTTCCAAGCTAATTTGGAACATTCTTGATCATTAAAGTAGTCCTTCATGCTAAAAAAAACTTAATTTGTACCATTATCAGGATCATAAAAATGTACACCATCCTCATGATTGAGTGATGTTATAGTTTTGCAAAGCTTCTTTTGACTAGTATAATAGAGTTAAACAATGATAAAAGTTTAACACAGAGGTCATTGAAACCCATGATAGAGGCTGGCTCCAAGTTATTGTACCATGCTCATTTGGCTTGATTATTCCTTTGAATGGCTAGAACCATCTTAGTGAGGAGTCAGACCTGATTGAAGAGTTGTTGATGCTATAATAGAGTAGTTATGCCAACAACTGTAGGGGGTTCGTGATGCATTCCATCTCAGACATATCTTGATTGTCTATTATTGATAATGATTAGGGATATCAAAAACTTATTGTTGATGGCTTTTTGATCTTTTTTGCTAATTAGTGATGTTTCAAATATCTAATATGCTTAGGAAATAGGTTTTTTGAGTGTTTGAATAAGGGGTAATCACATGTTCACTTTAATATTCCATTCTCCATAGTTCACGAAATTGATGGTTGGTGATAAAAGACTTGACACCTACAAAATAGTCTCTTTTAGTGAGATTCAAAGACCCTCTGGTGATAAAGTTAATTACTTTTAATAAGGGATTACAATAAATGAGAGAATGAGCTTTTAATTATAAGAACAAGAGTGTTTGTTCTTAGTTATGTATGGTAAATGCTTTGAAAATAAGAGTATGAATATTTTAGAGAATAAAAAAAGTGTGTACCCTTTACCTTAGTGGTTTATAGGGTATATATAGCCTTTGAACTTTGTTGTGTTTCTTGAATAGAGAGGTTTGAAAGTCATCTCCTCCTAGTAGCATTAATGAGAGATAAATATCCCTTACACAACATTATTGAGAGATAGATATCCCTTACACGATATTAATAAGGGATAGATAATCTCTTACACAATATTAATGTTGATAGAAATATGATAGGCTCTTAGAAGACTTTTATACACTTAGGGATACAGAGAGATAATCATTCTTGACTTTTAACATTTTATGTTAAAAGACAAAAGAATAAACAAACAAATCATCGTGACCCAACATAGAACCTAAAAAGATTATCGACTCTATGTGTAGCTGAATCCATGAGTGTTTGGTCTGATATCTTGCTAGACTCACATGCACTTGGGCTCAGCCCGTAGCTAAACCCAAGAATGTTTGGCCTGGAAGTAATGTCACTTGAGTTTGGCATTTTATCAAGCCTTGGCATTTTACCTTGTATTTTACCCCTTTAATCATGGACTTTTAAGCAAAACACACACACAAATATATATATATATAAACACACACTGATCTATCATAAGATACATATATCAAATATTTATCGTAATTTTCTATAATTCCAAGAAAAAAGGCTTGGTTGGGAGGGGGAGAGGTTTTTTTTTATCCCCCTTGATTGCTCTTACTTTCTCAATGTCATTTTCTCGGCAGGCAATCACTCCCTTTTAAGCTTGAAGTACAAGCAAAGACTGGAGTAAAAGAAACCCTTGGACAAATTATAGACAAAGGCTAAAAAAGATGGTCCGTGGGAAATTATAAAAGATGATACGTAAATACAAAACTTGTTTGTTCAAATTTACATGCTAGGTCAAAGATTATGGGCTCCGAAAGTTGGCCGAGAATTGTTGAATTAACTTTTTTTTTCCCCATCTTCTTTATTTTAACCAAAACACTTTTACAAACTCTTAAAATCTTGAAAGTCAGAAGCGTCTAATTTGAATACTAGTGAAGAGAACTACGTATATGTTTATTTAAATGTTTTTGAATAATTTTAATATATTGATGTTGAAAATGTGAAAAAAAAAGTTTGAAAAAGCATTAAATTTAATAATCTTTCAATACAAATATATTCTTACAAAAACGCTTATATTAAATTTACCAAACACGTAGTTAAGCATCGGCGTGGCTTTTGTTGGAGTTGTTAGCCATTTTTGCACCTTCTGTTAGAAAGAGCACCGTCTTTTTCAATGATTTTTTATGTCCTTGTATTTTCCAACATGGCCGCATTCACCTTGCCTTTCATTTCAAATTCAAAGGCAGACCATTTCAGACAATATGGTCCACTCTTCCAGGAGGTGGTGTGCAGAACAGCAAGCAATTGCTTCAATGGCCGCATGTGCTCCAACTAAAAAAATCATTGCCAAGAGTAAGATTGCTGTGTGTTGGGTTGTAAAACAATCAATTGCTTCAATGACCGCATGTGATGCTTAGGGAGATTTTATATTTTCTTTAGTTTCCAAATTTCAACATCCAGCTAATATTTTTTAAAAGAATTTCTAAAGATACCAGTTTGATAAATATTTTACAGCTTAATTTTCAATTGTTTATCATTAGCAACTTTTTTTAATATTTATTGATGCTTATAATTCTCTATTTATTTTATTAAATGCACGTATTAAATTTATAATTATATTTTCTTCTTGTTGCTAAAAACTGTGTTTGACAATGTCTATAAATTATTTTTTGCATTAAAAAAAAATATATATTTGATCCGATCGCTAATTGAGCATGACTAGCTATCCTTTACTAGACTAGAACGATGGACTTGGTTTGCTGAGTGTCCTAATGGGCTCCAACAGGAAAATCATTGCGGAAGAGTTGACGATGAGTCCCTATACCTGAAAACCAGATGCAACGTCCCTGAAAAATCATAACATCTTGTGAAATAGGAATTGATTTTATCCTTTTAATCTTCAAAACCAGATTTAAAGTCAACTTCGACTTAGGATTCATGGATCGCTTCAAATGATAAAATGGCTTGCTTTAATGTTTAATTCGCAAAGTTGTCCTGACTGTATATAGCTTTATAATGTTTATGAACAAATAATGAAATAATAGCATAAAAGACTTGTAATAAACATGCTAATCTATACATTCAAGCATGGGAGACTTGTAATAATCATTCCTCATCTACTGAAAAATCTGGTTCGTCCGGCTTCTGCAGTGAGCTCACAACACTTGAATCTGAGCCGGAACGCTTAAGGACACCCCTTCTAGCGCTTGCTTTCAGCCTTGCTGCATACATGGATAAGCCAGACCCTGGTGATGTTAATGCAGGATCGGCAGCTGTTGGATTTTCTCTAGCTCTGAGGTCAGTCGCCTCCTTCCGTTTCTTATACCGGCGCCATGCTGCTTGTATGAAACAGGCAGCCCATGTTCTCCAATGGTGTGAGTAGAACCGGAACTTTTGTCTTAGTTGCTTGCTGTGAAGTCTTCTAAACTGCGATGCTACAAACTTCAAGTCTTCTGCACTGAGGGCAAATGCCTCTACTTCCAAAATAGCTTTAACTGTGCGTGTAGATGATGGGAGGATGATACTTGGGCGTGGGTCTAATGCCCATGTCAATAGTTCCTCACCACAAAAGTCACCTGGACCAAGGCGGCAGGAATTGAAAAATCCAGTTCGGCCACCATTAGTTGTGTAGGAATCAAGGTTGCCGCGAATTATGAACAGCATCTCATTGACAGGATCACCTTCACGCACAAGAAACGTGCCTTCAGTGCACAACGCTGGTTGAAGCCTCTCGCATATTGCATCTAGCATCCTTTCATCCATTTGATCAAATAGCGGAACCTGCGTATTTCATAAGGAAATACATTTCAATCATTTAATAATAGTAGGCACAAACCACTAACTTCCTCGTCGTTAATGCACTTCTGAGTACTTAAATTCTAAATTATGTGGTCCAGGTCCACCTTGAATCGCTGCATAAAGATCTAAGCAGATAAAAGACAATTTCTGCCTTTTGTGCTGTGTATGGCTTGAATTAAATTACTCTTCAGAGTTAAGTAATCGATTCTGTTGTCAATTAAACTGGTCCAACAGAAGTTATTCTGTCCTATCAATGCTATTACAAAGTTTTCTTTTCAACCACATCATCCATGTCTAGTTCTACGAATAGATTAAGCAACACCCCTGTTGAGTTGAAGTGTTATTGTGCATGAAGGAATGTTCGTTACAGTGACTTACTCTCCGAACCAAATCAAGGCAGAGATGGCGTTTGATGTCTCTTCGCAGTTCCATGGGCAGGCCTTTGAGAACAGCTTCCTCATCAACGCCCCTAGTGGCCACCCACTTATACTGATCGTATTTCCGAACAGACTGCTTCAACTCATGCGGTAGCTGCCTGTGATGCATCCATTGTTCCGTATCAGTTCTCTTGATTCTCCACTCTTCCAAGTGAACTGTTGTTGATTGTAGGTATGTCTGCAAGTACAACGTATACCAGTAGTGAATAACATGTAGTGTAGCAACCCAAGGATTTCTGAGAATTTAAAGAAGCAGTTCAGAGAACGAAAGCAATGCAAAGGGACTAAAAGGCATTTTCTGAATTCTCTGATGTCATCAGTTTCTCGGTTCTGGGAAAGAAGTGTAAGAATAAGGGTTGATGTTAAGGCAAACCTAAACATGTTGTGCAACTTCAGTTATTGGGACATGGGAGGATTCATATGGCATTTTAAATTTGCTACAGAAATCTGGCATTGATAAAAATGTGAAGAACTTACTTGCATATTCCCTATAAGCAATCCGAAGAGAACCAGTCCAAGCGTTGCAATGATGATGGAATATGCTATTTCACCCACATAAGTGCTTGTTGAAAGATTTTGCCCCAGTGAGCTGCATGCAGGGTTGATGTTAAGGAGCATTGATAAAACAGTATCATTAATATCTGATTTTTTATAAAAAGTTGAGTTTGGAATTTAAATGATGCGCTTAAATCCTAGCAGTGATCCTATGGGTTACCTGAGGTTAGAATGCAGATTACCTGAGGTTCCTTAAGCCCCACCAAAAACAGTAAAAGTATTTGTTGAAGAATGATGCAGTCGTAACATCAAATTTCAAAGCATCACCATATATTCCAAACTGATAGTAATTATTATCTGGGTTGCAAAAGTTTGTGATGTTGCTTGATTTGAACCAAGATTCCCTATGAGGACTGTCATGCACCCGACGACAATCAAAGAATCCATACTCACAAGATAACTTCTCTAGATTACAGACACTTCTCCAGCATGCTTCCTGTCGCTCAATCGATAGAAGATACCAGCAAGCTCCTAAAACCTGTTTTGCAGCAAGGAAATGAATAGGTTGAGGGTCACTATTTAGCTTATACGCAGCCACACACATTGCTTTAACTTGTAGCTCAACCGACCAACCCAAAGCCATTTCTTTCATATGCTTCATTAACCCTAACAAAGACAAAAAAAAAAAAGAACACTAACAAAGCTGGACAATTCTGACAGAGTCATCAAGTGATATATGTATGCTCTCTCTGTAAGCGAACAACAGAGCAGGTGCACTTAAAAAGAGTTTTTTTTCCTCTATATCTCTAAATGTTAAAACTACTATGAAGAGACAGCTAGAATTCTCCATTGTTCAAGACAAAACCTATGCTAATCTAAAGCTCGTCAAGAGAAAAGGTTACTTTTAACTTACATGGCTAGCCAGCATGTAAAGCATCAGGTTGTAAGCAGCTCCTGCCCATGCTGTTTCTGTTACAACACCAGTGGTCTTGACAATATGCGATGAGAGTGGAAATATCAGAAAAAGTCGTGGGAGATACTGAAAAATGATGATGAAACGAAGGACATTTTTTGTGTTTCTCATCGTTGAACCACTAAGATTGGGGATAACAATCCAAATTAACACCTGCAATGTAGATAAAGCAACAAGATTAACCGGTGGAACCATTTTTGTGCCTGTTTATATGCCAACTAAAAATGACAGAGGTGGCACACCTGAGGAAGAGGCAAGGCTGCAATAAGGTCGATCCAGAAATTCTTCTGTAGGTACCTTAACGCAATCTTTTTAGAATCTATAACAAGTTCTCCTCTCCCAAAAACACGAGAAGAAGGCGCGACATAAGCAGTACGAAAACGAATTAAAATCTGAATCATGTAAAAGACATCAGATATTGATCTAACAATTGTCAGGCCTACTTCAAGGGGTATGCCAATATCAATACATAATTCCTTCCAGACTTCAGGCAAGTAAAAGAAAAGTGGATCAACAAACAAGGAAACTAAGCATGCTACTAAAAAGATCTTAGTCCATCTCCGTATCGATGCTCCTCGAGGATCCAATATCTTTTTCTTCACTCTATCATAATCCTCAGAGAAAACTCTAGACAGTATTTTAGCTTTAAATGATTTTCCAGTCTTCCCAGACACCTCCATCTGAGACATCATCTTCCTACTAGAGTCTGACATTTGTGTTCCATCAATGTTGTATTTACGTTTAATTGCACCATCTCCATTCACTGCCGGCGGTAAGCTTAATTCCAGATCATCTCTAAACCTGAAAAATCGTTGCATGCAAGTCTCAAATTTAGGAAAAGTGATCAAGCCCATGAATTCAATTGTCTAAATTGGACAACAAAATTAGTCAGCTAGCTAGCACTTGGAGACTTATTATGTATAAAAGTTGGGAGCAAAATTAGAAATTTGATAGAATTAAAGAAGTGGAAAGGCACAAACCTTACAGATTTTGAATTCCCAAAACCCATTTTGTTCCACTGAGAATAAAGCTGTGGCCTCAACTATGGGATTTGATCTGCAATACAAGGAAGACAAAGGTGTGGAAATATAAGGGCAACTAAAAATCATTTATTGGTTGGCATATATTGCAGCGCTGAATCAACTGAAACTGACAGGACATTAGTTTAAAGCCACAAGAGGCAATCGAAGAGGTAGTAAATCTATGGCCTCATCTTAAACCAGGTATCATGTGAACAAAATATACAAAGATCTGTATCAACTTGGACATCAAGCTGGCTAGAAAAAGACTATCCTACCTTTTCAGGAAAGATGCAAACCAAACACGTGAACAAATTTCTCTTAATGCTACCTTAAATCTGCATACAGTTAAGACACACACACACACACACACACACACACACCCCTCATTGAATGGATTTTCCTTAAATTCAATGTATGTTGAATCTGTGACCTTTGATAACCGTAAAGAACCTTTATGCTGTATTGAATTATGACAAGTTTGAAACACAGCCCCTAAGATTACGGCACGCACCCTAGCCTGTGCTCAAAAACCTGCAAATGAATCATCCATCATACTTATATATACAAGTGTCTGAAATCAGACCAAAAGGCAGAAGCTGTGATTTCTTGCCTTATAATCGAAGCATAATTAACGAATGTATAATTTAAAACCGTTTCACACCATGAGGGTATTTGTTCTACATTAAGCATAGGAGCGTACATAGATTCAAACAAAAACATTTTTTAACAGGCATTCAAATGACAGCAAACCCACAAAACACATTGATTTTGTACTGTGAACATATATACAGAAAGAACGATATTAACACTTCATTAACATATTAACATATATATATATATATATAGAGAGAGAGAGAGAGAGAGAGAGAGACCTCTTACAGTGCAAAGTAATCCTTTCATTAAACTCAATTCCACCTGCTATGCATCTCTCGAGTTGTTACTGATTTTCAGCACAAATAGAATTTAATTTTCCAAAAAAAAAAGGAAATCAAAGATGAACAGTTTCCATAATTGGAATATCATATATAAAAAAACCCTTCTTCTAATTCAATCTCCTCGTATGCCAACAATGTTGGCTGTGGCTATGGCATGTATGAAATAGTGAACATATTTCGTAATATTGTAACAGCTTTGAAAATCTGAGAATACGATCGAAGCAAATGAAAGGGAAGCTAAAAAAGAAATGATATAGTAGTTTTATGAAATGAATTTTTAATGATAAAATCGAAGTAAAAGAGTGGGAGAGGCAGAAGAGAGGGACAAAGAGACACTGACATGTGAGCGTGTCCAAAAATAGGAAGAGGCTTCTGTTCTTGTCCTTGGTTTTTTGTACTAACTTTCATAGTTAACTTTGTAAAGATCCGAGGAGTTGACTGAGATAGATTCTGATCTCGCTTGCCTATGGCATCTTGACACGTGAATCTGCCATTGATTCACGCTGTTCTTCACAGCAACTAAATTTAATGGCGGTTCCACTCCATTGCCAGTAACTCTTCATGCAATAATTCATGAGTGAATTATAAATTGGTACCTTTAGTTTTGAGAAACAAATTATTTAGTGTGTTTCGTTTTAAAAAATAACTATTTAGTCCTTTTTTAAATTTTATGCTTTTTTCCAATTTATTTTGTTCTTAGTTGTATTAAGCAATAGAAAAAAAATTAAATATTATGAAAAGATTGATGAGAAAATAAAAAATTGAAACAAAATAATATTAAATTAAGCTTGGTCAACACTAGCCAAGGGAATAGTTAATTAGTTTTTGAAATTAGAAAGATTATTTAATTCATTTGGCAGAACTAGAAGGACTAATTTATAATTTACTTATAAATTCATACTATTAATTGTAAAATCAACAATTTAGATTTTAATGGATCATTTGCTATCCATAGCTTGAGGAGAGTCAACTTCAACAAGAATTATTGTCCTAACCTAATTTAAGTGGCCACTAAACAAAATGATAAAAAAAAATAAGTAATTTCTTAAATAAATAAATAAATTGTAGGCTCAATTCACATAAAAAAATTTAAAAGAAAAATAATTTTTAATTTTGAGTAAAAAAATCATCAGCCTTGATTTTTCAGCCATTGATTCAGAGCAAAATCATATAACGTGTTGTTTATCTCAGTAGAAATGCATCGTTTAATTTTTTTTTCAAAAAGTTCAAGAGGATAACATATTATCCGTCTTATATGCAAAGAAAAAAAGGTTCAAACATGTGAGCCCTAACAAAATGAATAAGGCAGGCTGGCCTAACTTGACAGGCCTAGTAGGATCTGGCATTTTTTCTATTTTTTTAAATTAAAGCTTTTTTAGAAGTTTTTTTTCAAAATTATTTTTTTATTTATATTTATACTACTGTCCCTTCTTTTTTTTTTTTATAGAGTATCTTTTAAATGACAATTATTTTTTTAATATTTTTTATGCATTTAATTTGTGACGAGATTTTTCTGATTCATCTATAGTTTTTTTTAATCCTTTTTATAGATGAAATTTATTTTTGAAAATAAAAATATTTATTTTCAGATAATATTTTTGATATGTGTAGCCTTGCACATTTTTTTTCCCTTTTATTTTATTCAAGCAATTTAATGTGTGTATCTATTTCTATTATCATTTGGTTGAATAAAAAAATTATTTTAATTAGCAAATTTAGCAAACACAACTGGGTAAATTTCTTGTAAGATTAAATATCTTGATCTACATATATCTCTCAATTTTTCCTATTTTTTTTTTAGTTGTCGTTGATGATTTTTTTTTCATTTATTAACATACATAGTTTTCGATTTATTTAATTACATGTATGTATAAAAAAATTTATTTTCACTTAGAAATTTGTTTTAACTACAAAAACATATTAAAAAAAACCTGTATATATAAATTTTTTTTTGAAAAGCATATTTATTTAATATGATTTTTGAATCTAATACTATTGTTTTGTACTATCAAAAAAGACAACACTATAAAACTATGTTATTGATATTTGTTAATAAACTAAATGCATCATATAATATAAAAAAAACCAATGAAATGTAGTATTGATTATAAAAATAAAGGTATTGAGTTATGATTTCATTAAAATTACAAGGACTAAATTTACACCACGCCCATTTAATAATAATTATTAACATATAATGAAAGAACTTGATATTTCACTATAGCAATGAATTGTGAAATGCTTTGGTCATTTACAGTTTGATCCTAAAAGTTTACTCTAGGCATTTAATTGTAGCAATGAACAATGAAATGCTTTGGCTTTTTACAATTTAGTCATCAAGCTTCTTCTTTTTATTTTGCAATTTCATCCTCAGCATTGGGTTTAATGGGCATTGAATTTCATAATTTGTTTTAATTTATTTTCTATGGTGTTATTCTAATCTTATGACACGGGTTTAATAGGTTAACAAAGATTGACTCGACTTATTTTTTTATTTTTTTTTAATTGATTTTTTTTCTCAACTTCATCCTTCAAAATTGGGTTGATTGAGAATTTGGCCTCATATTTATTTTTTATTTCTGTGGAGTTATCACAATCTTATGATCCAAATCACGAGTTTTGCAGGTTATATTTTTATCAGTCATTTGGATTGTTTTTAGACTTGCAAAGTCGATTATATCACATCAGATCAATCTCCATATAATTGTTTTTTGCTAGAAAATATGTTAACAACGTCTAAATATTTTTTTATGTTTAACAAAAAATTGAACGGACTCGCGGAGTAGCACGGATAATTATCTAGTTGTATTGTTATTTATTTATGTGTGACTGTTAAAAAGAATATTGGAGATACTCATAAACATAATAAATATGATTCATAAATCTTAGAAAGCAAGAAATTAACTTTTCACCTGGTATTAATTGGAATATTTTAAACTTGATAAGACTCTGAATTTCTATAAGATTTCAACTATTTCTTGACTATGCCAATGATTAGCATAATCAAGAAATTGAGTTAACCATTTATACTTTTATTGAGAAGAGATTTTGGAAAATGTAATACCGATTAAAAAAATTGGAAAATTTCTTGACTATTAATCAACTCTCTCTCTCTCTCTCTCTCTCTATATATATATATATATATATATATATATATATATATATATATAAACAAAAATAATATATATTTAGTTTAGAAAAAAAAAATATATAGTAATGCAAATAAGCCAAACATGGCCTTTATTTTCAAAGTGAAATATTCATAATTATTGGTTCTCCAAACTTTTAAAAAATGATTTCTTAAAATAAATTTAATTTTTAACCAGCGCAAAAATACTTCTTAAAATATTTTCTGAAATGATACCAAGAAATAAAATATTTTCTGACAATTAACTATATCTAAAGATTTTCAAATATAAGAAAAAAATGTATTTTTATCTCCTCTTGACCCGAGTTCTCAACTATTTTTTATTATTATTAATATGATCAATTATACAAATAACCAAACCCTAAGTAAATCAAAGATTGTTTAGCAATTTTACATTTTTTTTATTCAGTAATTACTTGTAGTAGTAATTAATATCTATATTGTTACTGCATGGAAAATTAAATACCATTCCAGAAGCAGACATACAGACAAGAAGTGGAAACACACACACACACACACACACACACACACACACACACAACCCCTGTGTTAGCATTTAATCATGGCATCCAACGGTTGTTTCCCGAAATAATAACAGGCTGGATTTTATACGTTGATGGCTAACGAAGGGACCAAGAAATCAAAGCCTCAAAAAAGAAATCATGGGTGCACGTGCTTTGCATTAATATTTTATTATTGACCCGGGTTACGATGTATATCAGATAATTTTTATTTTTATTTTTAAAAATATTCATGTATTGTTGACTTGTTTTTAAATATTGATATGAGAAGCGTATTGAATTATATTTTTTTTTTAATATTGAGATAATAATTAAATTTATAATTAATATCATGAGATCATAATAATTTTATATAAAACAAATCAAAATAAATTATAAAAGTGAATTCATAATCAATTCAATGTTGAAGGATAAAACTGGAAAAAATATTAAATTAAAAAAGGATAAAAAAACTACTTCAGTCAACCCTGATTAACTTCTCAAACCCGTAACCCGGGTCATGAACTCATGATAACGCTACAGAAAAAAATTATGAATATTAATTTACAACCAACCCAATTTGAAAGATTAAATCGAAAAAAAATCAATTAAGAAAGAATAGAAAAACAACCTAAGCAACAAATTTGAAAGATTAAATCGAAAAAAAATCAATTAAGAAAAAATAGAAAAACAACCTAAGTCAACCCGAGTTAACCTGTTAAACTCGTCACATAGATCATGAGACTGGATAACTCTATAAAAAACAATTTGAAAAACATCGATTCATAAATAATCTAATATTGAAAGATAAAATTGAAAAATAAATAAATAAATAAATAAATTATTGAGTTGTTGGAGGGAGCGTAAATGGAAAAAAAATATTCAATTAAAAAATGACAAAATAAATAAATTAAGTCAACCTAACTAACCCGCAATCTGGGTTAGCTCAATCAAGATAAACCCATGAAAGCAAATTGAAAATGATTACGAAGCCCAATTAAAAAGTATTCAATTAAAAAATAACCCAAAAAATATATAGATTTAACCCGGGTCAACCTGTCAAACCCGTGATTTAGGTAATGAGATTGTGATAATCTTTTAGAAAGCAAATATAAAAAATTTATGAAGTCCAATTTCTAATTAACTCTATATCGAATGATAAAATAAAAAAAATCAATTACTTGGACTAACATGTTAAATTAATGACTTAAATTATAAGATCAGGATAAATTCATAAAAAACAAAAAACAAATCAAGAAAAATCATAAAACACAATTCTCAAAATAACCTAATATTGAAGGATGAAATTAAAAAAAAAAATAAAAAATTAGATTGTTAAAGAGTTAAATTAAAAAAATCAAATATAAAAATAAAATATAAAATATTATTCTAATAAATAATGTTTTATAGATTATTTTTTTGCAACACCCTTTATTTATTTATTTATTTATTTTTCAATTGTTAATGTTAATAGTTGTTAATTAATGTTAATTTTGACCCACAGGCCAGAAGTTGAATATATTAGGTTTTTCTGCTCTTTTTTTATTTTTTATTTTTTTAGCAGGTACGGAGATACGAACACAGGAAGAGATAGATAAAGGGCAGAAGAAAGTACAAAAGAGGTACTGATCACTGATGGGTGTCGGCTGTGGCACCTCCCTTTTTAACCCCACTCATAAATACACAGTCGCTGGATCTAAGATTGTCCCTCGAATAGGCACAAGACACCTGGCAAAAACACGGTCTCTTAATGAACCTCATAAAGCATCAAAAAGATGCTTTTTGGGATGCTACCTAGATATTTCTTGGAAAAAATATAAAGGGTAATTCATTTCCAATTTACTTCACTGCCCTCAGTCAAGAGATTATAAGGAAAGAGGTCGTGTTAGCCGGGTGTACCGAGATCCCGGGTCGATCTGCTGAATTGATCAGGTTTTGCTGGATTAATTTTTTGACGGGTTTTTATTTAGATCCGGACTAGTTTTAGGCCTAAGTCGGCCAGGTCTTGGGTTAACCTGCCGGACCGATCCGAGTTTCAAAATTATGATTAAAAGTTAAGGTTTCAATAAAAAAAACAAGTGAAAAAAAACGTTTTAATCTCAACTTTCAATAAAACCATTGCTGTAAAAATTATGGTTCACTTCCATTTTAACTAACTTTACACTTTTTTAGATAATATAACTTTATATTTATTTTCTTGTAACTAAATAATGTGATATTAACAAAAACCTAAAGCTTCTGGGAAAAAAAATATTATTTTCATGTCTTGATTCACCCTAGATTGGAATAGCAAAATTATTATTTTACATTTTTAGAAAAAATAAATTATATATTAAAGGTAATTGGATCTTTTAATAGGGTTAATTGGTCATTTTAGAATTACTCGAGCAACTTGGTCTTATATTTCACTTGCACAACAACATAATAAAACGAGTTTATTGCTATTACAATAAGACATTCCTTACCTTACCTCCATGTGCTTGTTCGGACTTTCATTTTTTTTTTTTTTTTTGTGATTATTATGTGGTCTTAGAGGTAATTTAGTATTTTAATGAATACAAAAAAAGTTTTTTTCAATTTTATTTTCTTTTAATTTTTTTAATTTATAAAATTTAATATTCAATCTTTTGATTGCTATTTATTTTATTTGAGATCATTTTTAAAATTAATTTTTTTACAATTTAATCATCCTTCATTTTTTATTGCTATTTTTTTTTACCTTGATAAATTTTTTAAATTGATATTTTTTTTTATATTATCCTTTAATATTAAATTAGGTTTTTTGATTGAGCTCTAGTCTATGATTTAACGAGTTGTGAATTATAGAGATTAACTCAAGTTTAAAAGATTTGTTCAAGTTCATTTGTTTTTGTTTTTTTTAGCTCATGCTTTTTTTAATTTTATCATTCAGCATTTAATTGGAATTAGCCTATTTTTTTTATTTGCTTTATTTAGAATTTTTCTCTAATTTTGAAAATGATTTAAATTATCTTCAGTCTTTTTATTTGTTACTCTTTGTTAAATTTAACTTTTTTTAAAAAATACATTTTAAATTAAATTAAATCAATTTTTTAAATATAGGTATGTTGTGCACACTTCATGATATATATATATATATCTTTTTTGAGTAATTTTTTTAATTGAATGTTTTTTTTTATCTTTAATATTTGGTTGATTAGGATTGGGTTTCCTGTTTTTTTTTAGGTATCATGGGGTTATCACAATCTCATGTCTCGGATCACAAATTAAATCATGATTAGCCTAGATCGAGCTAATGTATCACTATCTCAATATTTTTTTTGTAAAAAATATATCGTTTAATATATTATCATTTAATATTTTAAAAAGTGTTACATACAGAATGCATCAATGTTTTTACTTCGTAACATCTTTACAATTTTTTAAGGTCAGAAAAAAATAATCTGACTTACTCTAATAACATACAATGTATTGAGGTGGAGCTAGAAATTTATTTGTCAAAGGGAGGTTAATAAATAAACTTAGATAAAATTTATTCACGCAAGACGGATTAAGGAATTGGATCTGGGGCTCAAAAAATTGGATGTATAAAACAAAATTAAAAACACACTCAAAGATCAGGGTTTTTTTTTTTTTTTTTTGGCAGCGACAACCCAGTGTTATACTATAAAAAAATATATATGAAAAAATAAACATTATATGATAATAGTCATATTATAAGTAGAATTAATTAAAAAAAATTAAAAGATAAAAGTTATAAAAAAACATGCATATAAGATTAACTTTTAAAGAAGTTGTAACATATCACATAATTAAAAGGCAACAACAATTATTATGAACGTGAGATCATGAAAAACATCTTGAAATATGAGAGGTTATCAGAGATTTGAGAGGTTATCCGTCATTGATAGACAATTAATTAAAGCATCAATCAACTAACTTTATAAGGCAGATTACACGGAAGATCATTGACAACAACAACTCAAATTTAAATAACTTAATTGTAGTTTTATCGAGTTCTTATGATTTTTCAAATCTAAAATCAGTATAGATGATAGTCTATAGACGATAATTTTATAGACGATAATCAAGTTTATTTGTAATCAGTAAACTTGCAATGTCAATTTCATAATCCAAAAAATACCGAAAAAATATTTCATTATCTAGAAGTTTCAATTCATGCATGAAAGTAATCAGAGTATTAATCACTTTATGAATATAAATATTCATTTTTTAAGTTATTGAGTTTATTTTACATTCAAATTGTTTTAATTATTTGGTTACTTTTTTAGTTGAGTAGATTTAATCATATTGATACTCGTATAATTTTATAATATAAATTTAGAATTACTTAAGTAAATCTAGGACTAAATTCAAAGTTTAAACCAGTTAATTTAAAATTTTAATTTTAAATTGCAAAGTTCTGTCGACAAACATAAAATAATCTACATCAAGCACCATACATGTTAACCCCCTCTTGGATCCGCCTTGGATATGCTATGTCTTTTCTTTGCAAGGGATAGATATGTCTATTTTCTTTTTTTCATAAGCTCATCAAAGTACAAACTTTGCTACATTAGTTAACAGCAAGCAATAAAATAAAATAAAATAAAAATAATGATAATTAAGTTGATTAAAGTAGTACAATTAAACCATGCTAAAATATTCTTGTCTACAAATTTCCAAGTTTTGGTGTTCTCTTTCCCTTCAAATCTTTCAAATAACGAATCAATACTCGAAGAAAACAGAGGCCGTTGGTATGATTAGGCACGTTAATGTACCAAGAGAGGTTTTGGCAATATTGCTCCCAAGCATTACTAGACTTTTTCTAGAGTGCTGGTATCACGATCAATAATATCCTTGTCAATGGAACCAGAAAAGTGAAGAACGTTGATGCTTTCAAGACTGCAGCAAGCCCTATAACCACATCTGTCATCATAAATGAAGTGGACATAGAAGAGAAATGCACTGCTCGCAAACGCAATTCCATACATGGGGAAAACTACAACCGGGCTCATAAATGTTGAGAAGAGGCATGCAAAACCAAACAGTATAGCTGATGAGGAGCTCCATATAGTAACTTTCAACAGCTCTTTCTTGGGTTATTCTTCGTCGGAAGGCAATGGATTAAACACTGTTAAGCAGTGGTCTAAGAGAAAATAACACAAGGTGAGAAAAGTTATAAACGCTACCATTGGGATGTCATTGTTGATAAAGGCACGGCATATGGTGCCTGTGCTATTGAATGTTAGGTAAAGGTATGTGATGGTTTGTGTAAATCTCAAGCTTTCACTACCACTGTTGCATTTGTTGCTAGCAAAAAGGAATGTTGGGTTCTCACTGTTGCAATGATCTGGCAACATTTTAAAAAACATATTGATTTTTGATCGTGGTGGAAGAAAAGGGTCGCTGGAAATGATGGCGCCGGTTATTTGCGTGGTGGCCGGAAGGTATAGCTGTGTTCTTATATGAATGAATGGTTTGTGACAATTCCAAGAAAATACACGGAATCACCATGGAAGAGAGGTTCTAAAAAGTCTATCCAACAAAAAAGTTAAAAAGCCACGGCACATATATCTTTCCAGATCTTTTCATGACAGCAGCAAAGAAAATAGCAGCTTGATTCCAAGGTGAATTTGCCCAGTGAACTCTTTTTTTTTTTTTCTTTTTCTTTTTTCTGTTTTGCTTGGAACTTGTCTTAATCAATAAATTGCAGAAATAAAAATCAATCCAAGTTCATACACAAGAGAGCATAGTTTTGAAATCCGGACCGGCCCGGCGGGTCGACCCGGGACCCGGCCGACCCGGGCCTGGGACCAGTCCGGGTCTAAGTAAAAACCCGGTGGGGAGTTGACCCGGCAAAACCCGGTCGACCTGGCGGTTCGATCCGAAACCCGGCGACCCGGGTAAACCCAACTGAGACCCGACTTTTACACACATGTAAAACAGCGTCGTTTTTGCCTTATTCATTAATTCCCGAGAAATTCATAAAATCTCTCAATTTTTCCAACAATTGCATCTTGGACAATTTCTCCAGAATTGTTGTTACTTTGTTTCAACGATCATCAAAGTTGAAATATGGATCACAGTGAACAAAATGTCCAAACCAACATTCATAGTCTTCTAGTAGATGGGATGTCTGCGGTTTGATAATAAAAGGACATAAATGAGAAAACCTAAATTACCTAATCTCATAAATCTTCAAAGTCATTTCAGTTGCGATTCACGAAGAAGAATAGAGGAGCAGAAGACGTCAAGGCAAGCCATACCAGTTCAAATCTGCGAATAAGGTTAGATGAAGTTGATGTTACTTGTTTCTCTTCACGACTCTCCTTCTTTCACTCTCTCTCTTCTTTATTCTCTGCCTCTTTTTTGAACTTGCAGTTCTTGATCAGTTGATCTGGCATCGATTTTTTCTTAAACTCAGATGATGATTTGGATGAAATGGTTGGGTTGCTTGTTGAGTTTGTTGGATTGTTTACTGGTGTTGAAGGATCTGGGAATGGTGGGCTGGAGTTGGTTTATTCTTTTTGTTCTAACATTCCTATTGTGTATGAAATGTTTGTGTCCTTGTAATTTGTAGAAGTTCAAACTTCAAAGTACTGAAGTCCAGTGATGGACAGAAGATGGTGGTTGGCATTTTAAAGGATGGAAGTGAAAGTTTAGAAGTATTGAATACCTAGCAACTAATGCAACTTGCATTAGATTTTTTTTGGGTTGACCCGGATTAACCCGGGTCAACCCATCTGACCCGTAACCCGATCATTATACCGGATGGATCACCGGGTCGGGTTTAAAAACTATGCAAGAGAGTATTTGTGGCTTTGTGCCCATCACTATTTGGACTTCAATGAAGTTTGAAGCAGGCAACAATTGGCCCGGTAGGAAGGAGGAGTGTGTAAATACTTTTGCTGAAAATAAGCGAAATTTATTTGAAACCGGGAAAGAAATTTATTTAAACTAAGGAGGAGTTTGTAGCGTAATTCGTTAATAAATAGATAAGTCCTAGTTTTTTTTACCTAGTAGAATTTTAAGTTAATTTTTAATGCAAGAAAATAAAATAATTGCATTATTTATGTATTTTTATGCATTATAATTGTTTTAATTGAGAAACAAAAAGTTGTTGTTTATATTTTATAAGATAAATTTAAAATATCAAAATTGGAAAATAAAAAAAAGCTTAAATACTAATTTAGCGAGAAGCTATTTTTCAAAATTAAAATTAAAATAATTGCATAAGCAAATATTTTACACCTGTTCCTTTTGTTTTATGCATTTTCATATATTTTATTTTAGAGACTAACTGTAGTTACTAATAACAAAGTATTTTTATTAAGAAAAAATTAAACTAATCTCTCAAAGCATTATGGAAAAGAAAAACTAGGCCCTATTTGTTTTTTTGGTTTCAAAAACGTTTTTGAAAAAAATTAATTTTTTTTCTTTGCTTCAAATTAATATTTTTTGGTGTTTTTAGATCATTTTGATGCGTTAATGTCAAAAATAATTTTAAAAAATAAAAAAAATATTATTTTGATACATTTCCGAGTGAAAAACACTTTGAAAAACAACCACAACTATACTTCCAAACACGTTCTAAATGGGCTCTGATTTAACTTTTTCCAATATGTTTATATGAAACATCAATTTTATTGAACTCCTCTAGAGAACAAGTCATGAACTCCTCTAGAAAATAACTCATTGTTATAAATATCAATTTTTTTAATAGCTAAAATGTGATTATTCAACTATTTTTTCTCTCCTCTCTCAACATTTAGAAACTAAAAAAGAAAAAAAATAAGTTTGGTATCATAACATAGATCTCCAAAATAATAGAGACTAAATGATAGACAATTTGAAACTTCAAGAATGAAACTTGAATTTCCCGCACCAAAATCTGAATGAGCATGTACTTCTGCTCTACTTCTGCTCTTTGTCAATTATGATTATTATTTTAACTTGTATTTTTATTAACCCCGACTCAATTCTGATTTCGCAAGATGAAAACCAAACCCTCTTTAAACATCCCTCAAAACTCACCAAATGGGAGGTCACGTAAATTGGAAGGATTACACATTTTTTTTTTAAATACCATTATATTGTAAATATGGATAGAATTGCAAAAATTAGGAGTTTGAGGATCAAAATGAAAAAACATGTCCACAGTGGATTGTGATGGGTGAACAAGGATTCACCTATCTATTTCAGTTTATGTTCTAATAATTCTAGTAAGGCAACTAACATCCAAGTTCCTTTGCAAAGCAGATTAAAAGCATTGTAACCTCAGTTTTCAACATTTTAATGCTGGATTTATCATAAATAATAGAAAAGCAATCCAAATGAGATTGCCTACGCGACAAAAATGTAACAATTACAGAATAATCACCTTGGTATAGGGAGATAAGTGATCATAAGATGAGACTAGAAGCTACAGCTCCAGCTATTAACAAAGAATACATTACAAAAAATTCAACACCACTCCACTGGTGTAAGAAGCTGGCTTTCATGAAACACAGGCTACAGAAATATACCGATAGTAGAGATAAAAAGGAAAAATGTAGAGACAGGTGAGCATTAATCAGGAAAATTGAAAGTTCTCACAAAAATGGATAAATTATTTGTTGTTTAAAGGGGGAAAGAAAAAGAAAAGGAAAAAACAGCTAAAAGGTGACCTATATTATACTAGCAACATTACTAGAAAGGGGTTCTTTCTAATCCAGTGAAGCTGAAGCAGCCTCTTTCAAACATGCCCTCATTATCTTGTCCAGCTTTGAGCAAGCATCCAAGCAAAGCTGCATTGCCTGTTTGTGAAAAGCAAAATCAGTACAGCCAAATTGCACACACCTTAGATTGCATACTGCCATGAATAGGATATGATTTTTCCTATAGTCTGACAAATGATGTTTGCAGTTTAGATGACGCACCTCATTCAGTTTTGCAGTTGACCATTCCCCTGTAATAGAAAGCTGCGTGACCTCATAACGAGAAGGCATGCAAGTGATCATCAGGCTTCCATCTTGAAAACTTTCCTCTTCCAAAATTGGATCAATGATGAGGTTTCTACCAAGACAAGACTGCAAAACAAAAGAATCTAATTTACAAAAATATGAAAATTTGATGGGAAACAAATGTGAACTAAACAAACGAGTTCAGGTCATTAAATCAGCTGGATATATCTCGAAAGAAGTAAAGAAATGCACAGCATTGTAAAGACATCTGAAAGCTTGATGAGCCATCCTTGCACTAATATGTTTCTGCTGCGTCACCATCAACTTAGTCACAACAGCCACAGAATATTTCTACAGAGTCAAAGAGCCAAGCAATACCAGGCTATAGAAAAAATATTAAGGCAACAAATATTAATGAGACCACCTAAGTTTTCTGATCTCCATCTATTCATAAAAGCCGGGTCAAAGCACAATCGCCATCAATGAGTAGTTATTTAGCAAAGTGCAATAATTTAAATGTCTACAAATTTTCATTCCAATAACCCAGGTTCAACGGGACTTACTACAAGATGGCCTTTTAAAAGTGACAAATTCTGGAGTGAACAAAGGAACAGGCTAAGATGAACAAATGTCAGAAAAAGACAGTTCAGTTAATTCCCATTTCTAGTTCAAAATTTGGGAAAACTACCCGTTACAAAGTATTTTACCCCAAAGACTAAACTACATCAAACACCCAAATAAAGTTTCTACTGCTTAAGTTATTAAAATACTTTTTACTTCTATCAATTCTCAGCAATAAATAAGTATGTGAAAATATTAACTAATGCTCAAACTAGAAAAACCCCACATTTTCAAAACAAACAAACAAACAGAGATAGTAATAAGCGATTTTAGATTTAACAAAATTTATCACATATTGAACTCAATCAGTAAATATTTTGGGTAATGAAGGAGAAGACATATACACAAGCCTGGGGGGGGGGGGGGGAGAAAGAAAGAAACCAAAAATAAAATACTAGAATTGGAGATCACATTTGAATAAAGAATTCAACTCCTAAAGGGTAGATTTAAGGGTCCCAAGCATTCTCATCTGGAGATCACATTTGAATAAAGAATTCAACTCCTAAAGGGTAGATTTAAGGGTCCCAAGCATTCTCATCTTTAAGCATTCAGCAAAACGAGTCAAAATATTGGAAGCGAACAATGATCAATAACTACATTGCGCATGATTGTTTGTAAGCTCTGAGATTTGCCGTTCTGTGTCCAATGAATTAGGGTTGGTTTATCCACATCAAACAATAACCAAGCAGACTAATTAAAATAAATACTAGAAGATATTTTACTAATTTGCAATGGATAACTGTGTATATGCATATAAAGTATGAACTTCATGATAGATAACAACTAGAAACAGTGTCAGGAAACCTCAAGTCTATGCATGATGCATACCACAGAAACTCCAGCAACAAGGTCATACATCATAATCCCTGCATCCGCCAAGGCAAGGCTTGCACAAGATATTACAACAGGAAGATCACCTGCAAAAACATAATCTTGTTAATGAGTTTAAAGAAAAAAAAAAATTTAATAGCCACTAAAATAGTATTGAAAAAACAGGCTGTAGAAACAAGCAAGCAAACTTAAAAGGCATGAAAAAGCTTTACAGACTTTGGAAGGTAAACAGAACAACATTTCCAGTACGAGATTTGCATAGCAAGTCAAAAAGGTGGTTGTGCTATTCTGCAAACTAGACATAGCATTCTTTTCCAAAGGAACACCCAGGCTAGGCATACGTTTTCTTAACCTGTCTTTATTTTCATTCTTCACCCCTTTATTCCCCCAAAACAGACGAAGATTTAGAGGTTAGTATGAAAATGTAACTCACTGCCGCCAGATTCTAACACCAATGCAAACACATCTACAGTTGTCTTGGGAAAAGTTTCCAACATGATTGCGCCTTCCAAAGCCTTATGAAGCATGGAAGAGAACTCTTTATTATCTGATCCCTAACAAAAAGGGGCATCATATATCAAAAAAGATAATAGGAGTTTGAAGATGAATATCAAAAATTTTATAGATGCATGCTAACATACCAGTCCACGAGCAGGGGTGGCAAAAGTGGTACAGCTAACATTGCAATTAAGCCTGCCCACATCACTGTACACCATTGCTTTCTTACTTTCTCTAGGCCCAAACCTGAAGCAAGAAATGGCAGTACAAAGTAAAATTAAGTTTATATTATGAAGGTTGCTGTATTAATTATATCTCATATCATGGTTCCATCATGTCAGTATAACTAAAAAAAATGAAGGCAATACTCACACAGAAACGATGACCTTTGTATTTCCAAATTCAGCATATGCAGATCCTGCAGCAGAATTCACCGCACCAGTCCTGAAAACTGCAAACGAAAAACATTTCAGTTCAAGTAAATTAGACAACAATCATATCATGCCTGCATAATCCCAAAACAGATAATTTATGTGTATGGTACATACAAGCAGATAAAAGAAAAGGTTGAAATATGAGCTGCATTCTCTCTATTAAGAATCAAAATTTCAACCTCAACATCCTTACAGATCCAAAATAAAATTTTCATTTCAGTGCTGACCAACCACATTCATATTTTAGACGGAGGTCATCCGTTTGAAGTAGAAATTGATGGGATTTAGCATCTATGGCAAAACGACTCTACTAAAAGAACATGAGAATCACTTTCATCCACGGGTGTGCTCAACCCACCACTGAAAAGTTTGCACCCAACAACAAAAGAGGCAGAGACAGGCAGGCAGTTAAAAAAAGGCATAGCTAACCGATGTAAATATATCATGCCAAGTAAATTAAACAAGATTTCTAAAAAAAGACACAGAAACCTCAATTTCTCGAAACTTCATGCCTACAGTAAGAGAATTCAAATTATCTAAAAAAACAAATGAAGAACCAGCAACAAGGAACCAATTCAACATTTTTTGTCTTAGCATAACACCATTACACAATAAAAAAACAGCATCTTTTTAACAGATGATGGAACATAAAGATGGAAGATAGTAAAATAAAAAATAATTAACAAAAAGAAGCCGAAAAACGGAAATTTACAAACTTTCACACTCATTGACACCCTAAAGCACATATTAACATTGAAACATCAAAGCTGACAGCCCTTCATATAATTATAAAGGAGAGAAAAGTAAGCACAAGAAGAAAGCAGAGATAGGGAAAGCATGCCAGCATAAGTTAAAACAATCAAATCACAACACCCCAGAAGATTAAAAGTAAACCCGCTTAAAAATAGCGACCATTCAGTGTAATCAAAGAAGAAGATTAAAAGCTAATTACTACTTATAAAATTATATATAAAAAAAATAAACAGTAAAAAGAGAGAAAAGGGAAATATATATATACAAGCAGGTCGGCACTGGTGGAAACCACGACCATCGGGACGAAGCCAGTCGACATCAGAGTCAGAGAAGAATGAAGAACGTTGGGTTTTCTTGGTGGGAGTGGGAGTGTAAGTGCCTGGGGCAGCACCACCTGTGGAAGCCATTGTGCTTGCTTTGACCTTATTTTTGCTCTGGTTTTTCCTTGGTATTCTGTTCTCGCCTCGCGGCAGCCAGAGGGAAGCAAACACGAGGGCTTTTTTTTCGTAGGCTGTCCTTTTTTCTGACGGCGTCGTTTACATGAATAATGAAGCATGGTAAATTTTTTTCTTGGAACAAAATCCCATTCATTTACATTTACAAGCACAATTAAAATAAAGACAGCTAGGATGAAAATCAGCTTATATTATACGATCATAGTTTAAAAATAGGATTTCAGAGGAGGATTTATTTATTTATTAGGGGATGTCAAAATCCTCCTCTTTGATATGATATGGGTCGAACAAATCCCTTTTTTTTTTCTTTTTTTTCTCTAACACATGGATGGGGATGGGGATGGGGATGGGGATGGGGATGTATAGCATGCCTTTACCATAAGAACAACTTGAATCTAATTTAGGTAGATCCATTTGTTACACGATAAGATAACACAATAGTGTCCTAGTAGTTATTATACTCGTGTTTCGTTGTTATTATACTTGTGTTTTGTTGTAGGTCGGATATTTTCTTACCAATAAAAAAAACATGGACATTCAAGTTTTTTTTTACATGTTTTTTCATATAAAAAATTCTAAATGAAGATTAAAAAACTCATATAAGCATCTAATTAAGTAAAATGAGAATTATATGTATAAATAAATGAAAAAAATATTAATAATAATTAAAAACAAAATTGAAAAATCAAGAGACAGATATAAATCAAAATATTTTATCTCGCAACTTGGAGCATTTATCTAGTTGTGTTTAATGAATTTTTTTTATTAAAATTAATTTTTTAATTAATCAAATGATAATAAAAATAGACACACAATTAAAATTGATTGAATAAAAAATATATATATATTATACAATGCTGAATATATTAGAAATTAACAAACAACTAAAACAAAAGGAGAATTCATTGTAGCCCTTTTCACATTTTATTTTTCACCGCTACAGTATAATGATTATTTTGTTATTCCCATAAAAAAAAATTGCATGTTTTTGGACCAGGGTTATTTTGGTATTTTCACAAGGTGCATTAGTCATTAATGATTTGTTTGGAGCTATTTGTGTCTATTCAATGTTTTGTGAACAGTAAAATAACCAAAATACCCCCAAAAGTAAAAAAATTTGTGGTCTCGAGTAGGGGTATGTAGGTATTTTTCATTTTCTATACACAGTAGAATTATACATGTATCCTTGGATGCAAGACATTTAGTTCATTGTAGTCAGGGGTATTTGAGGTTCTTAGCTTAGAATTTGTTGTTAATTGTAAGTTTGGTTGAGGATAGTAACATAATTCCTCTTTAAAATAATAATTTTTTTCTATTAGGGCATGCAGAACAAGCGCTAACGTGTTGGAACCGCTATCCACTTTACACTTATTTGGTTCTCAATTTTTTCGATAAAGGAATTTTTGACTTACGGGTGTGTTTGGCAAACATGTCTTTAGACCTATTTTGGTAGTTTATCCTAAAAAAATGAGTTTTTGCCAAAAATATAAAAAATATATTTTTAAAAAAATAATTTTTTTTTGCATATGGCTAAAAATCCTAAAAACAATATTGGAGCATGTCTTAAAATTAAGAAAAAACTTCAAAAAAAAATTTCTTTTGCATGTTGAAATACAAAAAATATTGCATGAGTTTTACAATATTAAGGATTTTAGTCTATATTTCAAAAAAATATTAACAACTTTTTTTTAGCAAGAAAATATATTATTCACTTTTAATATAAGAATAAAAAAACTTACAAAAGAGTTAATATCTAAAATATTGTTAGGGATAATAATTTATTATTATTCACTTTTAATATAAAGATAGAAAAAACATGTATAAGGGTTAATATTCAAAATATTATTGGGAGTAATACAACTTATTCACTTCTAATATAAAGATAAAAACTGCAAGGAATTTTATCTTAAATATTATTTAGAATGACGTAATAGCCAAAAATTTCAAATTTGTCCTAAAAGAATTCTTAATGATAATTAAGGATATTTAAACCTATGTCCCATGATATAAGAGTCATGGACATTCAAAATACCAAGGTGATAAGTGAAATTTAAATAATCACCAAATCTCTTTGGATTCCTAACTTCAACGCCTTCGCGACACATGAGTTGTGAATGGGCTTGCTTTCTTCTGATATCTTTTTAATTCGAGATCTTTTAGACCAAGTTTTTTATCTAGCAAACCGGGGTTCGTTCATCATAACAAACCCTTCATAGTACGATGATAGAATTTAGAAACACCATTAGGCCATAACAACCATAAACAAAGAAAAACAATGAATTTATCTCAGGTAAGACGTATTAGGGATGTTAATACCTTCTCTTTAGGTAACAAGTCTCTTGCCTGAAATTTTTAAAAACCATTAAGGGATCCTAGTAACCATAATAATAATAGGTGACAACTCCTTATCCAAATAATGACCTCCCAACCCGCCCGGGAAAGGTCGTCATGATATCACGCTTTCGTGAAGGGTATAACAGGATGACAAGTCTAGTAAGAACCCTTGGACGAAGCTTTTTTTGTTTATTTATGCTCTATGAAGATTGATGTTTTAATATTTTTTAACCATGAATGGTTTGCTTTGTTGAAGTGCTTTAACATGCATTCTCTTATATCTTATCATGCCTAGTATATTGAATATGGATGAAAGACATTCATGCATTACTAATATTATTTGTGAGGGAACAGACCGTAAAGCTTTAGGTTAGGTGGGAAACTGACAACTTACCTATGACTTGAGTCAAGGTTTAAGTTTGTGTAAATCTCAATTCTTCACTAAGTGCTTAAACTGGTAATAATTAGTATATATACCATCTCATTACCTACTAAGCCCTTATATTGCATTCATGAGGGTAATCATTGGGATAATAAAAGACCTTTTTTAGAGAACAAGTAGTAAACCTATCATTTGTCTCACATAAAAAAAACTAAAACCTGTTGATGCGAACCTCGTGATCACATGGTCACGCAACCCACATACAAAGACACTAATTCCCGGAAAGCCAAGTAAATCAGGTTTAATAGGAATGTGACACAAAGATAACTTGTACCTAGGCACCAGCACTATTGGAAATGGAAACCCCCACCCAACGAATATTGATTCGCGAACGAGAAGTATAAGAATGACGCCACGAAGACAGTTGTTCTTCGATAAATCGTTTTTCAGTTCATTAGAGAACCATGGAAGGGAGATTATCTCACCAACAAACACACACACACACACAAAGTACGACAAACAAGAAGTTTTATTAATCTGAATTGTCTCACCTTACATGTTTGGTTATGCCCTTATTTATAGTGACTCCAAACTAAAATAAACCTTAATGGACCCCTTATGTGGATGTATATGATGCCCACTTACAATTAGACCCAAATAATATAAATAAACTCTAAACTAAGAAGAAAATAATAATAATAATAATAATAATAATAATAATAATAATAATAATAAATCTGAATTTAATATCCTAAATATAATAGGATCAGATTTGTTGCCCTTTAGAAGTCTCATATAAGCTAGGAGAATCAAATCTGAAGGTATAATTAATTCTGAAATCGTCTTTCCTTTTTTTTTTAGCTAGGATGAATAAGGAATCCTTGTAAGAAAATGATTCTAAAACATTTATGAATCCTTGCCACACTTGAAAACTATGTTGCAGCCCATTAAAGATCTTTCTAAAACAAAGATCTTTAATAAGCTGCCACATCCTTTTCGGAAAAGAATCCTAGCCAAATAGAAAGTCCACAAGTCAAAAGGAAGTAAATAACAAAATTCGTATAGCCTCTGTTGACCTGTGTTTCGATGCCTTTCTGAACTCTGATGGACCTGAAATTTTAACCCAAGGTAGGAAAACATGTCAGAAGACTCCATGTAAACTTTCAGCCTGATCCAACAGTCGGATTGAGAATTATGATTGTTTCCATAAAACTGGATAGATGCACTTTTTACGTCAAAATCCGAATTTGACCTTTCCTGGATCGTATCATTCCCTCTCTCTTTAAGATGATTCGTCCTCGAATCACCAATAATTTGAATGGAAAATTCCTTAACCTCTTTTTGAAGCCTTTGGAGTTCTTTTCTTGCCAACAATCATCGCCAACAACTTTGAATGAAAGTAGCAGCCGTTCTATTTCGTATATCAACATTGCAGCGTATTTTCTCCTCTCTTTCTGAAGCTTGTTGGGCATTGACTGATGCCGTTAACACATCAAGTTCTTGCTTCATCTCCCCTAGAATACAGGATAGACTCTTGGATTCTCTTTTTAGAACATTAATCTCTTTATTTCTCTCCATTTGATATCACCTCTCCTTTTGAATCCTCTTTTTCTTTTGCCATAACACCTCATCAAAATACATGAAATCCCTTTGGTTTCTAGGCTGTCAAAAACCGTCCTGGTGGCCTATCATCTCATCCTTAAAACCGCCATCACCAATATCATCAACGTCCTCCTCAAAATCCTCATAATCAGCCCACCTTGGCCTTTCAGCCCCACTGCCATTGTTAGATTTGTGTTGAGCCCCAACTTTTCTCATGTCTTGAGTACATGTTTCAGCCACGTTACCATGTTTTCCCACCTTCTCAAGTCTATCACACACATTCCCCATCATTAAGTTCATTCTTTCCATCATCTTCGTCATGGCATGCATTTGGAATTTAAGTTCTACATCGGGAGGGGGTGGTGTGTTGTTTTGCGCTGACATGATAGTACCTGCAAAAATTGATTAGTGGTAAACAAACCTCACATCCCTCGTGTTTCGCTCAAACACTCTTAATATCCTCACATGCTCACACCTCTCGTCTCACCTTCTTATGGTTCTTGCAGAACTCAAACCAATACCAAATAGAACCAACTTGGCAGTGCAATCCAAATATGTATATATGACTCAAGAAGCAATAAAAACCAGAAAACAAGCAAAACAAAACTGCGATGACAGTCTCGCCAGTAGCAAGCGAATCTATCCGAAATATGAACAAAACTGAAGACTCGAATAAAAACAAAAACAAAATATGCAAGGATGATGAAACAGCACCCAAATATGTTGGATATGTTGAAAATATATTGCAAGAAATGAAAACAATAGAAAGAAAGAGAATTTCAAAAGTGGACACAAAATAGACTCGTTTACGACAAGTTAAGTCTGAATCTAAAACCTAAAGTAAATAATGTCCAATTGAGCTAAAATTTTAGATATAGTGTGATATAAACCCAAATAGACATAATTTAAAGTTTGAGAAATTTATGATAAGATTTGATATACTGACACAAAAACGATATGAATCAGACCTGATTAGACTCGAAATTGAAACCCAAAGCCAACAATATGCAATTGACCCCAAACTTAATATGTAATGTGATTAGGACCCCAGTAATAAGAGTATCAAATTTGAGCTAATTCCGAGTTGATTTGGTCTAATTTTCCCTTGTTTAGTTTTCTACGGCAGAAACCAATAAACGTCTCTTTGAACGATTTTTTTTCTTTTCTTTTCTTTTTTCTTTTTTTATTTTTTCTTCTTTTTATGCTACTGATATATTTTGGACAGTAACCAAATGAAATAACTCATTTTTTTTATATGCTGCAAAATCAAGGAGAAGAAGAAATTGGACACTATGGAATTGTTTCGGAAACAACAAGAACAAAAAATTCAAAAGGATATAACCTGATTAATGGAGTCAAGCTCTGATACCAAATTATGCGAACCTCGTGATCACATGGTCACGCAACCCACACACAAAGACACCAATTCTCGGAAAGCGAAGTAAATCAGGTTTGATAGGAGTGTGACACAAAGATAACTTGTACCTAGGCACTAACACTATTGGAAACGGAAACTCCCACCCAACGAATATTGATTCGCGAATGAGAAGTATAAGGATGACGCCACGAAGACAGTTGTTCTTCGATAAGTCATTTTTCAGTTCATTAGAGAACCATGGAAAAAAGATTATCTCACCAACACACACACACACACACACAAAGTGCGGCAAACAAGAAGTTTTATTGATCTGAGTTGTCTCACCTTACATGTCTGGTTATGCCTTTATTTATAGTGACTCCAAACTAAAATAAATCCTAATGGGCCCCTTATGTGGACTTATATGATGCCCACTTATAATTAAACCCAAATAATATAAATAAACTCTAAACTAAGAAGAAAATAATAATAACAATAATAAATCTGAATTTAATATCCTAAATATAATATGATCAGATTTGTTGCCCTTTAAAAGTCTCATATAAGCTAGGAGAATCAAATCTGAAGGTAGAATTAATTCTGAAATCTTCTTCTTTTTTTTTTTTTTGGTAGCTAGGATGAATAAGGAATCCTTGTAAGAAAAGGATTCTAAAACATTTATGAATCCTTGCTATACTTGAAAACTATGTTGCAGCACATTAAAGATCTTTCTAAAATAAAGATCTTTAATAAGTTGTCACATCCTTTTAGGAAAAGAATCCTAGCCAAATAGAAAGTCCACAAGTAAAAAGGAAGTAAATAACAAAATTCATGTAGCCTCTATTGACCCATGTTTCAATGACTTCCCGAACTCCGATTGACCTGTAATTTTAAACCAGGGTAGGACAACATGTCAGAAGACTCCATGTAAAATTTCAGCCCGATCCAACAGTCGGATTGAGAATTATGATTGTTTCTGTAAAATTGGATAGATGCACTTTTTACGTCAAAATCCGAATTTGACCTTTCCTGGATCGTATCACCTGCCTTTAAGGTGTATGCTCTATACTACATGTTTTGCATCAAGCCTAAGCTTAACTATAAAGTATCTTGAATTATAAGATTTCTAAATGATAAAATAACCACCATTGCTAAATTTACCACTATATAATATGGGCAAAATTCTGAATTGTTATATTTGTCAAAAGAAGACTACCTTAGATATGATGTAAGAAAATCATCACCGATCAAGAACTTGAATTGCACTGTGAATGAGGTGAAGAAATTGATTGTTGATGTTCAGAATATTGATGAGGTTGTATTTTTTAAGAAGTATGGGTAACTGGTAGAAATTATGAAGATAGAAGTACTAAACCCGGCAATTACAGCTCATATTCAGTTTTAGGATCCTAATTAAAGGTGTTTCTTTTTTAAGAATATAGATCTATATCCTATTATGGAAGATTATGGAATGTTAATGGATTTTTCCAACCATTTGTATAGGATCTACTTCCCTTTGAAAGATGACAAAGTGATTCATGAGTTGTCAAAATTGCTTAAAGTTCCTAATCTAACTAAGAATGCTAGTGGTCTGAAGTGGAAACTATTAAAAGCTAAGTTAGAGAGGAAAAAGTCAGAACAATGGTCAATTATAAAAAGAGACAAATTGATTACTTTAGGAATATTTGGCCTTGTGTTGTTTCCAAGCTTAACGGGTATAATAAGTTTAGAAGTTGTCGATGTGTTTGTAGAGTACGAAGACACCTAGACTAACCTTGTTGCTTCTATATTGGTTGAAACTATCCTAACCCTTAACCATTTTAGAAGAACTGGAAAAGGGACAATGGGATGTTGCACACAATTATTATACCTATGAATTGTGAGTCATATTGAAATAAAGAAACCAGTCTTCAATAATTTTTGGTAGTTTAACTAAAGGTTTTTGAAGTTGGTAGAAGAAGAAGAATGGGAAAGCTTGGATGATCATTTTTTACCTATTTTCAGTCAGCCACTCCCTAAAAGTTTTCCATCTCATGTAATATTATTTTTTTCAATAACACCATCTAAACCCATAATCATCATCATTTATCACAAGAAACACATCTACTTTACACAACTTTAACAATTCCATAAACCCTAGTTTCCTTACAATTTAGAAATTTCTATGCCATACTCCTAAAACATAATTAAACATGAATTCTTGTATTAAAAACAACTCACCTAGAAGTTTTGAACCTAAATCAAGTGTCATTGTATTAACCAGTTTATTATTCACCTTCTTCCTCGTTAGATTTTTCACGTATTACTATGCTCTCTTCTTTGTCTCTTTGAGAATATTTAGTTAGGATCACTCATTCACTCCTCATTTTCATGTTTTTTCCTTAAATTTTCTCTCCTCGCTGAAGTTTTCCCCTTCCTCTTATTTTTTTTCTTTTTCTTTTTTTTTCCAGCATACCCTTTAGTTATAAAGAAAGGAAAAACTGAATTTTTCCCATTTTTCCACTTATTTATGAAATTGCCATTAGTAAGTATACAAGGTATTTTTTTTATTTTGTTCGACTACTGCCAATCTTATACAAGCTTCTTGAACTCCGATTACTCTGAAATTGTAATCCAAGGTAGGAAAAAATGTCAAGAGGGTGCTTGTGAAAGTTCAATTTGATCCAACAGTCAAATTAAGAGTTATGTTTGATACCGTTGAATTGGTCGGTAGGTGATTTTACAAAAAAATCTAGATTTTGTTGTTTAATCCTTACATAAATCAATTATTCCTCTAAACTCTTGGGGCCATTTTATCATTGCAAAAAATATAATTATTTTTTATTTTTGTTTCTTTACCAGACTTATTATTATTTCACAGTAACGTTACTATTTTTTAACCAATATTTGTACCATCACTCTTTCCCCTTTGCTTTGTATTATATTTTCTTATAGCTTACCATTTATTACCACACTAATTTCTTTGTGTCATTTTGTCATTTTTCTTATTTTCTTATTCTTTTACGCCCAAAACTCATTACTGGTTCCGCTGACGTTAGAATTTTAAGCTAAAATTAAAAAAATTTATTTTTAACCTTAACAATGCTTCTTCTTCCTGGGTTTTTGTTACTCTTTGAAATCTTACTATTTTGAGTTCTATATTTATGCAGGGGTTTACAAATCTATTATCATATTTCTAATAGCTAAACAATAAAAATAACACCAATATATTAAATTAAAAAAATCAAATTAATTTAACATGATTTGTTTTGTATTTATTTAAATTTTAAAGTCCTATAAAATTAACTTTTTATATATTTTATATCATGAATAGTATATAATTAGAGAATTTTCAATTATAATATTCTTAATTATATGTATTTACAAAAATAAATAAACATAAGTTTTCTCTTAATAAAAAAATATACTATTTATATTTTTGGATATAATATTGAAAATGAAAAAACAAATAATAGTGGAAATATTGCAATAGATACCAAGGTACATTTATTCACTATATTGACAATATATGGAAAGTTGTAACTTAAAAAAATAAAATTATTTTTATCTCTTTAAAAAATAAGCAGTATTTTATACAAAAATATTAAAAATCAGTGTTTTAATGAATCAATTTAAAAAAAATATTTGTTGAGGCCATTAAGAATCCATGACCCAATTTTTCACTTTTTTTTAATAATAATAAAAAAAAAACAATGTCCATTAATTGGTGTTCAATTCTATGTACCCTATGAGAGGCAATGAAAAGTGTATTTGGAAATTTGGTAAATGTTAAAGTAGAGGTTAGTACAGCTAAACTATGCACAAACCTTGCCCATAAAATTTATTTATTTTTTGTTTATTTTTTTTTTTTTGGTATCATGCACAAACTTAAAACTCTAGTATATAATGATTTTCAATTTAAAATATATTAAAATAATAATATTTTTATATTTTTAATATTAGTTCCTCAAAATTATCTAAAATACTTAAAAATATTCACTGATGTTCATCAAAATTCACTGATGTTCACATGTTGAAGAACAAATCCATGCCCTTTTTCGTGTGATTGTCAAACTATCAAGAAACTAATTCCACTCATATGGATCTAACATAGCATTGGAGTTTCAAAATAAATAATTTTAAATATTAAAAAAAATATGATAACAAAAAATAAAAATACATATGGTCATTAGATTAGTCAGACCTATAATTAGACCTACAAAGCATTTTTATATTTTAAGAAAAATTATAGATAGTTTTAGCCTATCACATTATTCATTGACTAAGAACTCATATGGCAACGAGATATACTGTGGGAGCAAGCCATAGTGTTTTTCTCATTTTGCTCTTGAAAAAAGAATTTTTATTGATTGCTTTAAAAAAAAAGGGGGGGGGGTAAAATAATTATTT
>Ga0307510_10000332_pt1 | contig 44036 bp, 57 predicted proteins | sample 12_EM_MG_FD_207224 | JGI IMG/M metagenome (GOLD analysis project Ga0307510, IMG submission 207224) | Populus trichocarpa ectomycorrhiza microbial communities from riparian zone in the Pacific Northwest, United States - 12_EM | ecosystem: Host-associated > Plants > Roots > Unclassified | place... | reverse complement strand
CGGACGCGGGGTCGTAGGCAGGAGCGGGTCCAGGTGCGTGGTTGTTTCTTTCTTCCTGTTCGTTGCCCTGACCTTCTTGGCCTTCCGTTCTGGCCTCGACGACTTGCGCCCGTTCTGTCCTCCCCCTCGACCGTCTGCTCCATTCACCGCCGCCGCTGCCACCATCCTTGATTGGACAATTCTTTGTTTGGTGACCTTGGCGGCTGCACTGGAAGTACCGGCCCTCATTCAATCGCTTCTAGCGTTTTTCCTTGCTCAACCTCCGCCTTTTCATCCTCCGCCTCCGGTCCCCTCCTTCTTTCCGAACGAGACCACGTTGACGTCCATGGTATTGGGGTCTCTTTAAGGCTGCTGACGCTGTGGTCGTCTCGGTGGATCTCATCGGCGATTCTGGCAGGTGCTGAGGAAATCACCGCCGTGCGATCCCAGGCTGGCAAACACCATCCTGCGACGTTGGACTTTGTGTCGGGCAGCGGCCTGCCATTTGTCGACGGTGGTTGGCATTGGGTCGCGTTGGAGGATTATCCAATGCAAGCCTTTTGGTAGGCCTTGTTTGAGCGTCTCTAACGACCCTCTTGCGTTCCTTTCCCAACCAGCATTTTCCAGACGCGCTACCTATGGGCTAATATTCTTTCACGTAGTTGACAAGGTCATCATCGCTCAGGATCCCCTCAAACGCTTCATCAACACAATACGTCCTGGGGCATACGCACCCATCACTAAAGTTGACTTCAAAGCTCTGGATAATGTCATAATCAGACTTGTCGGTATGCATGGATCCAAGGTTGAGATTGTACGCTTGTTGCGAGCTCTTAACGCAGTTGGCGAGGACATGTGCGTCTTTTTCTTTTTCTTTCGTTTCTAAACCTGACAATTACATCCGCAGTGGTCATTTGCTACTTCTGCCAACTGAACTTGGTGGTTCCAGGCCATCCCTATCGTCTGGTCTATACGTCATCACTGCTGGAGAGACGGGTCCTACTCAGGAACACCATTTTGTCATCTGTTGGCCTGAGGACTCAACTTGGGACGACTCAGCAGCTTCTTCAGTTTGTCGGAACAGTCACGTTTATGAGGTGAAGAGCTGCGGATCGTCCTTTCTCTCTTGGTCTATATCATCCTCATACCTTACGAAAATATGCGATCAAGTGGTTGCGCTGTTATCAGTGGAGGACTCTGCGTCCATAGTCTGGGGGGACGATGATGACGATGATGAACCTATGGATGTCGACGCTGGTGATGATGACCGACTATTCACGTATGAGGTCGCAAAGCGGAATGAACAGGAAGAGAACGCATCGTCACGCGCCGGGTTTCAGGTACTTGCATCCACTTTATCAGACTCAAAGTCTACCGCTGACTCGGACTTTACCAAAGATGAATTCACGCCTCATTTCGAGCTACGTGGCTCCTGCAGACTGTCCCGTGAATTCATCGATCTTCGTCCCTAGTCTTCTTCATGGCGAAACTGCTCAAGGATTCTGGACAGCCTCCTCTTTCCCACAAACAACTCGAAGTGGTTCTCTTGTCAATACAACTTCAAGTGTCACGAGATGCCATGCATGAATGCTGCGATCCACGTGTTGACCGTTGGCCAATGACAAGGCGCAATACTGGCGCGATCCGCAGCGGCGATGAAACCCTACAGAAACCCTATTAGGCGGATGTCAGCATGTCAGCACCCAAACTTTGGTACAGTACCATGGTCAAGCCCGTCCTTCATATCTCTTCCCGTTAACCACCACCATCAATGACATCGGCCTCCTCCCTCAGGGCAGCACACCTCTACCACAGTCGCCCTCAAAAACGATCACCCGAAATGGATACAAAAGCTATCGTCCACAGCGTTTTGGCGGACGGCACAGAGCATATTGTTTCTTACGGCGGCACAGGCCAGTACAGCAGAGACGGAATGGCCGCTTCAGCTTGCGGACTCGCAGCGTTGAATTTCACAAGGTCGCCTTCTCCATCGAACAAGACAGTTTGCAAGACGCAGCTCTTCTGCAGGCCGTATTAGTTCGCGAGTGCTCCGAGGTGCGAGCATCGTACAATCCCCTGCCTGAGCACAGCCTTATTTCCCCAGGAAACCACCGCTATATGCGCATCACGGTCCGGTAACCTCCACCTTGACGTCGAAGATATCTGTCGTGTCCCATTGTTTGAGAAGACCTTGGAGCTAAAGACGACTACCTACGGCCAGCCTGGGGTCTCAGAGTTCAAAAACCTTGCTCACGTGAGTACACGGCATGATCGCGCCTCGAACGCGGTGGCTAACAAATGTCCCCGTATTAAGGGAACTATGCGACATCGACTCATCCAGGGTCGCCATTATCATTCACCCTCCTGAAATCATAGCCTGCTTGAAAGTACGACTCAGGAGCCGAACCGTCTTCATTTTCGACCCTCACCCGCGTCCATCCCATTCCAATGGTGCAGGGATGATGACCAGTCCCTCGATCGAAGGCACTGTCCGCCGACTTGCCGAACTCCTTCCTACCGTCGACCTTCGGGACAGTTTCCTTCAATGATGCGCTCAGCTCCTAGGCAATTACAGTGGCCACGTGTTCGTACCACACGGTGTCGAGATGTCCACGCCGACATTATAGCAAGCGGTTCTCAAGTCCAGCTAGGCCTAATTATCCATCAGGCAGAGCTTGCCGCTTTGCGCCCACAGAACGATCTGTTTAAAAGCGAACAGCAACGTTTGGAGAGTGGAATCGAGGAGGTGGAAGTGCGGAGTCGACAGCAAGAGAGGCGGATTCAACAACTCGAATCGTCTGCACCCAACTCCAGATACTACCATCCTTCCACGCCACCAAGACAATCCTCTTCTTCATAGTCGTCGCCGACGCGCTTTTCATATCATCCGTCTTCCTCTGAGGCGTCGACCTCACCCTCTACGTCCACTTCTACCTTTGCATCGTCTTCCGCTGGCCCATGATTCGATCGCACGCTTGGTCGCCATGGCAGCCCACCTACCCCGCCCGTTGATCGCGAAGATGGTCTTATGTATGCTTTGCGTCCGAGTCTGCGGCGCGAGTATGATGACGAAGATCGCGCTCTCTCAGTACAACGCACCCAACTCGCTAATTGTTCAGGACTCCTTCGTACATTCCTTACCCCTCTTTCGCTTAGAATTCCCGCTCTGCCTCTTTTACCTTCCTTTTCTACCTAGCCATCGGACACGGGACGACACCGCTGCCTTTACTCACAGTAGCGTACTTGTATATAACCACCCTCGCTGGCCTTGGCCAGGAGAGCGATCAACCCAGGACCCTATCGATGAAATAGACTCTTTCCCGTTCTCGTTCGCGTGTCCTCGCCATCTCAAGCTCTCCTTACGCCCTGTTGCGATTCCCTTCGCGTGCTCCCGGCCTTTCCGGTGCGCGGCCACTCCCCCCTCTCCTTCTCTCCCTCGCGCCTTTCGCTTTCCCTTCGGGATTGCGAACCTGCCTCGGATTTCAAGAACTACCCTTCGAACACACATAGCGTGGAGTTACCTCTTGCGCTAAAGTACTTCTCTGAACTCTTCAATAAGCCCGATGGATTTGTGAAGGATGCGGTTCAGGGTCCCTATGCAACCGAGTGTCCCATCGCTAATAATTATAACTGTATTTGCACATTGTTTCTCGCGGTTTCTAGACGAGTACTACAGTACTACCGTAGTAGTCACTTTACGATACCCCACCGCAGCGGCGACTATCCACTACTGAACCAATACCCATCTGGTCTAGCGGAGATTTTTGCCACACGATTTCACGCTTGCGTTGTGCGGGCCCCAATCTCTAATGCCCCATCCCTTCTGTAACGCAGATCTAGAGTCCACATGTGGTTCGAATAAGGAAGGATGAAGAAAAATATGAGATAAGACCAAAGTCATGTTCCAGATGATCCAAGAACGCACAATGGACTGGGTTTGAGGGAAGGAGAGGGCCACGGTTGCCCTCGAGAGCACACAAACGGGAAAAGAGATGGGGAGGATGGGCTGCAGTTGACTGGCCTTGACGAGGCCAGCCGCGGGGGTATTTATATGCAAGGACGAGACAATACCAGACAAAGTATTCTACGCAGAGGTGAGCTAAAGCGGAAAAGGTGAAGAGACCAACTTGGTGCTGCTGGCGACAGGCCACGCGGTGTCGTAAACAAAGTACAGCAGTGTCCGAAAGTGTAAAATTTACTAAATGGCCATAAGGTGCACGACGTTGAGCGCGAGAGCGACGAGGGTGGGGAAACGGTGCTGCGGTGCTCGATGGTGGTGTCTAAGATCAAACTGGGAAGTAGAGCCAGACGTCTAAGGCAAATGGATATAAGAAAAACATACGAAATCGTCCTATATACAGTAAGCCCTTTCTATCACGGCGACGGAGTCCCGAACTGAGCTTGACCAGGAAGGGGCTGCGAACGGCGCGAGCTATATGGGGCTGCGGCCTGCGCAGGGCAGTGCGCACTTGCGGGTCGGCCGACGAGTTGAGCGATCCGCGTATGTCCGGCGATAGGGCTTGGGCGCGGTGAGGGACAAGGCTTGTCTATTCGAGGGAAAGTGTCAATCTGATGGCAACGAGGGTGAAGGCGGAGGACTGGAGGCAAGGCGAGGAGGGCAAGGCAGAGCGAGAGGGCCAACGTGGCAGGCTGTTCGGGAGACGTCACGTGGTCGAATTGTCCTCGTTCCGTTCCGCAAGGCTACAGCACCTTCCCACCTCACACTTCCTCCTAGGGCACTTTCCTTCTGATTTTGCAAGTTCTTGAAGAATGGCGGTCCCATCGAGTGAGTGTCAGATCTGGTTTTCGACTTTCCAAACCCTTTTATCTTCCGCAAATTGACCCTAATTCGTCCCAGTTTCTTTATTCGAAATCGATAACGACATTTTGCAAATCCGAAATAAACTCTCGCCATTACCCCGAGCTGACCCTCGGCGTTTTACGTACCTCGCAACTTTGGCCCTGGTACAATTGGCGCGCTATCGGCGAACAGATGAGAACGAAGACTTGGAGGAGTCGATTTCCCTCTCAGTTGAAGCCATACTCTTATTTGATCCCAACATCGGACATGGTTCAGATGTCGTCGATGCCTTCTTCTACCTTGCGGACTCCCATTTGCGTCGCTCACAAAAGCTCAAGCGGCCCGACGATAGCAAGCACAGTGTCAGATATTTTCGTTACCTCAGAGACCAGTCGCTTGAAACCTCCCGCATCACAAGAGACCTCATTGCAACAGGCTTCACGCGGGCCTTAGCGAATCAGGTCCGAATGGGATCCATCAATCCAACGCGAAATATCGAAGAGATGGCAATCCTCTGCCGCGAGCTTCTTAGTTTGGATGCACCAGATGGCCTCCTGCTTAGCGCTGCTCTAACGTTGGTCAAGGCTATTAATGATGAACTGCCGTCCCGACGACTGCCGGACCAAGCCATCGAATGCCTTCGTGAAGCGAATATCCGCTTTCCTGATGAGGACAATGTTTCCACTACACTTCTCTTCTCTCTCTTCAAGCGCTTCATGCTAACTCACTCACATGCTGACTACAAGGACGCAATGTCAATCGCGGACGGAACCTTCACTGGTCCGTGGGCTGCCAAGGTTGCTTCTTCTGCGGCCGTAGTGCTTGCACAATGCAGATTCAATTTTTTTGGGAACCCAGAGTATTTAGAGGAGGCAATTTACCGCATTCGTGTCTATCTTACGACGCAGTCCTCCGAGGATCCGGAGCATCAAAAAATGACTCTGATGCTGGAAGAACTCGAGAAAGCCCGCTTTGATGAGTTTTCCGTCGCAGGTAATTCGCGAGCAGCCGATGATGCCGGTAACACAGAAGTTAACAGCCATCCAGTTGTGGTTCCCCCTTTTCCAATAGCTAGACCGGACATTGGCGAACCTACCCCGATGATGCAGGATCCGCACGGTCCGGATCTTCTCGAAACCTTCTCCCGCCTTTTTAGTCAACCAATCAATCGAGCGACGATCAAAGAAGCTATGGAATGCCGCCAGCGCTACCTTGAATCACCTCAACCAAGTGATTTTGTCACTTCAACGATTAATATCTGCTTGGCCCAACTCCTCATCAAGGCCTTCCGCTGCACAGGCGACATGGCTCATCTAAACGAATCAATTACTTTGCTCCGTGACGTCCTCAAAAGTCCAGTTAGATCATTGACCAACCTTCACATCATTCTACCTCTTATTTCAGCCTTGAAGTCCCGATTCGTGTCGTCCCATGAAATGGTTGACTTTGAAGAAATTATGCAGCTATATCCCATAGCCGCCGCCGATACGCATGCGAAAATACCCGACCGATTTCGCATTTCATGTCAATGGGTGGGATTCGCGCGGGGTTGCGGACATCCGTCCACCTCTACCGCATATGAGGGTGCTATCTCATTAATGAAAGACTCTTTGGCGTTCAGTCCTACCCTTGAAACACAGCATTCTCGTCTTGTCTCAAGGCTCGATAATTATGACACGCTGCCATTGGAGTACGCATCACATCAGATCGATATAGGTCAACTTGAGCAAGCCGTCGAGACTCTGGAACGAGGGAGAGGGCTGCTCTGGTCTGAGATGCGTGGCCTCCGCATGTCAATTTACCAACTCCGTTTCGTAAACTTACCCTTGGCCGAGAGGTTCGCAGCTATTAATAACGACCTTGAGGCTTTGACAACGTCGAGCTCAGCTGGTATCTGGCCAAATCAAGGCCATGCCGATAGTGATGAGCCGATGGACCCGTTCGGCCGGCTGGTGGTCAAACAACGAGCACTTGTCGCGGAGCGTGACAAGCTCATCTCCCAAATCCGATCACTTCCAGGATTCGGGACTTTCTTGATGACACCTTCGTTCGACACCCTCCGTTCTGCCGCTGAGCGTGGACCGGTCGTCATCATCAACCATACGAGGTGGCGTTCAGATATCATCATTCTCCTCCATAATGCGCCTCCTTCCCTCATTCCTACCCCTGACAATTTCTATGAGCGTGCAAATCAGTTGAAGGACCAGTTATTGGGCGCACGAAATCATGACCTTGAACTCGAATCGGGCGCATATGATGACGCTTTGAGTTCCGTACTCGAATCCCTTTACGACCTCGTTGGTCGCCCTGTGATTCAGAGACTCCAAGAGTTGAATATACCAGAACAGTCCCGCATATGGTTCTGCCCCACTTCCGTCTTTTGTTCCCTTCCTCTTCACGCCATGGGTCCGATCAGGTCAGACTCTGAAGGTCGCGTCAAGTTCTACTTCTCGGACCTGTACATCCCTTCATACACCCCAACGATTAGCGCCCTCATAGAATCCCGTAAGCCCCAGGCACGGCCACTCGATCGGCCTTCGATGCTTCTGGTGATACAGCCCGATGCGAAGATGCCAAAGGCACTGCAGGAGATGCGAGTCATCCAGTCTGTTGGCCTCTCGACAGCGACACTTCTCTGGGAAATGGCAACGCCGAGCGCCGTGCTGGAACACCTCAGACACTACCCATTTGTCCACGTATCATGTCATGGCAATCTCGAGACAGGAAAACCGTTCGATGCCTTTTTCAAACTGTACGAAGGCGCGCGTCTCACGCTACTCGACATCGTGAGATCTCGGCTTCCCACTGCCGAATTCGCATTCCTTTCTGCCTGTCACACGGCGGAGCACACAACAGATAGCATCGCGGACGAGGGACTTCACCTCGCGGGTGCGGTCCAGTACTGCGGGTTCCGGAGCGTCGTCGGGACGATGTGGGAAATGGCGGACGATGACGGTCCGGACCTTGCCAGGGACTTTTACGGGTTGTTGTTCTCGGATAGGTGGGGGGAGATGCCGTATTGTGAGAGAACAGCGGAAGCCCTGAGGGATGCTGTGAAGGTGCTGAGAGGAAAGAGAAAGACAACGTTGGAGCGATGGGTGAATTTCGTTCATTACGGCGCATGACTCGGGTTTGAAGGGGTCTATTGTCTATTGGTCCTCTCCGAGTCTGTATATTTTTGAGAGACGTTGTCACGGTCATATTTAGCAGGTCCTATGTACTTGTCAGAACTCTTCAACAAGCCCGATGGATTAGTGAAGGATGCGGTTCACGTTCCTATGACCGTGAGCAGTCTGCTCACATTACAGAGCGCGGATCCGCCTTCGCGCTGTGAGCGTCTCATGTCTGTGCTGACGAATCCACGTGACTTGGCTGCCTTCAACAAGTCAAATACCCCCGGCCTGGGGGCTCCTTGAACCGCGACCAACACCAGGCCGGTTTTTCCCACGACAAATTGTCGGGGCAAGGATTCAACAAAGGATACACCATCCGCCCCACGCATTGTCAGAATAGAGTGAGCTGATGATGAGAACCTACCCTGAGCGACCCCCCCACCCGAAAGGCCTAATTGCCCCCTCACAATGCATGACTCGAGAATAAACCCCACTCCCTCTGGCAGTTTCTTCAGACAAACGTCTACTGCCTATCATGCATATATCATGCCTTGATCCCATGTCTTAGAACCACTATGGTCGACCCAGGAAACTTGTCCTAAGCAGCTGCCACGTCAGCATTCACCAGTTGGAGCCACTGCTGCCTGACCCACCACCCCGTGGAATCCCCAGCCCACTGGTCACCCAATACTGTAAGCATAATTCATTCGGGGCAAGGCCCAAGATAATTTATTATTGTGTTTTACAATGAACCGCATGTAGCCTTAATTCTTTGTGGAGAGGAAAATAGAGCATACTGACAGTGCCACCACTCCCATACCTAGCAGCCCAGAGACACTGACCATCATGGCTGGTATGCATGGTCGAACACCAACATGTAGAATATCAAACCCACAAACGTTAACTCCTGCGAATGGTAAGGATCACCACTGCCCCTGCAAAGCCCGAGCCATGGAGGCTGGGGCGTATGATGAGCCAGGGCGCAGAAGTGCCACTATAAGGCGAGGCCAGGCGTGTAGCCTGGATGCCGCTGCGAGGAAGCGAGCGAGAGCTCGATGCCCTGCCCAGAGAGCTGGTAAAATCCAAAGGCGTCACCACGAAAGAGAGTGCGCAAATCGACGTGCCACCGCAAGGGAGCCTGAGCAAGGGCAAGAGTGAAGACACACGGACGCTGCGACCGAGAAGGCGCACACACGAGACACCGCAGCAAGAGAACAGGACGAAGGGGGGACTGACCGCACCAAAACCAGTCAGAAGGCGGCACCACCATCAACAAAACAACCACACACCTCAGCCCAAAGATTTGTCACCCAATCCCGCTATTAAGGCCTTTTTTGTTTTCATTTTGAGGCCCACACATAGGGTGCAACGTCGTCGTCCTGAGAGATGTAGAAGTGCAGCACAAGGCAGCACACAAACTGACATAAGGTATCTTGGCAGTCACCGAGCTCGTGCCGCCAATCGTCACGCGTGGCCCCGCGCCGCACACAATACAATGTCTGGCCCCACGACGATATCCCGAGGCCCCAAATCGATCTCGGAACCATTCTGGGGCGCGGTTGCATATCCCCCCCAGCCCAGCCAACCAGGCTCAACCGGGCACAAGCTCGCGTGTCCGAGGCGCCTCCCGCCGCCTCCAATTCCTCCTCTCCGAGTCGGCCTACTTGATATGGGCGCTGCGATGCGAGAGGGTGATCCAGGAAAAGGCGCACAACTATCAAGGAATTAGGAACAGATGGCTTCGCGCGATAAACACAAGACTCACCGATGACAAGATCATAGCAACCAAAATTAAACAGAACAAAGGGTTCACCAACCTAGTGGTGAACACCTGGGAACATGTCCTATCCAACGAAAGGGACCTCCCGAACAACTGGATCAACCTGCGTGAGGTTTTAGTGGGTAGTGGGACATGTTGACTGCAAATCGCGTGCCCTGAGCCCCACACTATCCCTTACCGGAGCCTGATGTGCATAAAAGCATTTTCCCTCACCCCCGGCCCGACGGCCGGCTTCAGCGTGCCCATGTCGCCTCCCGCCATGTGGCAATTCTCGTTAGTGTAGTTATTTATTAGCTTACATTATGAGAATATAACGCTTTCCAAAAAAAAAAAAAATCCCCCTGGCCTTACGGTCCGGCTCCAGCGTGCCGATGGGGCTGACGATTGTCTCCCCCCATGCGGCTGTTCCCGATAGTTAGTTTTGGTAAGGTAGAACCCGTTCAGTTTCAACTAATATCACATGACCAGTGTGACATTAGCAAAAACCATGTATAAACTCTTGAGAAAAGAAATAAATGCGATTTCTGCGACAAGGGAGGCATGAAGATTTGTTATTAAAGCACAACTGTGGTTCTCAAGTTTTTGTTTAAGCCTTTTTGAAGGAGGAGATAGACTTTTGGTGTCGAAATTTCATATTTGTCTATGTTTGGTTTATTCATATCACATGACCTTAAGGTGACAAAATGTGACAAGATGGTGAAAAGATTATGCCTTAGACACATAAGAAGAAGAAAAATGCGATTTTGGGGAAAAGGGCAACATGAAGATATGTTATTAAAACAAATCTGTGGTTTTTGATTATTTGTTTGAGATGTTTTGAAGAAGGAGATAGCTTTTTGGTGTCGAAATTAGGGCAAAATGTTGCAACATAGTAAAAAGCGTCGACGCGGGATCGAACCCACAGACCCACCTTGCTCACTCATGTAAGCAAAACATATTAACCACTACACCATTCAACCCCACTATTATTGTTTCTCTTAATGATATATGACCAGCTGCCAATGATGAAGTATAGATTTTTTAAAATCAGAAAAAAAGAACTTATTACATTGTGATAAACAAAAAAGAAAGGCAATGTGGCAGACAGGGGAATGGTCCAATCTATTTTGGTATTTGATAGGCTGGTCTTAGGTGTTGGTCACGGTAAGGTCACATCCTCGTCACAGTAGCATCACATCATGTGATATTAGTTGAAACTGAACGGGTTCTACCTTAGCTATTGAGAATATATTCGCTTTCAAAAAAAAAAAAAAAAAAAAAAAAAAAACACGCTCGCGCCTCGCCTTATTCCTCACCCGCTCGTCGTCGCCATCCACCGCCACCCCCTTCCTCACCTCGCCCACTCTCCTCATCTCGCCTTGCCAAGCCCTCGTGCCCAAGTTCCGTGCCGAAGATACTCGGATCGCCCACCACATTTCGCCTCAAGTCAGCAACAACAACGCACGCTCCGCCTTGTCGCCATGCTCCTTTGTCGTAGATAATCCCCGCCCTCCTTATCCTTTCCTTTTCCACTTGTCTGCCCAACACAACGCTCCTTTCTCCTTTCCTTTTTCCACCTAACCGACGGCCCAAGCACAAACGCCGTCTATGCCTTGGCCTCGCGCCCGCAGTCGCGCCCTTCAATACAACGCTCTTTTACCCCTCAAAATTGACTACCGAACACTCCTAGATTACATCGCCGTGCGGGATTGTCGCCGGCTGACGTATTTTCCTTCTTTTTCTTTCCCTTTACTCACAAATACTTGTAGCGTACTTGTCTTTATCGCATCAGCCCCGCCCTATAAATACCATCGCCCGACCTCGCAGCATAGCAGGCAACCGCGGCCCATTACTCTCTCTCTCTCTCGTGTGCGACTTTTCTCGGTTTCTTTCCGTCTGCTCCCTCTGTGACGACGCTGCTCCCTGTCGAACGACGACGCCGCGCGCAGTCCTGCACGTTTCCTCTTCTCATTAAAAAGCTAAAAACTGTCTCTAGATCGTTCCGCGGTCACGCATGCCCACCGACGGTCGCACGATTAACAACCGTCAATCCGCCACCCCCACCTTGCTCCATCGCGCGTCCCTATCTCGGGCGCGGCGTTGGTTCTATTCCGTCTATTCCTCCTTCCTCGAACTCACGGGCGCGGACTCACTGTCGGCGTCTCACATCCTAGAAGGTTCATGGATTCATGGATTCTTGTTCGAATCGGCACCTTCACAATTTGAAAAGTACGACTTCTTTTCGATTAGGTCAAACAATTCGTGACTGATTCTTCGATGTAACGCCGTTCCTTCAGGATTTTTCCATGTGAAAATCCAAGTATCGTCCAGGTAGTTCCCGAAACTCGTGCCAATTTCTTGGGATATTTCTGTAGAATCGGTCGCAGGTCCTGGTGAATGATCCTTTCCTTTGGAACATAGGTGGCGCATTGGTCAAACCGAGATATGTCACTTTGGGTATGTATGTTCCGAACAGCCTTTTGCTGGCTGATTCTTGGGCTGATCCGCTGTTTGGATGGTAGACAGTGGGTTGCGATCTCGTTTAGTCCATTTGTTAATCTCCCTATAGTCCATGACCAGGCGTAGTTCATCCGGATCTTTCTTTCCACCGAAGAAGTCCAGCGCCGTATATGGGGACCCTTGACCCTGAGCGACATAACCTTTTCTTTCTTCTTCTGAGGAATTTTGAAGAATACCGGCCTCCTTTCGGTTTAATGGGTGGAGCATGCAATTAATTTCAGTTGGGGCTCCCAGTAATAGTTCGATTCTCAGATCATCGTCCCTTTGCGTGGGAAAGCGTTCCGCTGCCTTCAGGTCAAACTCCGTTGAAACTCGGTGGGAATTTCTTTCCTTCCTGGCTTCCTTGGCCCACTGCGCACAAAGAAGGCTAGACCTTTTACTGGGTCTCCACAGGTTCGTAGGGCCTGTTCTTGCACCTTTGTCACCAAACGCTGAGCATCTTCAAATCTCACCGCCTCGATTTTTCAACCGTCCCGTCTTCCAGTCGGTTTGTGGGTTCAAGGTCCACAAGAAAGGGCACCCCAGGATAAAACGGTCCTTTCCCAGATTCGTTAAGTAAAATCGCATTTTCTCTGTTCATTCCCCCGGTTTGACCCGCAACCAGCAGTAATATTCTTTTCTTCTACGTTCTCAGTCCCATCGACGTTATGAACCGGGATTGGTTGCTTGAGCCACACTTGTCCGATAGCAAGGCCCTTCCAGACGTCCTCGTCTAGGAAGTTCTCTCTGACGCCACTGTCCAGTAGCGCTGTTTCTTTGGCCACTCTGTACAGACTTGAAGGTAAACTGGTAAACTCCAGTTTCATCGCGTTCTAATATACACTGTACAGACTCCTTTCTCTGTGCGATCGTTGGCTGATGCGTCGAGCGGCATTGAAACCCATGCCACCTTCCATTACACGATCCGAGAAATCGTCTTGCTCTTGTTGGTTCAGAGTCTTCATATAGTCGATGACGGACGCAGGGTCGTAGGCAGGAGCGGGTCCAGGTGCGTCGTCGTTTCTTTCTTCCTGTTCGTTGCTCTGACCTTCTTGGCCTTCCGTTCTGGCCTCAACGACTCGCGCTCGCTTTGTCCTCCACCTTCGACCGTCCGCTCCTTTCGCCGCCACCACCGCCACTAATTGGACAATTCGTCTTTTGGTGACCTTGGCGGTGGCACTGGAAGCACTGGCCCTCATTCAACCGCTTCTAGCGTTCTTCCTTGCTCAAACTTCCGCTATTTCATCCTCTGCCTTCGGTCCTCTCCTTTCCGAACGAGACCACGTCGACGTCCATGGCATCGGGGTCTCTCTGAGGCTGCCGACCCTGTGGTCGTCTCGGGGGATCTCATCGGAGATTCTGGCGGGTGCTAGGGAAATCGCCGCCACGCGGCCCCAGGCTGGCAAATGCCATCTTGCGGTGTTGGACTTCGCGTCGGGCGGCGGCCCGCCATTTGTTGATGGTGGTTGGCGTTGGGTCGCGTCGGAGGATTGTCCAATGTAAACCTTTTCGTAGGCCTTGTTTGAGCACCTCTAACGACCCTCTTGCGTCCCTTTCCCAACCAGCATTTTTCCAGACGTGCTAATTATGGGCTAATATCCTTTCACGTAGTTGATGAGATCATCATCGCTCAGGATCCCCTCAAACGCTTCATCAACACAATACGTCCTGGGGCATACGCACCCATCACTGAAGTTGACTTCAAAGCTCTGGATAATTTCATAATCAGACTTGTCGGTATACATGGATCCAAGGTTGAGATTGTACGCTTGTTGCGAGCTCTCAACGCAGTTGGCGAGGACCTGTGCGTCAATTATTATTTTTTCGTTTCTAAACCTGACAATTACGTCCGCAGTGTTCGTTTGCTACTTCTGCCAACTGAGCTTGGTGTTTCCAGGTCATCCCTATGGTCTGGTCTGTACGTCATCACTGCTGGAGACGGGTCCTACTCAGGAACACCATTGTGTCATATATTGGCCTGAGGACTCAACTTGGGACGACTTGGCAGTCTCTTCAGTTTGTCGGAATAGTCACGTTTATGCGGTGAGGACTGCAGCCTGTCCCTTCTCTGTTGGTCTATCCCATCCCCATAACCCTACGAAAATATACGATCAAGTGGTTGCGCTGTTATCAGTGGAGCACTCTGCGTCCATAGTCCGGGGAGACGATGATGACGATGATGAATCTATGGATGTCGACGCTGGTGATGACAACCGACTATTCACGTATGAGGTCGCAAAGCGGAATGAACAGGAAGAGAGCACATCGTCACGCGCTGGGTTTCAGGTGCTCACATCCACTATATCAGACTCAGAGTCTACCGCTGACTGAGACTTTACCAAAGATGAATTCACGCCTCATTTCGAGCTACGTGGCTCCTGCAGACTGTCCCGTGAATCCATCGATCTTCGTCTCTAGTCTTCTTTATGGCGAAACTGTTCAAGGATTCTGGACAGCCTCCTATGTTCTGCAAACGACTCGAAGTAGTTCTCTTGTCAAATACAACTTCAGGAGTCACGAGATGGTGCCATATGCCATGCATGAATGCTGCGATACGCGTGTTGACTGGTGGCCAATGACAAGGTGCAATACTGGCGCGATCCGCAGCGGAGGCGAACGATGATTAAACCCTATTACGCGGATGTCAGCATGTCAGCACCCAAACTTTGGTACAGTAGCATGGTCAAGCCCGTCCTTCATATCTCTCCATGTTAACCACCACTGTCAATGACATCGACTTCTTCCCTCAAGACAACACACCCCTACCACAGTCGCCCTCAAAACCGATCACCCGAAATGGATACAAAAGCTATCGTCCACAGTGTTTTGGTGGACGGCACAGAGCATGTTGTTCCTTACGGCAGCACGGGCCAGTACAGTAGAGACAGAATGGCCGCTTCAGCTTGCGGACTCGCAGCGTTGAATTTCGCGAAGGTCGCACTCTCCATCGAACAAGGCAGTTTGCAAGACGCAGCTCTTCTGCAGGCCGTATAAGCTCGCGAGTGCTCCGAGGTGCGAGCATCGTACAATCCCCTGCCCGAGCAGGGCCTTATTTCCCCAGGAAACCACCGTTATATGCGCATCATGGTCAGGTAACCTCCACCTTGACGTCGGAGATATCTGTCGCGTTTCATTGTTTCGAGAAGACCTTGAAGCTAAAGACGACCACATACGGCCAGCCTGGGGTCTCAGAATTCAAAACCTTGCTCACGTGAGTACACGGCATGATCGCGCCTTGAACGCAGTGGCTAACAAATATCCCCGTATTAAGGGAACTGTGCGACATCGACTCATCCGCAGTTGCCATTATTACTCGCCCTCCTGAAATCCTCGCCTGCTTGAAATTACGGCTTAGGAGGCGAACCGTCTTCATCATTTTCGACTCTCACCCGTGTCCATCCTATCCCAATGTTGCAGGGATGATGACCATCCCTCGATCGAAGGCACTGCCCGCCGACTTACCGAACTCCTTCCTACCGTCGATCCTCGGGACAGTTTCCTTCAATGGCAAGCTCAGCTCTGACGCGATTACAGTGGCCACGTGTTCGTACAACACGGCGTCGAGATGTCCATGCCGACATTATGGCAAGCGGTTCTCGAGTCCAGCTCGGCCCAATTATCCACGCAGGCAGAGCTTGCCGATTTGCGCTCACAGAGCGATCTGTTTAAAAGCGAACGGCAACGTTTGGAGAGTGAAATCGAGGAGGCGGAAGTGCAGAGTCGACAGCAAGAGAGGCGCATTCAACAACCCAAATCGTCTCCACCCAACTCCAGATACTACCGTCCTTCCACGCCACCAAGACAATCCTCTTCTTTATAATCGTCGACGCGCTTTCAATATCATCCGTGATCCTCTGAGGCGTCTACCCCACCCTCTACGTCCACTTCTACATTCGCATCCTCTTCCGCTGGCTCAGGATCCGATCGCACGCTTGGTCGCCATGGCAGCCCACCTACCCAACCCGTTGATCGCGAAGATGGTCTTAAGTATGCTTTGCGTCTGCAGCGCGAGTATGATGACGAAGATCGCGCTCTCTCAGTACAACGCACCCAACTCGCTAATTGTTCAGGACTCCTTCGTACGTTCCTTGCCCCCCTTTCGCTTACGACTCCCGCTCTGCCTCTTTTAAGTTACGCACCTTTTCTACCTAGCCATCGGACACAGGACGACACCGCTCCCTCTCCTTGCAGTAGCGTACTTGTATATAACCACCCGCGCTGGCATCAGCCTGGGGAGCGATCAATCGAGAACCCTATCGATGCAATAGACTCTGTCCTCTTCTCGTTCGCGTGACGTCGCCGCCTCAAGCCTTCCGTACGCCCCGTTACGATTCCCTTCGCGTGCTCCCGGCCTTTCGGGCGCGTGGCCACTCCCTCACTCGCTTCTCCCTCTCCTCTCTCGCGACTTTGCTTTCCCTTCAGGATTGCAAACTCGCCTCGGATCTCAAGCACTACTCCCCAAACTCGCATAGCGTGGATTTACCTCCCGCGCTACAGTACATCTCGGAACTCTTCAACAAGCCCGATCGATTAGTGAATGATGCGGTTCAGGTCCCTATGCAACCGAGTGTCCTATTGCAAGAATGATAACTGTATTTATACATCCTTTCTCACGTTTCTAGACGAGTACTACTGTACCAGTAGTCACATTACTATACCTCACCCCGGCAGCGACTATCCACTATCGAATCAGTACCCCTCCCGGGCCCTCCGGTCCAGCGGACATTTTTGCCACACGATTTCACGCTTGCGTTGTGCGGGCCCCAATCTCTAATGCCCCATCCCTTCTGTAATGCAGACGTAGAGTCCACAAGTGATTCGAATAAGGAAGGATGAAGAACGATATGATATAAGACCAAAGTCATGTTCCAGATGATCCATAGACGCACAATGGAGTGGGTTTGAGGGAAGGAGAGGACCACAGTTGCTCCGGTCGATCGAGAGTCACAAGGCACGCAAGCAGAGTGAAAAAGAGAGAGAGAGAATGGGGCACGGTTGCCCTCGAGAGCACACAAACAGGAAAAGAGATGAGGAGAGATGGGCCGCAGTTGACTGACCTTTGACGAGGCCAGACGCAGGGGTATTTTATGAAAGGCTGGGACAATACCAGACAAGTATTCTACGCAGAGGTGAGCTAAACGGGAAAAGGTGGAGAGACGAACTTGGGGCAGCTGGCGCCAGGCCGCACGGCGTCGTAAACAATGTACAGAGGTGTCCGAAAGTAAGACAAATTTACTGAATGATCGTAAGGTGAGAAAAATTGAGCGCGAGGTCGACGAGGGTGAGGGAACGGTGCTGCGGTGCTCGATGGTAGTGTCGAAGATCAAACTGGGAAGTGTATCATGGAGAGCAAGACATCGAAGGCAAATGGAAATAAGTAAAACATAATCGTCCAGTAGACGGTAAGACCCCTTCTATAATGGCGATGGAGTCCCGAACTGAACTTGACCAGCAAGGGGCTGTGAGTGGCGCGAGCCATATGGGGCTGCAGCCTGCGCAGGGCGGTGCGTACTTGCGAGTCGGTCAACGAGTTGAGCGATCGGCGTATGTCCGGCGATAGCCTATAGGGCTTGGGCGCGACAAGGGGCGAGACTTGTCTATTCGAGGGAAAGTGTCGATCTGATGGCAACGAGGGTGAAAGGCGGAGGAATGGAGGCAAGGCGAGGAGGGAAGGGTTAGGTGGGCGTTCGGGAGACGTCACGTGGTCGAATAGTCCTCGTTCCGCGAGGCTACAGCATGTTCCCAACCTTACACTCCCTTCCAAGGGTCCTTGCCTTCTGATTTTGTAAGTTCTTGAAGAATGGCATTCCCATGTGAGTGTCAGATCTGGTCTTCGACTTTCCAAACACTTTTACCTTCCGCGAGTTGATCCTAATTCGTCATAGTTTCTTTGCTCGAAATCGATAACGACATTTTGCAAACCCGAAATAAACTCTCGTCATTACCCCGGGGCCCGGGCTGACCCTCGGCGCTCTACATTCCTCGCACATTTGGCCATGGCACTATCGGCGCGCTATATGCTAACAGATGAGAATGAAGACCTGGAGGAGTCAATTTCCCGCTCAGTTGAAGCCATACTCTCATTTGATCCCCACATCGGACATGGTCCAGAAGTCGTCAGGGCCTTCTTCGCCCTTGCGTTCTCCCTTGCCCGTCGCTTACATAAGCTCAAGAGACCTGGTGATAGCAAGGACTGTCTCAGATATTTTCGTTACCTCAGGGACCAGTCGCTTGAAACCTCCGACATCACAAAAGACCGCATCACAACAGCCTTCACTAGGGCCTTAGCGAATGAGGTCCAAATGGAATCCATCGACCCAACGCGAAATATCGAAGAGATGGCAATCCTCTGTCGGGAGCTTCTCAGGTCGGATGCCTCAGATGGACTCCTGCTTAGCGCTGCTGGAGCGTTAGTCCGGGCCATTGATGACGAACCCTTTTCAATCGACCGACCACCGCCGGACCAAGCCATTGAATGCCTTCGTGAAGCGAATATCCGCTTTCCTGATTCGGACAGAGTTTCCCTTTGTCTTCTCGTCTCTCTTTTCCAGCGCTTCGTGGCAACTCTCTCACATACTGACTACGAGGACGCAATGTCAATCGTGGACGGACCCTTCGCTCGTCCGGAGGCTGTCGAGTGGGCGTCTTTTATAGCCGTAGCGCTTGCACAAATGAGGCTCTACATTTATTCCAACCCAGAGAATTTAGAGGAGACAATGTTCCGCATTCGTACCCATCTTAGGACGGCGTCCTCCGAAGATCCGCTGCGTCAAGAAACAACTCGTATGTTGGAAAAACTCGAGGAGGAACGCTTCGATGCGTTTTCTGTCACAAGTCATTCGCGAGCAGCGGATACCGGTAACACAGATGTTATCAATCATCCATCATCCTCGCATCTGGTTTCCTCTCTTCCAACAACTAGATCGGACATTGGCGAACGTACCCCGATGACGCAGGATGTGGATGATAAATATGTTCACAAAACCTTACTCCGCTGTTTCGCTCAAGCAACCGATCGAGCGGGGATCGAAGAATCAATAGAATGGTGCCGGCGCTACCTTGAATCATCTCAATCAACTAATTTTCTCACTTTGATGGCTAATATCCGCTTGGCCCAACTCCTCAAGCGTGCTTTCCACTGCACAGACGACGTGGCTTATCTCAACGAATCAATCACCTTGTTCCGTGACATCCTCAAAAGTCTAGCTACACCATCAACCCGCCCTGGTATCATTCAATGGCTTATTTCAGCCTTGTTGTCCCGAGTCTTCCGGTTCCGTGAAACGGTTGACGTTGAAGAAATGATGCAGCTATATCCCATAGCCGCCGCCGATACGTGTGCGACACTACCCGACCGATTTCACATTTCGTGTCAATGGGCAATGATGACGCGGGGTTATAGGCATCCGTCTACCTCTACCGCATATGAGAATGCTATCTCATTAATGAAAGATTCGTTGGCGTTTGGCCCTACCCTTGAGATACAGCACAATTGTCTTGTCTCAAGGCGCTATGATTACGAGACGCTGCCATTGCACTACGCATCACATCAGATCGACATAGGTCGACTTGAGCAAGCCGTCGAGACTCTGGAACGAGGGAGAGGCCTGCTCTGGTCTGAGATGCGTGGCCTCCGCATGTCAATTGACCAACTCCGTCTCGTAAACTTACCCTTGGCAGAGAGGTTCGCAGCTATTAACAACGACCTTGAGGCTTTGACGACATCGAGCTCAGCTGGTACCTGGCTAAACGATGGCCAAGTTGACAGTAGCGAGCTGATGGACCCATTCGGCCGGTTGGTGATCAAACAACGAGCACTTGTTGCAGAGCGCGATACACTCATCTCCCAAATTCAATCTCTTCCAGGCTTCGAGACTTTCCTGACGACGCCTTCGTTCGGCACCCTCCGTTCTGCTGCCGAGTGTGGACCGGTCATTATTATCAACCATACGATGTGGCGTTCAGATATCATCATTCTCCTCCGTGATGCACCTCCTTCCCTCATCTATACTGCCGACAATTTCTATGACCGTGCGAATCAGTTGAAGGACAAGTTATTGAGCGCACGAAATCATGGCCTCGAATCGGGCGCGTATGATGACGCCTTGAGTTCCGTACTCAAAACCCTTTATGACCTCGTCGGGCGCCCTGTCATCCAGAGACTCCACGACTTGAATATACCAGAACAGTCCCGCATATGGTTCTGCCCCACTTCCGTCTTTTGTTCCCTTGCCCTCCACGCCATGGGTCCAATCTGGTCAGAAGGTCGCGTCAAGTCCTACTTCTCGGACTTGTACATCCCTTCATACACCCCAACACTTGGCGCACTCATAGAATCCCGCAAACCCAGGTCACGGCCACTCGACCAGCCTTCGATGCTTCTCGTGATACAGCCCGATTCCAAGATGCCAAAGGCATTGCAGGAGATGCGCGTCATCCAGTCTATTAGCCTATCGACAACGACACTTCTCCGGGAAACAGCAACACCAAGCGCTGTGCTGGAACACCTCAGACATTACCCGTTTGTCCACGTATCATGTCATGGCAATCTCAAGACGGGAAAACCATTCGACGCGTTTTTCAAATTGTACGAAGGCGCACGTCTCACGCTACTCGACATCGTGCGATCGAGGCTTCCCACTGGCGAATTCGCGTTTCTTTCTGCTTGTCACACAGCCGAGCTCACAACAGAGAGCATTGCGGATGAGGGACTGCATCTCGCGGGTGCGGTCCAGTACTGCGGGTTTCGAAGCGTCGTGGGGACGATGTGGGAAATGGCTGATGTCGACGGTCCGGACCTTGCTGCGAACTTTTATGGGTCGGTGTTCTCGAACAGGTGGGGCGGAATGCCACATTACGAGAGAACAGCGGAAGCTCTGAGGGATGCAGTGCAGGTGCTGAGAAGAAAGAGAACGATGACTTTGGAGCGATGGGTGAATTTCGTTCATTACGGTGCATGACTTGGAGTTGAAGGAGTCTGTTGGTCCTCTCTGTATGTTTTTGAACAAACAATGTCACAATGATATATGTCGAGCTCCTTCCGGGGGTACTTTCTGTAGCAAACGGCGCGCGGAGCGGATCGATTAGATACCCGGACCATTCCACATGGACATTGTTAGCACTTATCTTGACAGAAGTTTACTTGCTCACTCGTTTAGTCTTGAACCGCAGAACCTTATTCATTTGTTTATATACTGTAGGTAGTGGCTTTTTTTTTTTTTTTTGGAAAGTGTTTTTATTTCTCAATACATAGCTACTATTGTGTCTGCTGGGTTTGAAAGGTCGTAGGCTTTTGAAAACTCGAAATAGAGCCCTTCCTCCTCAAACTTGCACCTTTGGATACCTTGGGATGAGTGTTAATAGTGCATACAAAGTTGTCTGTGGTTTTTGTTTGAAGAAAATACACCAAGTTTTGGCTGAACAACAGGTAAAACTTTGGAAGATTTTGAGTAATCAGCAGAAAAACATGTCTGGCTCATGTTCAAGCTGGAACATTGCAGAATAAATTTGATACGATCAAATACCATGTATATACAAAGCTCTGTGCACAATATCAGGCCTTGGTAGTGACTGTAGCATGCATGGCAGAGATTTTGAAAGGAGCGTGACTATTTAGTGACTCCACTTAGGAGATTGGGGTTATCACGTGCATCTATAGGGTATTCATCCCCAAGCGCAATTGGCCCAACAGGCAACAGGTGCTGTGACCAATGTGACAAATTTTTTCAAAAGCCTACGATTCACAGTTGAGCAATTTGGGCGGTGCATCACATGAGCTGTCACATCTCAAAGAGAAAAGTGAACCAACACTTTGGTAGAGCTGTCAGAATTTTGTACTCAGAGAAATAAAGAGATCTCAGATTAGACGATGTAAGCAAAACAAACATAAGATATGTCAGAAACAAATGATTAGTCAATGTAAGACAAACAAACATAAAACATGTGTTGGAAAAAAAAAACATGTGTCACTAAATGCTGAAATGTGCATGTCTAAGTTGAGGTGTCTGGGGTGGAATGTGCATGCGCAAACACATTTCTGGGTGTTATTTCAGCCTGAAAACAAGTCAGAGCAGATATCCCTGTGTGTGCAGACCCTGGAACAGTGGCGGAAGGTGCCACAAGCATGTACCCAGATGGAGCGGTGGGAAAAGGCGCAAACGCAAGCCCTGGCACAGTGCCTGAGGCTGGATACGCATGTGGGCCCATCGTGGATTGGTCAGAGAATGTAAAAGAATGTGCAGCGAAGCCCGCTGCTACATCAGAAGGGGGTGCATGTGCGGAGGAATGCAGACTGGGCAGAGTAGTGGGAAAACATGGAAACACGGGCCCCGGAACAGTGCCTGCAGCCAGGTATGTGAGTGGGTTCGCCATGGTTCAATCTGCACAAGTGAAAGGACACGCAGCAGAGTCCGCTGCTGCAGCAGAAGGGGACACATGTGTAGGGGAATCCACCTGGGGCGATGCCGGCGTTTCCACTTTCTCAATGAGAATTTGACTTGTAGATATTTCATGTCTGCATCACCCGCCCTGACAATCAGACTGTTCCATGCTGTACAAATTATTTATTTTTACGGTAAACAGTAAGGGTTAGCAAAAATGTCACTTGTTGTACTAGTAGTTAGCCAAGCAAATTAACCCACCAAATGTGCTAAAATGCACTAAAAACTTCGTTGATTGCTTGTCGTGCTCTACATTGACTGAAAAGAAAATATACTTAAATGCAGAAGTAAAAGCAATTTACTGCCGGTTATCCCCAGCCAACCAAGGTTGATTTTCACTCTAATATGTCTTTTTTCTTGCAATTTTGTTTGTCTTCAATGTCCCGCAAGTCCAAATTGGTGACCGGACTGAGTGCCCCACTCACAATGCTCTGCCTGGACTTGCGCGTGCCTACCCTGGACAAATCCAAAGGCGTGGGGAGTGGGGGCTCATGGCACGACACGGATAACTCTGAATCCAAGGAATCCGAGGGCACTGAGAGCTCACATGTCAACTCCCCAGACAATGCCAAGTCACCTGCCACTTCGACACAGACCAGAAGCTTCAATTCGGACTGGAAGGAGGGTGGCTATAGTCTTGAATGGGTGGATCTAGCCGAATTTGAACTGTGGTGCCAGACGGAGGAACACCTTGGCTGCATCAAGCTCATCGCATCCAGCACCTGGATCGATAGGATTCTTTTTACCCAGTGGCAATGCTTTGTTTGTGGGTGCAAGGACTCCAGAGGAAACAGGAACTATGAAAAGAAGCATCTGGACAGGCAAGGCAAACTCGAGGAGGACAGGAAATCCAGTTGTGGTTGTCATATTGATATCAAGCAATATCCCCACACGTCAACTGTCCTGGGATGCTACATTGACAAGCATGATCACAAAATTGGTGCCACCAATATCGCTTATACTCGCTTGTCCAGTGCTACACAAGAACAAATCAAATCCATGCTTAGTCAAAAGATTGATCGTCGTGAGATTGTGAGTTGCCAAAACCAAAGCAGTTTAGCTGCTAACCTAATATATTTGAAGGCATGCCTGGTTCATGAAACAGCGCCCAAGGGCTGTTGCTATCAGTTGATTGCTCTCAAGGAAGTGAATCAAATAGCTCAAGTCCTTGATAATCATAAGATCAGACTGCATCCAGATGATAGCATCGCATCAAAGCTTCTACTCAACAAGCTATCTGAAAAAGGAATCCTCACATTTTACAAAAATAAGCAAGATCGCACTCCGATCAATTCAAAATTGCCAGAAGGTGCATTTGTACTGTGCCTGCAAACAGAGTTCCAACTGGACGCTTTCTGGCACCTTGGTGATGGCTTCATTGGGATTGATGCAACTCATAACATCACCCAATATCAAGACCTTCTGCTATTTACAATCATTGCCAGGGACCATTGGGGACATGGTAATGATTATTAATTCTTTAATAAGGGATGGTCTGACTTTTTCAAATAGGTGTGCCTGTTGCCTGGATGCTGATGTCAAGCGCGACGACAGAAATAATCACATTCTTTGTCAAATGGGTCAGTGTTACGATCCTGGACCCCATTTCTATTTTTCGTCATTTCCTACCCATTTTTATTTGTGCTCTCGGTCACTTGTTCCCCACTCGCTCCCTCACGCACCGCTCAGACCGCCACCAAATCACCTGACAAGTCACCTGATGGATCACCTGGTCATTCCGCAGTCGACTATCACATGCCATCACTCTGCAGTCCGCAGCACTCCGCAGTACACTTCTATCATTCCACAGCATCACCATTTAAACCCTTTCTGGACTGCCACGTCATGATATGCTATTCTTAGACTGCCAGCTCATGATGGAGCTATACTTAGAACTGCCAGCTCATGATGAACCTTACTATATGCTTCTGTCACCCTTGTGACTTGTGTTACTTGTCACTCTTCTTACTTGTATATAAACCCTTGTACTTTCGACGGTTAGGCCCTAAGCCTAACTTGGTTTTCAATCCAAGACTTGTAGCTTCCACCCAGGACTCTCAGAGTCAACCAGCCTGAACCTCAGTCGCTTCAATTCCCCTTTGAAGCTCTCCCCTTTCATTATCTATCAGGACACTTAGGAGTTGCCCTTATCATCGGGGACTTACTTGTTATACTGCATAGCCAACCAGTACCGCGCTACTCACGTGATCATTGCCTCAGGAGGACAACCCACTGAGCAATCCCAGTCGTCGCCAAACCAACCCATGCATGTCGCGTCTTTAAGGCCCTTGGACCTTAACAGTCAGGGATGCCAGTCTGTCAGTCTGGCCTGTGGTAATAATGACCAACTGCAATTAGGCACAGATCGCTGCACTCAAAATTGTGTACCCGCAGAGCCGGATCCTCCTCTGCATGTGGCACATGCTATGCACAATCAGATGCCATTTCGTAACAAGCCAGTTTCAGGGTTTGTGGGAAAAGATCAAGGCCTGGGTGATGACAGATGAGATTGGCAAGTTTTTCAACATCTGGGACAAGATCTCGAGCGATCCTTCAGTTCCTGAAAGTGTTGTGAAATACCTCACAACTGAGTGGTTGCCAGTCCTGCACAGGTGGTCTATGATTGGAAGGAAAGATAGATCTATCTTTGAGGAGGGGAATACTAACATGTTGATTGAAGCGTATGTGGTTCATATTCTAAGCAAGAAAATCAAATTAACCAATCTTAGATATCATCATGTCTTGAAGACACATTGCCTTGGCAGCAAGCGCAACTGGCACGTCAATTATATTGTTCAGGCACTTGTGTTTGATTTCCTGCCAGAATTCCAAATCCAGCACAGCCGACAAGTTGCCAGGTTAGAGGGTCTGGACCTTGAGGCCGCGTGTCGCTGACAAATCCAGGCAAGTGCCAGGAACATGTCCCCAGACTCAATTTGCCAAATTAGCAACACCAAGTTCCTTGTCGCTTCTGGATCCCATCTGGGTCATCACTACCCAATCAATATTAATGAATGGACTTGTGATTGCGCCGATTTCCCAAGGATCTGGCACTGTAAGCACATTGCTGCACTCAATGTGCATTTCCCTTGACTCTGCCCAAAGGTGGGCAATGGCTCCAAGATCCCGGAATGCACATGCGTTCTTGACCTGCCAAAACCCACAGCTAGATCAGAAGAGGAGACTGCGCAGATCCTCTTAAAGGACATCAATGTGTTATGTCAGCAGCTCAATAGTCTGAGCGATTGCCAAACCCCGGATCTCATGGCACTCAAAGGGGTCAAATACAGCCTTACTGTGGCGATTTCCTTGGCAAATGGGTCCTGGGTGTTACCCAAAAAAGACATCTTCCACCCGAATAGGAATACCTGGGCCAAAACAGCAAAACACATGGGAGTTGGAAAAGCCCCAAAGCGGAAACCCAGCCCAACCGGTAGAAACACAAGCACAGAATGCATCGGCCCTGTTAAAGGCAAGTGGGCCCATAAATATACTGATCCATATGCTGTAGGCAAGAGATCGGGCAAGTGCACCAAGCCCGATGCTGTCTCCATTGCTGCAAATGAACGCACCTGCATGTCTGTGCCTGCTCCCCTCCCCCCATTGCCCTGGGTGGATTCCCCTGCATGCGCGTCCCCTTCCGCTGCAGTGGCGGACTCCACTGCGCGTCCTTTCACTTGCACAGATCAAACCACAGCAAACCCACTCACATACCCAGCCGCAGGCGCTGTTCCGGGGCCCGCATTTCCGTGTTTTCCCACTGCTCTGCCCAGTCTGCATTCCTCCGCACACGTGCCCCCTTCTAATGTAGCGGCGGGCTTCGCTGCACATTCTTTTACATTCTCTGACCGATCCACGATGGGCCTACATGCATATCCGGCCTCAGGCACTGTGCCGGGGCTCGCATTTGCGCCTTTTCCCACCACTCCATCCGGGTACGTGCTTGCGGCACCTTCCGCTGCTGTTCCAGGGTCTGCACACACAGGGATATCTGCTCTGACTTGTTTTTGGGCTGAAATAACGCCCGGAAATGTGTTTGCGCATGCACATTCCACCCCAGACACCTTGACTTAGTCACAACACACGAGTTTTGGCGGCACGTGTACATTTTGGCATTTAGCGACACATGTTTTTTTTTTCCAACACATGTTTTATGTTTGTTTGTCTTACATTGACTAATTATTTGTTTCTGACATATCTTATGTTTGTTTTGCTTACATTGTCTAATCTGAGATCTCTTTATTTCTCTGAGTACAAAATTCTGACAGCTCTACCAAAGTGTTGGTTTACTTTCCTCTTTGAGACGTGACAGCTCATGTGACGCACCGCCCAAATTGCTCAACTATGATTCGCAGTCAAATACTCTGGCATGGTGCTCCTCAGGACACAACCTCTTATATCCACCCTTTATTGTTCATAAATGTCTAGGTTAGAAGCATATCTACCTCCTACAGAAAGCTGGAAGTCTGCACTTATCAGGAAGTACATTTCCAAGGCAAGTTTTCAAAAAATTTCAAAAGCCTATGATGCGATAGTATCAACTAAACTATCGAGAAAGCACCACATGGTGGGAGACATTCGTCAGCCCCAGTGGCATGCTGGAGCCAGGCTGATAGGCCTGGGTGAGGAGAAAATGCATTTAAGCACATCCCAGATGGGATAGTGTGGGACTCAGGGTGACCTACTTGGGACCTACTACCCACTAAAACCTCACATATGTTTATCCAGTTTGGGAGGTCTCCTTTCACTAGGACATGTTCCCAGGTGTTCTCCACTAGTTTGGTGAACCCTCAGTTTTGTTGGTCTTTTGTGCAATTATCTTGTTATCAGTGGGTGGTTTGACAGGTAGAATGCCAGACCAGTAGAGGTGGCAGATAGGCATGCATCAGGAAAACCCCATTTTTACTTTTTGTTACTTTTAGTGCTTTTTTGAGCCCAAAAAGTAAAAATATGAAAAGTACAGATTACTTATGAAAAGCCAACCCCTCCACTTTTTGCGTACTTTCTGTTTACTTTTTTTATACTTCTCTACCTTTTGTTTGCTTTTTTCATACTACTCTACTGTTTTCATGGGATGTTACTTAGACTAGATCGGAGGCGGCATGTGCATACAGTACTGAAACTACATGAGCATCGAGTCCCAACTACCACCTGGCAGCACTATTAACTTCAAGTTGCACACTTGCTACCTCAGCAGCCAGTGTTCGACGGGCTTCGTCCAGGTCACTTTTGATCCATGTCACGATTATTTGGGACATCTTGATGCTCTGATCAGGCTTATCTCTGAGCTTTTCGTAGAGCTCCGTGTCATGTATCTTCACCATGCGTTCCATTGCTCTGTGGACTTGAGCGAGAACGGGAAGGACTGCTCATGCACTTGCACCATGGCTCCTTGTGAAACGCATCGTACTTCTATCACAAGTGATGCTTTTCCGAATAAGATTGCCTGCCTGTCAATGATAGCACACAGACAAGGGAAAAACGATGCAGATCCAACTGTTCACCAAGCAACACAATATTTACAACTGAGAGGTTGGTCCAAGTCTAAAGGTCTACGGATGGAAAAGTAGCGATGGGGGAGGACTGGGGGGACATGGAAAATGACAACTTTAAGGTGTTTAAAATGATAATGATCTGCAATCTAGTGACAGTATCAGTATGTGCATAGCAGAAAATGGGGAACTTGAACAAACTAGAAATCAGAGTCAGACAATGGAGCTTGCTGCAGAAATGCTGTGCCCCAAGCTTTCTTATCCAACTGCTTTTCTTCTGGACCTTCCTTGCTCTTCTTGGGGCCCTTACAAATGTAAATAAGGTTGGCGGCGTCTCGAATATCCCCTTCAAGGACATGAAGCTTCTCTGGCCCGATAACCAAGAGATCATGCATGTGCATGTCACTGACCTTGTACCAGCTGTCCTTACTGAAGTTGGTCATCTTTGTGAACTTGCTGTCTTGGCCCATCACTTTGATAATGCCGCTGCTCTTGTTCAGCCTGGCTTTCTTGTGGCTCTCCTTGGTGATGTATCCTTTGGCCCATAGCCAGAGAGCACGGTGCACCTGTATATTGTGAATATATTGGGTGTCATACAAAAAGGAAAACGTACTGAGGTAGCACTGAGGACAAGTGCGGTGTAGAGGAATTGACTATTGCCAACCAAATTTGTAACATCAACAGTGCCCTCGAAGTCAACCCAGCATTGTGCTATGGTCTGGATCACCAGCTTGCCTTGATAGCGACCGGTTCGCTTGACCTATATTACTTTCAGTGGGGATGCAGGTAGAGCTTGTTGCTTTACATACCAATAGTTCGTCACCATCCATCTCATCCCTCATGTCAAGGTAAATGTAACGATTGTAATCGAGCTGGTATTCTGCGACTTCCTGCTGCTCTTCGGTAGTTTCCAGTTGCTCCGAATCCATGAAGTCACCAACAATGGCAAGTCCATTCGAGCCGATCGAGCTTCACCACTCTGTAAGTCTCTGGGTGGACTGAGATTAATTAGTGGATATAGTTAATAAGACTTGGAGCGTCATGGGTCGACATACCACTTGATGAATGGTGCAGCCCTTCTTAACAAGATGCTTTATTTTTTTCCAGCCATTCTTGGTACTTCCTTTGTAGACCTCGTTCCAAATTGCTTGTAGGGCTAGCTTGGCGTCCTGAAATTGGAGGCTCCAGACGTCCTTGCTTGTGCCGCCAACATATCGAAGGAATGTCAGGATAAATGTGTTTGCCCACCTCCCATTTTCAAGTGTGCCTTCAGGGAGTTGCGAATTGCCTTGTCACTTGAGGGGTTTCATCTCTTTGGCAGCGACTGTGATCCCGGGACATATATCAAGGCTCTCCTTAATAGGGAGATGCTCATAAGTAACAAAATTATCAGGAACTTGAAGATTTGCCAACGACTCACCTTGCTCATCCATGTGGCAACCGATACCTTTACAGGGCTTGAAGTGGCATCAGCCTGCTCCAGTGTATCATCCTCATCTTCACCCAGCCCTCTGTAATGGAGATTGGACTTGGTGCTCTTGTCGTTGGCATCACTAGAAGATTTGAGTTCTTCAGCGCGATGTTTTGTACCAAGCGCCGGTTTATTCCTGCTGGTGAGGACCTCAGTGGTTGAGCCAACGACAGTGGCATAGGAGGTAGACTTGGTGATGGCAGTGGTGGCAGGTGCAAAAGCTTTCAGGAGCTTCGGATTGGCCTTCGCCAAGGGTGCAGAGCGGTTAGTGCTTGCAATAGAGGTTCTCTGCCTCTTAGACGGTGGCTGCAGAAGTCCTTGAGCCCATTCCTTGACCTGTTTTTCTTTATTCTTCTTTGTGGCAGGTGTCTCAAACCTGTGGTTGTGAAAGAATAGCGATGTCACATTGATAGAGAGGTAAGGAACCATGACTCTAACTGAACTTATGTTTCATCGCAACCCACATCGCCCTGAATGGTCATGAGTTTACATTAGCACACATTGTCATTATCAAAATGCAGAATCGCCTACCCTAAGGCCAGTTTCCAAATTTGGCACCTCCTTGCGATTTTCCCTGATCATGTCTTGTAACTTCGGAATGGAATCCTTTTTCTTATCTTTTACATGTGCCTTCATCTTGTTCTCCTTGCTCGCACCTGCCTTTTTCTTTTTCTTCACCACTGGTTTTGGCGCTTTGGCTCCCATGCTGATATCAGACTTGTCATCGTCCATTGGACTCTCAAGATCTTTATGTCCAAGTCCAGTAGACTGGTTGTTATCAAGGTCCTGGGATTTGGCTGCATCTGTGCATTTGAGATGTCAGTTTAATGCCTGCAAGCAACAGTGCCAGTGCGATAAACGATACCACTACCTGTAAGGGCTGTCTTTGCCTCACTCCGTGTGATTGTGTTAACAGATTGAGATGCTGTTTACAGATTGAACACCATCTGCATCAACACCAGATATGACATTCCCATTTCTAACCTTGCTCACCAGTGCCCAACTTCTTTCGTTGGATTGGAACACACCTCGGCTTGGGCTGGGGGGTGGTTTGGTCTTCTTGTTGGGTGCTGAACTCTGTGTGGATGGCATCAAGGTGCCTCTTTTCAGCAATATTCTGCTGGCGGGCTTATTTTTTGTTAGAACAAGTCTCAGGGAAAGGAAGTAATGTGAGCCACGATGTACAACTGATCATCAGCATCTGTTTCAAGTGCTCGCCAGCACCATCATCTTGGGCATTCACCTTGACAGTCTGGTCAGCTGGGTAAGTAGATTCTACTTGTATGGTTCAGGTGTGTTGAAGTGACTTCGTAAGTTTATGTTACTCACCATTGGCATCAGATTCTGAATTTCTACTCAACACATTGAGTTTGTCATAGTTGCAAATGTTAGAACACATCACTCACTGTCCAAGTTCCAAGCTTCCAGAACAAGTACTGTCATCAACGGGCACTTCTTCCTCAACAGTGTGCTGTTCTGCGGAGAGGTAATCAGCCTACCAGTTGTCAATGAGACTGTCAAAGCATGCAGTCACCTAGAACTTCACCTGTCCAGTGGCAGGGGTGCAATGAGCGAGCGACATCATCCTTCTTCAAGAATTTATCCTTGAGCCCTGCCAGCTTGGAGGCAAGAACTTGTTGAGCTGCAGCATCGACTTTCTTTGAAGTGCTGGATTTCTTGGTTGCTTTGCCCTTTGTTTTTCTGGCTTTCTTGCCCAGCTTCTTCTTGGCTGCCTTGGTAGCCTTGGTATTCTTTCGTGTCCAAGTAGACGGCTGGGTATCTTCTGTGTTTGTTTGATCACCATTTTCCAATGCCATGGCGGTGTCTTCACTGGCAGAGGACTTGGAGTTATTGCTTATGCCCCCAGTCTCAACACGTCTCACGACCTTGGCCATTTTTTCTTTGGCTCCACCCCTTGTGGTCATTCTTCCAGTGGGCTCATTGGTGGTGGACATTGTGACAATGGTGGGTTAAGCTTGGAAGTGGGTGGTGTTAAAGGAGAGTTTGAAGCTCCGGGTTTCTTTTGCACGCCCGTTTTTCAATAGGTTCGTTTTCTTTTTGAAATTTGTCACCACTTTTTGCTAAGTCCGTTCCTTTTCGGCCTTTTCGTGCAATTCCAAAAATTGTATTCTGCAGCCCCACACCATGTCTCTGCGCCGGGAAGAAGAAGCTAGCCTTGTCAACTTATATATTCCTTGTACGTTCCTAGGCTGTCCAAGATACTTTTGCTCCAATGGCAGCCTCACGAAGCACCTGCGTTCTTTCCACCCTGATTGGACCCTTGAAGACGAAGAAGGTCTGTCCCTTGACTCAGAGCACCTCTAGAGTACTCTAAAGCCATAGACCTGCACTAACGACAACTCTAGATCCTCTCCTGCACCTGTACACAACCTATTCAGACAAGATAGATCCCGAAGACCATGAAAACATAAGGGAATACAGTGACAGCAACAGCTTGGAAGTTGAACAGGGTAAGCAAGAATCATATGAATCAGATTTACCACATGTGGGCCCTATATTGTCAGGGAGTGTGTCGGCATTCTTGGAGGCCTTAGCACCGATGCTCCGCTTCTACTCTACAAGAGCATTCTCTACCTCTTGCTGCCGCTTGCATAGCCATTTCTCCTTAGCCCTAAACATGTTCTTGTTCCTGCCAGTGCTTCTTGTTTCTAAAGCTCAAACCCTGTTTCTTAAGGTCCTCAGCATTTGGGTACTTCGACTCCTTGGGACACAGTACCACCAGATGGTGCATGGCAGGCAGAATGCAAATCCAGGATTATTGATGCTGTAGATTCATCCTCAGATACGTCAGAACAACAGCCAGAGTGCTCGGATTTCACATCCGACTCCAATTTCTCCTGGCCACCCTCAGTAGTGACAGGCGACAGAATGCATAACACCTTCACATCAAAGAATCCAAATCTATGTTATCAGGCACATCCGAGAATCAATGGTGAGATTCTTTTCATTCCCAAAATTTCCCTTGCTAATTTCATCGACCAGGAAAACCTTGTCAACAAGATGGCAGCCGCCTGATGCCTGGAGAGCAACCACACCTGCCACTGCCCCTTGACACAGACCCAACTGATTGGGGAGCGTTCAAGAGCAAAGAGGGGTTCGAACTTGCAGAGCTACTATATAGCAGTGTTCAAATGTCTCAAGGGAACATCAACAGTCTCTTTAAGATATGTGTCGGCGGGCAAGTGCCATTTTCTAACCATAATGAACTCTATGCAGCAATCGATAAGCATCCTGTCGGAGGGGTTCCTTGGCAAAGTTTCTCTGTCAAATATACTGACATACACAGTGACAACAATGATGCACCTTGACCAAAGTGGATGTTGGACGTCCATGAGGTCTTCTATTGTGACCCATGGCTGGTTGTCCATGAAATGCTTGCCAATCCAGACTTTAAGGATGATATGGACTTTGCTCCATACCGTGTCTTCGATCAAGATGGGGTTTGTACATATCAGCATTTGATGAGTGGTAACTGGGCATGGAAACAAGCAGTATGTTTCATTACCTCTCCAAGTTATCAGCTGAATGTTTTGGCTCACACTTCTTTGGATATAGGATGCTATAGCTCAGAACCCAATGACTCATGGAGCGATGTTCGTTCCCATCATTCTAGGAAGTGACAAGATGACAATGTCGGTAGCGACAGGCCATTCAGAAGCATATCCACTGTATTTATCGATTGGAAACCTTCGTAACAACCTTCACAGGTCTCATTGTGGCGGCGTTGTGGTTATTGCATTCCTTGCTATAGCAAAAAGTAAGTATGTTCTCCTCCTATGTTCCTATGTATGTCAGCTAACTCATCCAACAAAACTTGATTCGGTAGCTGGGAAGGGACATAAAAACGATTCTGACTTCCAAAATTTCCGCCATTAGCTCTTTCATACCTTACTTGCCTGTATTCTCTCCAGTTTATGACCAGCAATGTCAGAACCCAAGGTTGTCAAGTGTGGTGATGGATTATACCAACACGTGGTGTATGGCCTTGGTCCATACATTGCTGACTATCCAGAGCAGGTCCTTATTTCTGGTATTGTCCAAGGCTGGTGCCCAAGGTATTATTCATCTACTGCTGCTCTCCTCAAGTTACTGACTTAGGCCCTTCTGTGACATCGCAGGTGTACCTCATACAAGGATGACCTCGAAACCCCAGGAATCCCAAGGTCAAAGGAGCACACTGACGCCATCAAAGAAGCACTTGGATTGAGAGATTTGTGGGACATATATGGAGTCGTTGGTAAGGTTGAGGTAAGGTACTGGTACTATGTTTGCCACCAGTTTAGCTTACGATTCTCTATAGTTATTCACAGATGATTTCCCCCACACAAACATCTACAAACTTCTCTCCCCTGATCTCCTTCACCAGCTTATCAAAGGGACGTTTAAGGACCACCTTGTCAACTGGGTGACAAAGTACATACTTCAGCAGTACCCTGGAACACCAGGCCAAGTAATCCTGAATGACATTGACCTGTGGTGAGGCCAATCTCACATCAATCATACCAACAACAAACGTCTCTGTTCTAGCATCGGAGCAGCACCACCATTTGCTGGTCTTTGAAGGTTTCTGGAAGGTCGAAACTTCAAGCAATGGACTGGGGACGATTCAAAGGCTCTAATGAAGGTATGCTTCTTCTCTACATTACCTAGTCATGCAGATCTTGTCCTAATTCCCAACAGGTGTACCTATCTGCAATCGAAGGATATGTGCCTGATAGAATGCTTTGCACAATTTGTGCATTCTTAGAGTTTTGTTATATTGCCCGGCATGACATCATTACTGAGAAGACCCTTGTTGAACTTGAGGATGCTCTTTTCTGCTTTTGTGAACATCAGGTGGTTTTCCAAGAGGAAGGTATTCAAGGGAAGGGCTTCTCACTTCCACAACAGCACGCTACCAACCATTACCCAGCAATGATCCATCTCTTTGGAGCCCCGAATGGACTATGTTCATCCATTATGGAGTCGAAGCACATCAAGGCCGTCAAAGAGCCATGGCGCTGAAGTAATCATCACAAGCCTCTGAAGCAGATCCTCCTCACCAATCAATGCCTTGACAAATTAGCAGCTGCATGCATAGATTTTACACAGTGTGGAATGCTGGAGCAGTCAAAGCTTGACAACTCTTTGAAATTGATAGGCCTGTCCCCCTTGTTCCCCTGTGTGCTGCATGAGTCTGACAAATGTTGCAGAACAAATGCAAAGGCAATATAACAACTTGAAGGGGCCTGTAAATGCCAAAGACTGTCTTGAAATTGTAAACAATCCAAGCATCCTTGCTTCCACTGAACTAAGCAAGACTCATTGTAAGTGATGCCGGCATATAAGTGACATTGCTAACACGGGTTCCAGTCCACATGGGCTCAATGACAGACATCGTCGAATATACCAATAATCCCAGACTACCAAACCTCATACAACAGTTCCTCTATTGCCAACTATCAAACAACTCAAATGCCTCTGTCTTGGACGCCTCCATATCCACTCTTCCAGCCGTCACTAATAAGATTTACTTGTACGGTTCTGCATCCTCAGTGTTCTTTGCCCCTAGCGATCCATGTGGCATACACAGCCTTCATTAAGAGCAGATATGATCAACGTGGCAGTGGCGAGGAGGTCCCTCATGGCAGGACACAGTCTTGGTGAATACAGGCCAAGGAGGAGATGCACAGCTCCCAATATCTGGTTATGTTGTTGCTTGGGTTCTCCTATTTTTTTTGTTCACATATGCTTGCAAGCAATATCCTGTGGCATTGGTGTGGTGGTATATCCTTTCCAATTGATCTGGGCATAGGGACAGGGTAACAGGGATGTGGCTCATTGAACATAAATATTGCAATGGGGAACCACATCTAGCAGTGGTGCATGTGGACACCATCTTCCGTGCGGTTCATCTTCTACCATTTTTTGGACCCGAACCTGTTATACCAGGTCTCACTCACAACAATAGCCTTGATATGTATCGCATGTTCTATGTGAATAGATATGCAGACCATCAATCATTTGAGATTCTATGATAACTTCATCTTGTGTGAAACATGAAGCTTGAAGCATTATATATTCAGCCAACTACGCTACGAGCAACAAGAACAAGATGGTGTGCCAGTGGATAGCTGTCAGACACAATTTGAACATGTGACCCACCAAGATGCATGTCACTTTTTTCTTTCTTCTCTTCGTCCCCTCTTGCTTTTTGTTTTGAGCACTGTCCCTTCTATTTCCTTGCACACATGGCAACTCACCAGGCCCAACACATCATATGGCACACTGATCCATCAAACCTTTCATGGACCTTATACGCCATATATAGCATACCATGCTCTTGAACCCTTCTGACTGACACCTCTGCCGGTGCCCTCTGTGGGCACATGTGCCTGGGTGTCATTATCAGCTTGATGCCAGAGCATGCTTGTAGTTAGTAGCATGCACCGGTGAGCTTGTTGTGTTAGGTTTAATAAGTACAATTTTTCTCACAACTGTTTTTTTCTCCTCAACTTCTCGCCACTCACCTATTTGAAATGGCTTGTGAGTCAGTTCTCCCATTGTGGTCACAAACCACACAAGCACAATGTTCAGCTTCTGATGCCTCCATGCCGGAGCTTTTCGTATTTCTCCATGGCTTGTGAGTCAGTTCTCCCATTGTGGTTGCAAACTGCACAAGCATGATGTTCCGCTCCTGATGCCTCCATGCCAGAGCTTTTCATATTTCTCCATGGGATGCCATTCACATTCACACATTCGAAATGGCTTGTGAGTCAGTTCTCCCATTGTGGTCACAAACCACACAAGCACGACATTCAGCTTCTGGTGCCTCCATGCTGGAGCTTTTTGTATTTCTCCATGGCTTGTGAGTCAGTTCTCCTGTTGTGGTTGCAAACTGCACAAGCATGATATTCAGCTCCTGATGCCTCCATGCCAGAACTTTTCATATTTCTCCATGGGATGCTGTTCACATTCAGGCATTCAAAACAGCTCGTGAGTCAGTTCTCCCATTGTGGTCACAAACTGCACAAGCATGACATTCAGCTTCTGATGCCTCCACACTGGAACTTTTCTTATTTCTCCATGGCTCATGAGTCAGTTCTCCCATTGTGGTCACAAACTGCACAAGCACGATGTTCAGCTTCTGATGCCTCCATGCCAGAACTTTTTGTATTTCTCCATGGCTCGTGAGTCAGTTCTCCCATTGTGGTCGCAAACCACACAAGCATGATGTTCTGCTCCTGATGCCTCCACACCAGAGCTTTTCGTATTTCTCCATGGGATGCCGTTCACATTCACCCATTCGAAACAGCTCATGAGTCAGTTCTCCTGTTGTGGTCACAAACCGCATGAGCACGACATTCAGCTTCTGATGCCTCCACACCAGAGCTTTTCGTATTTCTCCATGGGATGCCGTTCACATTCACCCATTAGAAATGGCTTGTGAGTCAGTTCTCCTGTTGTGGTCACAAACTGCATAAGAGCTTCTGATGCCTCCATGCTGGAGCTTTTCGTATTTCTCCATGGCTTGTAAGTCAGTTCTCCCATTTGGTCGCAAACTGCACAAGCATGACATTCCACTCCTGATGCCTCCATACCAGAGCTTTTCATATTTCTCCATGGGATGCCATTCACATTCACCCATTTGAAATGGCTCATGAGTCAGTTCTTGTTATGATCCACCCCCATTTTTCACCCCTTCGTCGGACCCCCTCCTTATCACCATGTCCAGACCACCACTCATGGCTAAGCGACTGTTACCAACAAACCCATCACCTCTACCAGAGTTACCACTGTTACCGCCCAGTGAACCATCCAAGTCATCATCACCCCTTGATCAGCCGCCAGTCTTACCCCTTGTCCCTGTCCCCTGGAACATCCATCATCGGGACTACTCCTCAATGGAGATGTACCAAGAGCCAACCCCAGTAGAGAACCCACTGGAAGATCCAGACAGTCCCATGGAGGACGCACCGCCCTTAGAGCCAGAACCAGTTACTCACTATGAACCTGATGTCCCTGGAGGTCATACCAAGACCCTATCCCCCAAAGAGTCCCCTATCGAACCTTGGGAAGCCTACCTCACCCAGCCCAGTAGTCCTGTTTCCCACAAGCACTCCCTATCACCCACAAGTCCCTCTTCAGCACCCATACGCCAATGCACCAGTAGAGAAGGCAGTTACCAGTCAATTACCCCTTCTGCTTCATCGCCCATAGCTGGCACCTCACCCCAGAGCCAAGGCTATCAGTCAACCTCTCCCGGAGGTTCCACAGACAATCCCTCATCCACGCAGAGCTCCGCAGACGATGCGGATAGCAACATGGCCCTTAATTGGGTCACCATCAATACAGCAGACTACCTTAAAGAGTAGTTGCTTATGCTAGATGCCCATTAGACCAGAATGGGCACGCGGAGATCAGATCTCCTCGGATCAGCCTCAAACCTCGTGGTCGTCATCGCATCATGACAACACTTCTCTTCTTGGAAAGACCCGCCACCATTGTTCGACCCTTAAGGATAGATTAGGCAACTTATCACTTTATCATTCACTCTTGCTCATTCTCTATTGTTCGACTCATACAGACCGCAGCACTTGTCCGCGGAGTACCATACGATACAGACAGCCCCCTCTTGACCAGAAATACCTACCTTAGTGACCATGGCCCGTGCGCGGTCATGCCTGTATATAAGCGCCCTGTATTTCGACAGTCAAGCCCTAAGCTTGACTTGATTCTCAATATCAACGTTCTTGAAAGCTCCCCAAGTGCCTCCCCTTTCCTCATCTCTTACATAAGCCTCTCAGAGTCATCTCTAGCAATACTAGAGACTTCTACCTCTTCAAGTACTTGCCACCAGTTCACCTCTTAGTACAAGTCATACTATCAAGGCCTGTTGAAGCCTTAACAGTTCTCCCATTGTGGTCACAAACTGCACAAGCACAATGTTTAGCTCCTGATGCCTCCATGCCAGAGCTTTTCATATTTCTCCATGGGATGCCATTCACATCCACCCATTAGAAATGGCTTGTGAGTCAGTTCTCCTGTTGTGGTCACAAACCGCATAAGCATGACATTCAGCTTCTGATGCCTCCACGCCAGAGCTTTTTGTATTTCTCCATGGCTCATGAGTCAGTTCTCCCATTGTGGTTGCAAACTGCACAAGCATGATGTTCCACTCCTGATACCTCCACACCAGAGCTTTTCATATTTCTCCATGGGATGCCATTCACATTCACCCATTTGAAACAGCTTGTGAGTCAGTTCTCCCATTGTGGTCACAAACTGCACAATCACGACATTCAGCTCCTAATGCCTCCACGCTGGAGCTTTTCATATTTCTCCATAGGTTACTGTTCACACATCCAACTTATGGTTTCTCCATTGATCTCTCCGCCCACCTCACATGTCTCCTCGAATGCCTTGACATAGAAGAATCCTAGGGGCAAGAGCCGTTTAAGTTCATCTCCTATGACAGTGCTATTAGTAATATCCTGCAGTTTGATTAGTGTGTAGCAATCAACACAGAGTTGAAAGTGTGCAGCAACGCGTGAACGTGAGTGAGTGAGTGGTGGACTATGCGGAAACAGACTACATACTGTAAGCACAGGGCAATAAACATGATAGGAATGTAACTAAAAGCTCACCTCAGTTGGGCACGGAATGACCACAAACTGAGGGGGCGCGATTGAGACTACGGAGGTATAAATGTGTGATTGAATGGTATGGAGAATGGGGTACTTGACGGGTGCAAAATTTGGGGTAATGTACTAAAATGGTGCATGCATGCTGTCCATGCCAAACACTAGTGCTATGTCCATGTGGACCAACCACCAATTCCACAACACTCCCCCTCACTTCACGCGCGGTCCAGGGGACGTGGCAAAGTGCTTCTCTTTGGCAGGAAGCAGGGGTGTGGGCGCATCGGCCACTGTGTCATCTGCGGTGTAGAAACTGGGCGGTTCAATGTCTTGATGACCCAGTGGGTCTGGGGGATGATATTGATGATCATGCGTAAACACGATGGCTGTGTGGTTGGTTGGTAACGGAAGAGCGGGGGCATTGGGGTTGGCGAAAGTGCCTGAGATGGGGCTGCGAGGGCACGATGCCTCCTGGCTGCCATGCGTTGTTGCATTGTGCACACTCCCGATGGTGGGCGAGGGGGCATCCTCTTGTCACCTCAAAAGTGGGGGCATGGTACCACCGTCAATAGGGAATGCATGCCCTGGCTTGGCACACCGATGTACGGCCATGACGCCATTCATGTCTGCAAGGGTGGTGGCTGGGCGCATAGGTGATGTGGCCCAGGTAAGTGTGTTGACAGCCTCGCAATGAGGCACGTCGTGTGTGATGTTGCACACCGCTGTGCTTGCAGGTGCCAGGTCTGTGAGAGGGGGGACCGGATGGTCCCTTGGCATTGAGGATAACTTGAGGTTGTCGACATTGACACCTCCTGTTTGGCTGAGTGTTTGTGTGGCTGCACGTGCCTTGTGTGTGACGGGCTTCGGGATGGGGTCATCCCAGGGTGGACAGTCGTGGCTGCACTTGGCCTCTGCGAGTGTGCGAGGGGCAGGCACATCTGCGTCTGTGTGTGTGGTCTTGGCCGCAAATACCAACTCTTGGCCGTCGGGGTCAGTGTGGGGTGCTGGCGCACCATTCTCCACCATCGGCACTCCCCCTGATTCTCCTGGGTCTTCCATGAAGGCTCCAGGGTGTTCTGGGATGTGCATGAGGCGAGAGTGGTCAGTGCCTGAGTGGGCCAATCCATCGCCACCAGGTTGAGGGTCAAGGTCAAACCCGATTTTGGCTGCAGCACTGTCAATGCATGAGAGGGTGAGCGCAAGCTCCTGTTGTGCATTCTTCACCAATTCGGCTGGTGAGGGTGAAATGTCCAGCTCTGGGGCTGGCACGGATGATGAGGGTGTGGCCTCGGAAGGTGAGGCTGGCGAAGTGGGGGCGCTGAAAGTTGAGGGAGTGCCTGGTGCAGCAGTCTGCTTGCTGCTCATGCTCGGTACCTGTAAAATCTCCCCCTTGAGCTGAGCTGCTGACGCCGGGTAGATGTCCTGCTCATCAGTGATGGTGCCAGGCCCTGGGCAAGGTGCTCGGTGGGCCTGCACGTTGGCATTGAAGTCGGGGGTCTGACCCTCACGCACATGGACGGCTGGCTCAGGGTCATCAAGGTGTGCGTGCTCCGGTAGACGCATGGCATCATGGAGGCGGTGTGCATGGTGCACAGTCTCCGCGACCTGCTCTCCACTAGAGGAGGTGGTCTGGGGGTGTTCGTCTCCGATCTGGGGCACGTGCAGCATGGTGCGGGGAATAGGTCGGGACTCACTGTGAGGGATATCCTCCTTCTTGGGCTTCTCTTCGACATCTGTTTCCTCCCCCTCCTTGACCAGCAGACCCTCTAGTCCGGCCCAGTTGAGGTCATCTTCATCCTCCGTGCCCTAGGTTTCGGCACAGAAGGCCTCCCATTTGTCAATGTCATCGTCTGACTTGTCTTCAGATTTGCCCAGAGGGTCCAGCTCCACACAGTATGGGTACGCATGAGCTGCATCCTCATCGGCCATGAAGAAGCTGTTGTCGTCCAAGTTGTCTTCGAACACATTGGCGGAGCCAACGGGCTTGTTCTTGGGTTTAGTGGTGGTGGTGGTGGTGGTCAACTGTGCTGTCTGGCCGCTCTGGTTCTCTGTAGTGGCAGCAGCCTCCTCCCTCTTCCTGGTGTGGCATTCGCGTGCCCAATGGCCCTCCTTGTTGCAATGGTGACACTTGCCCTTACGGTATTTTGAGTTGCCACCCTTGGACGTGTTGGTAGCAGCAAGAGCCTTGTCGCTCTGCCTGGTCTTGCCCTTGCCTTGTGCTTGGGTCTGGTCCTTGGGTGCATGCCTCGACTTTGCACGTTCGGCCTCCTTGGAGATCATGTCGATGAGCTCCGAAATGTCGATGGGCTTGCAGGTGTACCTGCTAGCAATGGTAAGGGAGTTGAGGGTCTGGGAAGCATATGATGCGAGGGGCTCCAGGATGCCGCACAGGATCGTGTGCTTGTACTCGATGTCGGTGACAGGGATGCCAATGGCGGTGAGGTGGTGGCGCCGCTGCCTCAGCTCAGTGAGGAATTTCCAGATGTCGCCCCCCTTTGGGCACTTCATGTCCATGAAGGACTGGTGGAGGTCCATCTGCATGAAGTCTGTCTTTGCCGTGAAAGTGCTGCAGAGGGCCTCCCATTGCTCCTGGGTGGTAGAGTGCTGCTTGATGTCCATGATGATTTTGTTGGGGAGACATTGGCTCATGAGGTAGCCTGCGATGTCGTCCTCGCGGTCCCAGCATTGGATGGCCTGGTCTTCCGCGTCCATGGGGTGTTTTGGGTCCTTCGGAATGGGGCATGGGTCCGAACTGTCAAAGTGGCCCCAGTGGCCATTGATCGCCATTGCTCTCTGGAGCCGCCTGACAAATACAGCCCAGTTGCTGCCTTCAGAGTCGAGGTGCAGGACTTTAGCCAATAGAACAAGTTGCTGAGGAGTGGAAGATGACATGATAGCTGAATGTGATGATGAAGACTGTGACGATGCTGAGGATGGGGCAGAAGACAATGCGGATGATGCTGAGGAAGATGCTGCTTTGGACTTGGAACAAGTGAGGGGACCAGAGTCAGTGGGGCCAGGGCCCATAACCTGTAGCAATCAACATGGAGTTGAAAGTGTGCAGCAATGCATGAGCACAAGTGAGTGAGTGGCAGACTGTGCAGAAACAGACTCAGTTGGGCACGGAATGACCACAAACTAGATATATTCACCTGTGCGGAAACAGACTACATACTGTAAGCACAGGGCAATAAACACAATAGGAATGTAACTAAAAGCTCACCTCAGTTGGGCACGGAATGACCACAAACTGAGGGGGCACGATTGAGACTACAGAGGTATAAATGTGTGATTGAACGGTATGGAGAACAGGGTACTCGACGGGTGCAAAATTTGGGGTAATGTACTAAAATGGTGCATGCATGCTGTCCATGCCAAACACTAGTGCTATGTCCATGTGGACCGACCGCCACTTCCGCAACATAGTGAGTCCCCTATTTTATTCTTCCAGTATTCTTCCTTGTGTCACCCTCTGACAACCACAACTGACAACCACAGCTGACTACTGACCACCACTGATGACTGATGACTGATGACAACCACTGACAACCACTGACTTTTCCTATTTCTTCATGGGATGTCACAACATTCAACTTGGTGATTTCTCTGCCACCCTTGTGCGTCTTCTTGAACATCTTGACATAGAAGAATGACCCATTTAAGTTTGTCCTCTATGATGATGCCATCAGTGATTTCCCTTGGTTTATGGTTGGTGTGAGTCCCCATTTTATCCTCCTTGTTTTACCCTTCTGACAACTTTGTATCTCTCTATGGAATTGTTAAGGTCCAAGGGCCTTAAAGACATGATGTGCATGGGTTGGTTTGGTGATGACTGAGATTGCTCAGTGGGTTGTCCTCCTGAGGCGATGATCACGTGAGTAGCACGGTACTGGTTGGCTATGCAGTATAACAAGTAAGTCCCCTATGATAAGGGCGACTCCTGAGTGTTCTGATAGATGATGAAAGGGAAGAGCTTCAAAAGGGGAATTGAAGTGACTGAGGTTCAGGCTGGTTGACTCTGAGAGTCCTGGGTGGAAGCTACAAGTCTTGGATTGAAAACCAAGTTAGGCTTAGGGCCTAACTGCTAAAAGTACAAGTGCTTATATACAAGTGAAGAAGTAATGGGTCACAGGAGTCACAGAGAAATATGGAAATATTTAGTAAGGTAGATCATGACATGGCAGTTCTAAGTATAGCCCCATCATGAGCTGGCGACTGCAGAGTGGAGCATCATGAGCTGGTAATCCAGAAAGGGTTAAATGGTGATGCTGCGGAGTGCTGCGGACTGCGGAGCAATGGCATGTGATATCTGACTGCGGAATGGTCAGGTGGTCCATCAGGTGACTTGTCAGGTGATTTGGTGGCAGTCCGAGCGGCGTGTGAGGGAGCGAGTAGGGGACAAGTGACCAAGAGTGCAAAGGAAATGGGTAGAAAATGAAGAAAAATAAGGGTGGGGTCCAGGATCGTAACAGGAATGCTGTTCACAAATATCCAACTTGATGATTTCTCCACCACCCTTGCGCGCCTTCTTGAATGCCTTGACATAGGAGAACCCGAAGGGCAAGAGCCATTCAAGTTCGTCCTTTATGCCATCAGTGATATTAGTGTTGCCACAGCTTGAGCCGATGTTTTTGAGAAATCAGTGATAGAAAATAAAATAAAATAGCGAAAAATATGAAAATAAAGAGGGAGATAGATTAGATCAAAAGCCGTGAGGTCACTTAAGACGACTTTGTAATCTGACCAGCCATTCAAGCAGGACTCGCTTCGACTTGATTTCACTTTTTTTTTTGCCAAATCAAGTCGAAGTGAGTCCTGCTTGAATGGCTGGTCAGATTACAA
>Ga0307510_10000331_pt1 | contig 44039 bp, 23 predicted proteins | sample 12_EM_MG_FD_207224 | JGI IMG/M metagenome (GOLD analysis project Ga0307510, IMG submission 207224) | Populus trichocarpa ectomycorrhiza microbial communities from riparian zone in the Pacific Northwest, United States - 12_EM | ecosystem: Host-associated > Plants > Roots > Unclassified | place... | reverse complement strand
TAATTTATCTTTAATATATATATATATATATATATATATATATGAACAGTACAACTCCGAAACGGCACGCCGAAACGCTTCGAAACCGAAAAATTCCGTTCCAATTGAAAAAACGAAACACCTGCCGAAACGGTATTGACAACCTTGAAAAAAACTGTTAGATTTGCACAAAAAAAAAAAAAACTTTTGGAAAGGCTATAAATAGGTAATTTCAAACTTAATCCCTAGTAGTATATTATACACTTACCAAAAACAATTATATAAAATTATATTTATATAATCTAGATGGCGATTATTATATATGAAGATAGGAATAGAAAAATAATATATTCATACCGATTGATAAAGACAGATCATATAATCCAACTGGCGATTATAACAAAGAGTAGAATTATATTATCCTTCAAAATCCTCTTATGTTATCTATTCTTTTTTTAAAAAAAATAAATAAAAACTAACTTGAAATAAATGAAAAAATTAATTTAAAACTAAAAAATTATTTAATTAGTTTTTTCAAAACTAGAAGAACTAATTTGTATTTTATTCTAATTATATAATTAGCTAAAGTTTATATTAAAATATATTTCTAAATAAATTGTAAATATGTAAAATAATACTCTTTAATTATTATGTATATTGAAGGAGCCGTGGATTAAGATGTGATGTGGCGGCATAAACTCTCCTCACTATTTTTCTTGTCGTAGCAAAAGTTCAGGTTATGTTTAAGGTGATTTTTGAAAATTAATTGAAGTGGTTTTTTTATTGAATTTTATTTAAATAAAATTTATAAATAAATTTAGTTAAAAATAAATTTTACACATATAAAATTAAGTTAAGATTTTATTTTAATTAAATATTAAAATTTTTAACTTTTTTATGTATAAATTCTAATTTGTACGACATCATTTTTTTCAAAACAAAAATTGTTTAGAGTCATTTTTATCAAACATATTTTTCATTTAATTTATTTATATCATAATTTATATAAAAGAAATAACTTTTGACTTACAACTTAAAAGTCAAAAATTATTTTTTATAAGTCATCTCAAAGTGCTTATATATATATATATATATATAAGTGTAATAGAATTCAAAATATAATAAGTTGCTGGGCCATAAGACATAGCATGTAAAGACAGAAGGAGATTCGTTTCAGATATAGAGAATGCAGCCAACAAAATCCTAACCCTAGTTTGTACTAGCAATCTAGACCACAGTTTTATAAATATTTTTTCAGCGTGAAAAAAATAAATATGCAAATTTCTCTAATATGTTTTTTAACATCAACAAAAATCCTAATAGGAAGTTATAACTTGTTTGGACCCTCTTTATCTAACATATAGAAAAAAAAAAAAAAACCAAGTTGACCAAAACAACCTAACCACTATGCTTCTTCATAGTCATCACCACAACCAAAAATATTTACTTAAACCTCTATTTCATCCCCTACAACATTAACATAGTCGCCACTATCCCCTACCAAACCACGACCAATGATCAAAAAAAGTTTCACTATCACCATCAACCATGTAGCCTTGTCATCCTCACCGATAACCTCAAAGAAAAGTTAGGGAATTAAGTGATCAGAAGAAAAAACAAGGGATGAAAATCAAAGTAAGAGTTTAAGTCCTTTTACACCACAACTATATATATAAAAAAAATAAGATAGAAGATTAGGAGATTGAGAGATAAAATAAGAGAGAGAGAGTGATAGGAAGAGCGAAAAGGATAATCATGCAATATACTATTAATATATTAGATAAATACTCAGAAAAGAGAATGAGTGAAATCACACAGATACCCAAAAATGGAGAGAAATAATATAACTAAACATCAGAAAAATATAGAAAACAAATAAGAGCAAAAAAACTAAAAACTGGAAAAGAAAAAAAAGTCTAAGCCTATATATGAGTGCATGGCACATATTCATGATGGAGCCTTGAGGAGACCCACATTACAAATCATATTATCATAAGCTAGCTTGCAGGACCAAACTCCTCCTCTATTTGTCAACAAACCAAGAGAGTGAAAAGATTGATTACAAATACAAAACAATTAAGGGAAAAGCATAGCACAAAGCAGAGATCAACATACCATACAATCTCAAAGCTACAAATTCACAAAGATGAAGAAGCTACGCCCTCTTGTCTAAAATTTGGTGGATGGTACAATGAGTAGAAGATTTAACAAACAAATGAAAGCCATGGCTGCATAGATGGGAACTTGATGACAGATTGACAAAGAATTGTTGGAGATTTCAGAAGAATCTACGGCTAGAGGCATTCCGTCACTGTTGAGAGTGCACGACTGTGGATCAAAGCCGTCGGTGCTCAGCATCATAGCTCGTATGACTGCAGTAACTGTGTGAATGTAAGCCGTGCGATTCTTGGCAAGTAGCCATGTAAGACCCATCAACTGGCAATCTTTGCTGTGCATTCTTGCGGTCCTATCGTCTGATTTGCTTGAATTTAAAGTCTTCTTGTTGTTAAGCTGCATCAAATCATTATCAAATAGAAAAGGTAAATAACAGATTGTTTATCATTGGAGAAGTACACGTTTTGGTGCTTGAAGTTGTAACTAATTATTTGGTGCAACTTCCAATTAAAATCTAATGTAAGCTACACCCTTGTCTTCCAACATCCAACCAATGTAAGAGAATCTAACCAACATAGAATAAAGAAAGAATCTCACTAACATAAAAGTGGTGAAAATTCAGGCATTGCCATAGAGAGTCAAGAGCCTCCAAAGTTTTCAAATTCTCCATGTCCGAATCATAAGAAAGTAGAAATAAAATAACTGATATTTGAAATGTCCAGAATCTAATTGCATATACCACTGTGACTATACATTGAGAATAAACAAAATTCTAAGATCACACAACACCTGTTCTTGCTGGCAACACTCAACAGCAAACCATAATCAGGTCTTAATCCAAGCCAAGCATTGTACTCGACAATGTAAGAAACGATGAATATTACAGGAAACTGCCTAATAAACAAACGCTAACTCTTACTCGCACTTCAGTCTGGGAACAAGGCCACTCCTTTGTCACCAAATATCTCAGATTCCCACCAATAGAAAATTGGTAATGGGAGTAAAGTAAGCAAAAAAAAATGAAGGCACAACTTTCCCAATTTACCAAGTGCAGAACAAGACACACAAACCCTATCAACTTCTTGATCTTCCTTCCTCCACAACAACCATTAAACAACAAATCAAGACAAAACAAAGCAAACCCAAGAATTGGAAAAACAAAGAATTCGAAGCATAATAATCAAAACTAATTAAAGAAAGAAAGATTCTAGCTTACCAAGTGAAGACTGTTCAAGCACTTGGAGCAGCCACCAAGACCAGGAAATCCATTCACATTGTTACTATTACTCAAGCAATTTCTTTCTAATTTCTTAACTCTCTTATCCCCAACAAGCTTTCCCTTTCGGTTCAAAGAAAAGGCTTCCGGGCAACTCAGAGGGTGCAATCTAATACCACAATAACAATACACAACATCACAAGTCTCATTAGGCTTAACCAATTCTATGCCTTTCTCTTTCAACCCTTTGGAGAGCCCATCAACACAAGTCTCGGAGTCATCAGGAAGCAAGGGCATGTCATACGATGGAGAACGACCCGTTGTTGTTGCTGGGATTACTTTGTTAGCTCTGCTAAGTGCAGTGGCAGAGTAAGCAGAGTAAAGCCAAGCAGCAAGAACTGGACAGCACCGGGTCCTGTGGAGGTGCCCGCTAGCAGAGGAGCCACTACCACAAGCTGATTTAATGCCATTGAAGAGTTCATTGGGAAGCTCTAATGGGCAACCAGCAAGGTTAGATTGCTCAGGGGATGCAGGGATTGTTGCTGGCGGTGTTGGGCCTGGTTTAAATGGTTGAATTGTAGCCGGGTCCGGGTTGGGCATACCCGCAAGGAGAAGAGGAAAACAAGTGAGTAACAAGAGGAAAGTTAGAATGTTTAGGGACATTGGTGTCAGAAAGAAACGTAGTCTGTACTCGTGGGTTTGCCCTTTCAGAGGGTGTTGTAAGGAAGAGTGTGAGATGAATAAAGGGTAAAGGTTAGAGAAGAAGGAAGGAAATGAATGGTGGGGTTATGGAAACCAGAGCTGAGAGGGTGGGGCTGAGTTATTTTTTGGCATTTTGCTAGCTAGACGCATACTATATAGATTATCACAGCTTCGGTTAGAACCGATCCATTATCCTACAGATGTAGAATGATCATTCTAACATCTAGTTATAATGTGTTTTCTATCAAGTGTCTGATCCCACCATTTCTCCTTTTTCATATTTCTTAATAAAAATGCTGTACAGGACGATGGCTGGTCTTGTTTAAAGTGAGTTGGGGAGAGGGGATTAGTGAATAGTATCATTGATTAAATCATTCCTGAGTCAAAAAAGTCCGATTTACGAGGCCTTTATAATTTTAGTATACAAGCATGACTGGTTTTCGTGTGCTTTCCTGGTGCCTGTATTAGTATAATGTACCTATATTCGGTATGGTGATTTTGAGGTGATTTTTTTTTAAAAATCACAACAGTATCGTAAAAGTTTGGGCTAAATAACATTAATTAATTTTTTTATAAAATAATATATTTTTATTTTGTTGTGCTTTAGAAATGCGATATTTACTGATACATCTTAGTCTCCAAACATCTTAGGATGTTTTTCTCTTCAAAATCCGACATTATTGTTGCCCCTGCCGCTCCAATATTTTTTGATTCTATAAGTTAGATTACTATTAAATATACGAGTTTATATTTAATTTGTATTTGGTTTAGTTGAAATGCAATTATTGTTTAAGGTTAAGGTTAAATTTATGGTTTGTTGAATTAATGATTAATTAACTATGAATACCATCAATTAGGATTGATTTGATATAGTTGAACATGAAAATAACTTGAATTAATTAGGAACTAATTCTTTCAATGAATTATGTGCTGTGTTGAATTTTAGACAAGTTGTCAAATTAGGAGTTCTATGTGAATTGGTTGGAATTAGCTAGTAATGTTATCTATTATGCTTAATGATTTCATGCAATAGAACATGAATGCGGTAAAATTTTGATGTGAATTCTATTGAATTGTGGATAAGTTGTTGAATTTTGTATTTTTTTTAATTGTTTGAAATTGCTATGAAATTGAGTTTGATTTCATACAATTAAACATGAAAATATCAATTAGAATTGATACCATGAATTACATTTAATTTTGTCATGTGTTGCACGAACTTTTGAGAATTTTTTTGAATTTGCTATGGATTTTGACAATTAAGGTTGATGTAATGCAATTTAATTAAAATTATATCTCATTGACAGGAATTCAATTTGTTTCCTTTTTTTACAGAATGACTTATAATATATTTATGCTATGTTATTATGGTGACATTATTGTTCTTGATGTAAATAATATTATCACATATAATGGCGGGAGTAGTTTGTTGTTAAAAGATAATTTAAGCATATCATAAGTGGAAATGAAAGAACTATTTATCATGGACTTGGGTAGAAATATAATGATATTGATGTTAAAATAACTTGGAAGTGTTAAATTGGTGAATATTAGTATTATCCTGTGCCGATTGTATGTGATGATAATTTTAAGGCAATGATTGATTCTGTCACCTAAAATGAATTGAACATGATGGTATTGTATGTGAGTAGTCGATCAAATTATTTATGAGTCCCAACGTCTAGTTGAATATATATAAATGCATCATAATTCATTAATTCTTCAAAGTCAGCTAGTAAAGGAGAAACTATTTATTGTCGAATAATTTGCTACAAAGGATTGATCATACTATTTTTGAGAATCCATTTGTTGATCAACATGGATTTGACTATTTTGAGTTTAGTGACAATGAAGAAGATGAGATGTTAAACCTGAATGTGATAGTAAATATTGATGATGTTGATAATGATGTTGATGATTAAATAATACCTTATCTTCCGAAATTTAGAGATGCTTTTGGGTCTGCATTTGTTATTTCTCATGATTGATCACTTAGTCATAAATGTTTGTCAAGAGGCTTTGATTTGGAGGTTGGACAAACATTCAATAGTAAAAATGATTTAGTTAATGCAGTTAAATAGTGGCATATTGCACATTCAGTTAAATACTGAGTTTAATAGTCGAACTCGACCTTTGATCAATTACAATGTATGCAAGCACCTGAATGTAAGTGGTATTTATGTGGGGGGACATCATAAAAGGTTGGATTCATTTGAAATAAAAAAAGTTAATATGACCATATACATGTAGCTCGACTTTTGTCTAAAAAGATCACCATTAGCTCGCTGCAAATTTTATTATTAATGCTATATCAACTCTTGTGATGGAAAATCTTTCAATGATGGTTGCAAGCATACAGAATGAAATAAAATTCCATCACAAGTATAAAATGTCATATAACAAAGAATGAGTTGCAAAACAGAAGGTGTTTGAGCATCTATTTGGTTCATATGAGGAGTCATTTGAAAAACTACCAAGGTTGTTGTTGGCAATAAAATAATAAAATCCTAGAATAATTGTTGAGTGGACGCATAAAGAAAGTCTTGATGATAGTACAATTGTTTTTGAAAGTTTTTTTTTTTTTTTTTGTCATTTAGAGCTTGTATTGAAGGTTTCAAATATTATAAACCACTAATCAATATTGATGATACATATTTGTATGGGTGATATGATGAAAAGTAATTGACTGCAATTGTTTTTTATACAAATAATAAGATATTCTTGTTAACTTTTACAATTGTTAATATAGAAAATATTTTTAATTGGAGATGGTTTTTACTTTGCTTATAGAGATACATTACCAATGATGGAACATATAAATGTATAATATCAAATAGACATGCAGGCATAAAGAATGGAATAGAAGAAATTTAGCATGAACCTATAAGATATCATCGGTATTGTGCCCAATATTTTGTTAGCAACTTCAATCATAAATTCAAATACCCATCTACAAATTTTTTTTTGATGAGAATGTGTTATGAACCTTCAATGTTTAAATTTGATTTATTGTATGAAAGAATGTATAAGTTAGACCTAGCATATCAAGAATAGATTGAACGGGAACCAAAATAAAAATAGACATTATGTTATGATAGTGGTCACCGATATGGTAATATGATAACTAATTTTTTAGAATTATTTAATCATATTTTAAAAGGTGCTCGTGCAATTCTTGTTTCAGCTTTAATGCAATTAATATTTTACAATTGAAATAGTTATTGGGTCAAATGGAGACATGAAACAAATGATTTTATTCAATAACGAGCTGCAATATATCATTTACACATTAAAGAGATATATCAAGAGATCATGTTGCAATGTTGTTCAACTCTAAATAACAAGTTTTTCATGTCAACACCCCTATTAAACCAAGTGTTATAAAAGAAGTTAGACAAGAAATCAGATTGAATGATAGAACATGCATATGTGACAAATAACATATATTCCAACATCAATATTCACATATTATTGCATGTTGTGCTGAGAATCATTTAGACTTTACACAGTTTATTTATGATCATTACACGATTCAAAGCTCCGAATAAGTGTATGACATGTTATTTCATCCATTAGCAAATGAGTTATAATGAAATGATTACATCGAACTTCGAATTGAAACAGACTTATCTATATGGAAACTCGAGCATGGTTGATACGTTTTTACTCGCATAACGAGAAAGATGCAAGAAAGGGTTATGCACATTATAGATGTGGCATATGCAATGAAACATAACATATTAGGAAAACATGTCTTATTTGACAATGTATATATCACAATACAATTATTTGTTAAAATATATATGATATTTTTTAAAGCATATTAAACTTATATAATTTCACATTAAACACATGTACTCTTACATAAGATGTCACGCACACGAGGTGACAAATCTTCTTCCTATGATGGGCAAACACATTATAAGGTTGATATTCCTAGAGAGCATAACTATTTTTATGGAGAGTTTGAGTCACGGTACATGCCTATTGGGCTTGCTAACACTTATGTCATGTGGTTGCAAGATAAACATCGATTGGATGATTTTTTTTTTCCTGGGATTGTAAGTGTATTTAGATTTAATAAATATTTTAATTACATAACATTAAAGGTATTATATATTTATGTAATTATATTTTAAATTATTATGTAGGATGAGGTTACGATTTATTATTGGACATATAAGTTAATAAAACTATATGAGCGGGTTCAACCAAATTTGTTTCATATTGGTTTTTTATACATTAGTTGTCTAGAGCATATTGCTTAACTACGGCTTGATCCATGCATTGATTGAGCAATAAAGATGTGAGACATATATTTCATCTAAGGCATTGGGAGATGACTATAGGACGTTGCAGTTTTACTTGGACTTTTTATTACATTTTAAATGTTTGTTGTTAACATGAAAAAAAAAAAACTTATTTTTTTATAACAGTTATAGTCCTGAGAGCATCTCCATATGGATCGATCCAAAATTCATAGATTGCCACTTATAATTGTCTAGACTATAGGAGTTAAACTTCAACTCCCACTAAGATGCATGTAATGCAATGTTATTTTACAATTATATGCATTTATATTGTCTAGTTGTAACTTTAAGAATGCAATTAAACTAACATATTTGTAATGTTAGGTGGTATGCTAGTAGAATATTTTATAATAATCCAATACATGTGTTGTCACTTTATTAGAGCAAGCTAGATAGACAATAACCTATCCAAGTATTTTTTTAACCATTTGTTAAAAAAAAATTTAACTTCATTGAATTATAATTGTTTAATATTTAAGATATTTACCTTCAACAGGTTATGTGAACTCCGTACAAAGATGAAAAAATGACAGTTGTTCTAGTTTTGTTTAAATTAGAAAATTCTTACTTTAAAAATCATTTATATGTTTGAAATTTAAGGTATTTTGCAGCTGGATTTTAGTGGAATAGTTGGGATGACTATTGAAATTTAATTGATATTGCATTTATAAAACGCGATATTTAATTGGTGTCTCAGTTCTGAAACGTGTTATCAATTACATATCACGTTTTACAAATATAACGTCAATTAAATATTGCGGATTTAAAATATAACATTTTAAAATGCGTGATTTCATTAAAAAAAATTATTGATATGTTAATTTGCCTATTCTTTAAACTTTCTCGAGCTATTTATGCTTACGAGGAGATGAAAAACACAACAAATTTGGAAGCAGCATGAGCATAGAGGAAGCCTTTATACAACTTTGCCATTTGCCAGAGTTGTCTATAAGGGCATGTGACAGCAGCTACAAGTCTACAAGCAACATATAGTATCAGTTCTAACTCTGAGGAGGTGTAATTAATTAATCAGATTTTATATTTGTTTTTTATAAGTTATCAGTTCAAGTTTTACAAATTTCAGGATTATTAGATATTTACATGGTTATTAACTTTAGAAGCCGTAAAATTAATCGAGATACGCACAAATTAATCCGAATACCCGAATTAATAATAATAAAAAAAATCAGTTATGCTTATCGTATCCTCATTGAATATTGGCTTTGTTTGCCAGAATAAACGAGGCATGAATATTGGAGTCTGTGCTTAAACTTCATCATAGGATTAGAAAATCAAAGTTTGATTTGGTAAAGTTTTAAATTAAACTAAAAATACTTTACTTATTAGATTTAATTAAATCGGTTAAGTTTTCTGGACTTTTTAAACACTGAAAAAAATAAAAAATATTATTTTAATAAAAATAATTAAATTGTTCTGTTAGCTCAATGATTAATCCTATAATCTAGTAATTCAAGTTCTTTTTCAAATCAGTGTCCAGAAACCATGGCTTTTAAGAGGGAAAAAAGAAGCATATATATATATATATACACACAAACATTTCTCATATTGAATGGCAAGCACCTTTTCACTTTCCATCTGTAATCAACATCAAGTTGAACAAACAATTTAACTTGATATGCCATGTCCATTTATCAAGTAGATATACCATCAAAACAAACAAACAATTACGGAGGACAACAAAATGTGCAAAAAAAATAAAAAACAGTAGGATAGCGACAGTGTCCGTAATGTTTGGAAATGTGATATTCAGCTTAAAATATTTGAAAATATATTAAAATAATATATTTTTTATTTTTTAAAAATTATTTTTTGTATCAGCAAATCAAAACAATCTAAATATATATAAAAAAATAATTTTAAATAATTTTTTAAATATCTGAGAAACACGATTTCAACCGAATTATTAAACATGTATAAAACTTTTATTTGTACTTTAAAATTCTCAGTTTAAAACCTAAAAGGTATCTGAGAGTGTGATAGCGATTGTGGTTTAAAATACTTTTTATTTAAAAATATATTAAAATAATATTTTTTTTATTTTTTTAAAATTATTTTTTATATCAGTAAATCAAAATAATCTAAAAACATAAAAAAATATTTTTAAGTAAAAAAAATATTTTTTTAAATATTTGAAAATGTGATTTCAACCAAATTATTAAACATGGTATAAAACTTTTATTTTCACTTTAAAATTATCGGTTTAAAACCTAAAAAAGGATGAGTGGACACCATACAAACCCAAAAGTCGTTGGGTTTTTTTTTTTTTCCTCGAACTCAAAAATAATAATAATAAAAGAAGATCATGATAATATTTATTGTGTAGAACAATTAATTCAATGAGGTGTGATATGTCATGTTCAGTGCGACCAAGCCTTAAATTTCTAACACAGCCAGAGCCTTCAAATTCCAGACTGATAAGAACAGCATTAAATTTTATTAGTTGAGTTCATCAGCTATACATGAGCCTAGTTATTAGGTATGAAATAAATATGCAGAGATGGATTTTCAATTATTAAATGTTAATAATTAAACCGTTCACGTAAATTAACTGTCTGATTCTATCTATCTTTACGTTTTAAAAATATTTTTAAAAAAACTTAAATTTTTTTTATTTTTTATTTGCTTTAAATTAATATTTTTTTGATGTTTTTAGATCATTTTGGTGCGCTGATTTTAAAATTGATTTTTTAAAAATAAAAAAAATATTATTTTGATATATTTCTAAGTAAAAAACACTTTAAAAAATAACTGCAACCACATTTAATTTAACCAGCGTGAATATCATCTAATAAATGGTTAAACTTGAACACTGAAAGAAAAATTGGATGGGGCTGGGAAGGACGTACATTGCTACAAAATACAAAGTTCTATTTGTAGTTTAAAGCTTAATAATACTATCATAGTTTTATAGGGATGAGACAGGGCATGCATTGAATAGTTAATTATACAATAAACTAAGATATTTGGGGGAAAGTAACGAGAATCCAGTGTTTTGTTTTTCATTCTCGGATTTTTTTTTCCAATTGTATATTTTTATTTTATATATATCAAATTAGTAATGGATTTCTTATGATTTGTTATAAAAAACACAATTAAAAGATATAGGATCAAATTGTAAGAAGTGGTAAATTGACATGGCTAGTCTAAAACTAACACGATAAAATTCTGTTTTATCCCCTTATTTTTATTTGTCTTCTGTTATAATCCTTTTAGTTTTAGAAAGTTTCATTTAGGTCTAAAACTTCATTTTCCTATTTTTTAGTCGCTGGCTTGAGAGATAAGAGAGAAAGTTGCTGAATTCTAGCTAAAAATATATATATATTTGTTGTCACTAATTTGGGTCATTAAAAAGGTTAATTTTGATTTCAACGGGTTTCATTCAATAAGTTCTATTATAGTGTTCTTTTATTTTCATCTTGCTTGAAAGAGTATATCCAGACTTGAGAACTTTTTTGGATTTGGGTTGGTTTTGCATTTTGGAACCAATTTTTTCTAAGTGTAAGACACAAATATATTTTTTAAAGCACCTAGAGTGTTTTTAGATGTTTTCAATTGAAAATTGAATGGAAATTGGATTTTTAAGGTTTAAAAGGTTAAATATTAATTTTTCAATCATCACAGTAGTGGTCAGAATCTGATTTTATGAATGACGCATTGTTTAGTTTTTTAAAGAGATCACCCATGCGGAGAAAAAAAATATTTGCACAAGCCTGGGATTGGTTTTCTTGCCCGCCACACCTCGTCTCTTTTTTTATTTTGGTTTTTTTCTTTTACATTTTTAGTCAAACCCTCCTTTTTTGTGCATTTTTTAGTTTGAGGTTTTTTTATTTAAATTTTGATTAGGACACACCCTTATATTTCTTAGATAGTTGATCATTTAATTAAATCATACAATTTAAGGTGGTTAACAAAAAAAAAATATAAAAAAATAATCAAATTACCCTAATGTATATTATACCGGAAACACTAATTACACAATTTCTCTCCCCTCTCTGATCAAATACAATATTTCTCTCTTTTCAAACACAATTTCTCTCCCCTCTCAATAATCTGAACCCAAATCAAATTTAATTTGGTTTTTTAATTGATTTTTTTAATATCAAGTTGTTGAAATCTCTCGTTTTTTTGAAGCAATTAGTCATTTTTTTTTAAAAAAAAAAACCTAAGGAAAACCCAACTTAAAACTTATGAAAACCCTAATTTTTGAATCTTTTGTACTATTATTTCTTCAATTAATGTGCAGTTTGGTCGGTTAAAGAAGTTGATGATTTTGTGAATTTTGGTCATATTTTGTTTCTGTTTGTTCGCAGAGAAAATAGAGGAAAATAAACAGGTTTTTGAGATGCTTTATGGCATCTTCATGCGAGTTTAAAATTTCTCTCAGTTTGCGTAATTTTTCCTTTGTTTTCTCATGAAATCTCTGGGCAATTCATTTTGTTGTTCTGCCTCTGAAGAACGTTTGGTTTCGACTACAAGAGATGGGGATATTAAGAATGTGTTTCGAAACACCGCGTTTCCAAAAAAATTAAATTTTTTTTTGTTAAAATTTAATATAGTTTATATGTTTTGGATCGTTTTGATGTGCTAATGTCAAAAATGATTTTTAAAAAATAAAAAAAAATCATTAAAATACATTTCGGCATGAAAAATTATTTGAAAAGCAACTACTACCACACTGCTAAACACTCTCTAAGAAACCAAGGCTTTATTGGAATGCTTGCAAGGTACTCAACACTTGGTGTTCGAAATTCTCCACTCCATTACTGCAGCTCAGGGTCACCATGAGGTATTTTGTGGTTAATCTTTTATACTGAACAATTAGAGTGTTTGTCTCTCTTGACTAATTGCATTCTCATATTTTGTGAGTTTCTTCTTGTGTTTTGTTCTTAATGTAGTATTTAGTATGTTGGATAATGTTGATTGGATTGAACTGGACATGATTAGATAAATAGCTATTTTGTCTTGTATTTGGTGTGCTTTGAACTCAACAATTTGTTTTATTTTGTGTTTGGTAAATACTAGACGAGATACAGTTAACTAGAGGTTTGGACCGATCCGAGTTTAAGAAAAAATAAAAGAGTGATTAATCTGACTTTACCTGGTTAATCCGAGATAAAACAAAGGTAAAAAAATCATTGATATATATTGTTCATAACAAGACTTCTTTGATTTGTTTTCTTAATTTGGGTCAACCCTAGTTGACTATCCGAACCATGACTTGGCCTTTGCCCTGGGTCGACTTCTTAGTTGAGTTTTAAAACTATGCTTATCATTGTTTTTATCTTAACGTTGACTCAGGTCAATGATCAACCCGACCCATGAACCGAGTCTTATCTCGAGTCAACCCCTGAGTAGGGTTTTAAAATTATGATAATAACTATTTTTATCCTTATATTGACCTAGGTCAATGGTCAAACTGGCCTATGACCTGGGCCTAGTGCTGAGTCGACTTCCGAGTATGGTTTTAAAACTATGATAATAATCATTTTTATTTTTACATTAACATGAGTCAATGGTCAACCTGACTAGTGATCCTAACCTGGCCTCGGGTCAACCCTTGAGTCATGTTTTAAAAATTTCATAATAACTATTTTTATCGTTACATTAACTCGAGTCAATGGTCAACTTGATCCGCGACTCAGACTAGGCCCCAGGTTGACTCCCGAGTCGAGTTTTAAAAGTATGATAATAATTACTTTTATTTTTAAGTTGATTAGGATCAATGGTCAACCCGACCCATAACCCAGGCTTGGCCTCTAACTGATCTCCGAGTTGAGTTTTAAAACTAATAATAATAACTACTTTTATACTTACGTTGACTCGGGTCAATGGTCAACCCGATATGTGACTGGAACCTAACATCGGGTCGACCCCCGAGTCAGGTTTTAAAATTATAATAATAACTATTTTTATCTTTACGTTAGCTCAGGTTAATGATCAACCCGATCCATGATCTAACCCTAGTCCTAAGTCGACATCGAGTTGAGTTTTAAAAATATAATAATAATAATAATTTGTATTCTTATGTTGACCTGGGTCAATAGTCAACCCGACCCATGACCCGAGCCTTATCTTGGGTTGACTCCTATTCAAGTTTTAAAATTATGATAATAATTATTTTAAATTTTTTGTTGACACAGATCAACTAGATTAATCCTTGTGTAGAAAATTAGACAAGATTGTCTTACCTCTTTTAGTATGACAGAAATTTCTTCATTTAAACAACCTTAGATAGAATAAAAATTATTTTGTATACTTTATAAAAGAGCATCAAACAACTCTAAAGTAAATTTGTTTATTGAACAAGATTGTCTTGTCTCTTTTACTACAATAAACATTTCTTCATTTAAACAGCCTTAAACCGAACAAAAATTATTTATTATATTTTATAAAAGTGCACTAAACAACTCTAAAAAAAATATGTTTTGTCTAGTATATTGTCCGGTGTACAAAACAATTTTTTTGTGGAAATTCATGTTCTTATCTATAATCATACTTGGTCCTTACAATCCAAGTAGGAATATAGATATTTGTCTTCTACCATTGATTGATGAGTTGGGTCAGTTATGGTAAGTTGAAGCTTTGACATATGGTGTCTCAAAGAAACAAATTTTTTAAATAAAGATAGTTTTAATGTGGACTATAAATAATTTTCTTATGTATAGGATGGTTTCAGGTTGGAGCACATATGAAAAATTAGTTTGTCCATATTGTATAGATAATAATAATAATAACGCATTTATCTTAATCAATGATGGTAAAATAGTTGTTTTATTACTACCGGAAGTTCTTGTCAAGTCATCATTGATTCAAAAAACAAGAAAAATGACTTCTTGAAAGATGAAGTTGAAAGAAAAGTTGCATCATTAGTACTATCAGGTAAAAAAGTGCGTGATGAAGTTTTGCAGTATGAGGGCATTGTATTTGATTTTCATTATAGTAAGAAAAAATCAATAGTTTTTGTGTGACTCACAATTGAATAAAGCAAAGTATTTTTTGAGAGCTTTTTTTTATTAGAAAAATAATGTCATCCGTCATAATTTGGATATCATATATATTGAGAAGAATATATTTGATAATATTTTTAATACGAACATGGACATGAAAGGAAAAAAAAAAGAGACAATATGAAATCTAGAATGGATCTAACTTTGTATTGTGACCATAAAAGAATAGAGGTTAATGTTGAGTTCCGTGTTGTAAAGCCCAAAGCTACCTTTGTATTAGATAAGGATGCATAACTTCTTGTTTATGAATAACTTAAGAGTTTGTGATTTCCTTATAGATATTTTTCAAACATGGTTGGATTAGAGAATTTAGGGGAATGCATATTGTATAGAATGCATATTATATGAAATGAAGATTCATGATTGTCATGTATTTATACAAACACTCATTCCAATTACTTATAGTGATTTATTACTAAAAAAGAATATGTGATACACTTACAAAGGTTAGTTGTTTTTGTAGAGATATTTATTTGAACAAGTCGCATACTCAGCACATAAGGCAACTTGAAAAAAATATCATTAAAACAATCTGCAAACTTGAAATGATCTTACTTCCCTCTTCTTCAACTATATAAAGCATCTAACTATTCATTTAGTCAATGAGAAAAAAAGTTAAAGGTCATGTATAGTACAAATAGATGTATCCATTAGAGGTTTTATTGGTTGGTCATACTAACAGTTTATAACCTTAAAGATATGTGTAAAGCAGAAATTCAAGTTCTTATATATGGTATACCTGGTCCTTACAACCTAGGTTGAAATAAAAATGTTTGTCTTCTACCATTGATTGATGAGTTGAATAAGTTATGGCCAGTTAGGGCTTTGACATATGATTTTTATAGAAATAGAATTTTTCAAATGAAGACAACTTTAATGTGGACTAGAAATGATTTTTTTTTTTATACAAGATGGTTTTGGGTTGGAGCAAACATGAAAAATTAACTTGTTCATATTTTATGGATGATAATAATAATAATAATAATAACAATAAGGAATTTACCTTAATTAATGGAGGTAAAGTTTTTTTTTTAACCACATAAAGGACTTCTTGAAAGATAAAACTGAAATGGATGTTGTACCGTAGGTATTGTCAGGTAAAGAAGTGTACGATGAAGTTTTGCAGTATGAGAGTATTGTATTTAATTTTCATTCTAGTAAGCAAAAGTTTCATCGTTTTGGTGTGACTCGTACTTGGTTAAAATAGAGTATTTCTTAGAAGCTTTTTTATTAGAAAACTCATGTCATCCATCATAATTTGAATGTCAAACATATTAAAAAAATGTGTTTGATAATATTTTTAACACAGTTATGGATATGAAAAGGGAAACAGAGAACAATAAAAAAGTTAGAATGGATGTAGCTTTATATTGTCACCATGAAAATATAAAGTTGGTTATTGATGAATTCCGTATTATAAAGCCTAAAGCCACATTTGTATTAGATAAGGATGCATCACTTTTTGTTTATGAATGACTTAAGAGTTTGTAATTTTTTAATTAGATATACTTCAAACATAGTTAGATTGGTAAATTTGGGGGAATGCATATTATATGAGATGAAAAGTCACAACTACTATGAATTTATGCAAACACTCATTCCAATTGCTTATAGTGATTTATTGTCAAAATGGATATGAGATGAAGTTAGAGAGATTATTTATTTATTTTATTTGAAAATACATTAAAAATTTTTTTTTTTTATTTTTCAATTGATTTTTAACATCAATTTATCAAAACGATCCAAAAATACCAAAAACATTAATTTCAAATAAATATCAAATTTTTTAAAATGAATAATTACATTGCAAAAATAAATAGCCTCTTAGTCATTAAATTACATAACTTTCTACTCATTATACTTAGATGAGCGAGGCTAATCATGAATCCATTGATCATTTAATAAAGGGAAATCAAGATCTTGGAATTTAGATTCTATGAACAAGAAATTGGTATCAAGACAATATTATGAAAATATGATATTGGTGAATTTTGGGTAGTTAGATTAACTAATTCTATGAACAAGAAATTGGTATCAAGCCCATAATTATTTAAGAGACTTTTAGCCCACTAAAGTTTCCAATTTCAAGACCCAAGTGTTCTACGTACTGTTTTTGGGTCCTCCTTGACCCGCTTGCAAGGTGCACCCTGCTATTTATAGCTCCAAGATTGCCTAAGGGCTCATATTAAATGGGCATATAGGGGAATGGACTACTACCACTTAGGCTTTGTTTGGGTTGTACTCAGCAGAAAAGCAACACAAAACAAATTGCTACGAGGTAGTTGAAATTAACAAAAATAAATAAAAATGCAGACATAAAATATTTTTTATTAGAATAATGTAATTATAAAATTTCCCTTCAACAATAAAAGTTTTAAATTAGGCATTGGAGTAAGATTTGCTTTTTACCATGATTAAATTGTGATTTTCAAATTATATGAGGAGAAAATAGATTTTTTTTTCAAGGTAAAATAACTTTGTTATTCTTGAAAAAAAAAATTAAACTTACATCAAAGGAATTTTTAGTCTTTTTTTTTATATTATAAAATAACTTAATTATTCTTAAAGATAAAATATGCTAAACTATCTTTCAAAGAGGCATTTTCATCTTAATTATTGTGGTTAATAGAGCATTTTTTTTATTTTAATAAATATTAAATATTAATAATAAAAAACTTGTTGCATGTGCCAGTAAGTGGGATATCCTCTTATCTTTCTAGCAACGCGTGTGGGGCCTTTAGATGACCAAACATCGTCTTTCAAAGCTATGCTTAAATAGTCTAGGTAGCACCTCCATGATGAGGTGACACGTGTGGTGAATAACCTTTCAATTTAGTATTGCCTACCTTTTCTTTAATTTTTTCCTCTCTTCTCTGATTTTTGTGTCTCCCCCTTCAAAATTTCAAATGTTAGATTGGTTAGGAATTAATTAATTTTTTTTTCCCTTTCATCCTCAATGTTGGACTTTCTTTAATTTCCTCTTTAATCATTTATTCCGATCTCATCACTTAGACCTTAGGTTTGACGGGTTAACTTGTGTTAGTTTGAGTTTTTTTAGGATTATTTTAATTGAATATTTTTTATATTTTATTTTTTAGAATTGAGTTGTTTTAGAATTGAACTTCTTAATATTTTTTGTTTGCCTTCTATTATATTATCTCATTCGCATGATTTGGGTTACAGAGTTTGGCTGGCTTGCTCAATTTGCTGGTTGTGTTTTTGGTTTTTTTAATTGATTTTTTTTAATTTCATCATTCTACATTGAATTTAAACTTTGACTTTTTTTGTTTTCTTTGTGTGGGCTTATCCTAGTCTTAGGACATGACTTATATATTTGACATACTTATTTAGGTTGGCTCATGTCAGTATCTTTTTTTTTTTTTCATTTTTTTTCATTTAATTAGTTGAAATATTAGCTTCATTGCTGTTTTCATTTTGGTACCCAATTTTTTTTACAGGTTTCCTTATTTTTTTTTTGTTTAAATTAGCCAATTTACTATCATAATCTGTTTTTTTATCACCTAATTAAATTATACTAATTTTTTTATTCATTTTGGTCTATGCACCGAATCACCATGTTTTCTTTTTTACTTCTTAAAACACACTTGCATTCCTCAGAAATATTTTTTAAACCTATAAAAAAAATGTTCAAGGCTTCAAGCCCTCAACACAGCACGGGCACACAAACCTAGTAAAACCTAAATGTGATGCTTGCCACAATGCTAAATGCAACCTCAATGCAGGCAATATTTGGTCGCTGCATAACAAGACATATGTTAGTTAATTTTATTGTCTTTTTATTGATGTTCTATATATATAGTTTTTTCCCCTGAAAGGAGAACATACATTCTTAAACAAATAGGGTAAATAAAAGAAAAAAAAATCTTGCCAAATAATCCCAAGCATTACTTTGTCTCGCCCGAAAACTACAAATTTGCACCAAAGTACTGCCAAATATCAGTACACAAAACTACACTATACTTCTCCACTTTCCTATTATAAAACATCACTACTTGCAAACCAAACCATGTAGCTATTTGTGCATCCATGGAAAGAAAATTAAAAAAAAAAAAAAAACAAATTGAGGGAAGATTCTTAAATGCAGCAAGGCGTTGACTGGTGTCTAAAGAAGATGATTAGTTAGCAGGAGGGAAGATCTTGAGGGGGCGGAAGCAACCTTTGAGATGGTTCCTGACCATTTTGGACAATAAAGCCAGCGGCAAGACCCCACGAAGTATGTTGCTCTAGGTGACAATGTATGAACCAAACTCCTGGATTATCTGCCTTGATCCTAATAGCAGCCCATCCCCCACTTGGAACTGCCACTGTATTCCTCTCTGGAGGATCAACAAGATTGTATCTCTTCGGATCCTTGGCTTTGTTGAAGTTTCCAAATCCACTCCCAACAATGAAGAAGTTGTGACCATGGACATGAATTGGATGGTTCTCCAAATTAAGAAAACTCGTGTCTTGCAGCACAATCTCTAAGTTTGTACCATAGGGCACTACTATAAGTTTTGTGCCAAATTCTGTGTTCATGTTTTGAGACAGTGGATCTCCTCCAGTATAATCGAAAGCATTTGGTGGTTTTTCTGGGAAATCAGAGGAGAAACTAGTGGTGGTTAGGTTCTTGTAATAGCTTTCTAATATTGAGATGGAAGGGCGAACAAAGGATTGGTTGTTCATTGAAGCAAAGAATTTCTTGCCCCTGAAACCTAGGCAGGTTTTTTTTGCAGGACAGTCTTGAAGGTTTAGGCTTATAGTTGTTATCACTCGCTTGTCAATTGTTTTAGGCACATCACATGGGTACTTAGGAGATGCAAGGCTTTTAATGTTGCCCGAAAATTTTGTAGCAAATGCAGTGTCTTCCATTGCTGGAAGGTTGTAAAGTTTAAGGCTACTCAGATTAGAAGGAGGTTTTCCTCTCCGGTTCCTCGCATTTTTGTACCTCAAGAAACTAATTGTGGTGGAGTTGTTGGAGGGGAAAACAGAAGTAAGATAAGGCCTTGCTGCCATCGCAAACATGCCCGTGGAGTCTGGAACTTGGTTTGCTGTCATTAAAACAGTTGTGGTTTGTCCAGGAGCAATCATAATGGATGTGGTTGTGAAGGGCTTAGTGTAGACTGCATCAACCTCCACAACTGTCAATTTGTGTTTCGCTATTGCAAAAAAAAGCTCATTAGCTAGAGCTGCATTGATGATCCTAAGCATGTAGGTCCTGCCATACTCCACCGTCTGGATAAAAGTATCTACGGAATAAAATTACAAAACCATTTCAGATCATCGTCACTTTCCATTACAGAGAGACAGTAAAGTTACAATTACCTCTGTTAGAGCAAGGATAGAGAGGTCCTGGCATTCCATTTATGGTGTAAGCGTTGGAACTATCTGGCCCTGCTCCTGTCAACATCATTATTTTTTCAACTTCATCGGGATCCCCATTCCACCATTCACCTGCATTTTGTTACACGTAAAGCATGTCAAGAATCAATAAAAATATATTTGATCACTTGTCTATGGAAGATAATGAACATTTAATTATTACCCAGAATGATAGGGATTTCAGCTTGAATCTGAGCTGAGAATGGATACGGCATGCGAGGATAGATTATTAAAGCACCATAGACAGATGCTCTTTGCCAAGCATAATGAGCATGCCATAGCAATGTGCCTCTTTGTTTAATAACAGTGAACTTGTATGTGTAAGACTGGCCTCCTCTTATGGGGCATTGGGTAATGTAAGCTGGTCCATCAGCCCATCCTGTTCTTAGCTGCCTCAGTCCATGCCTGTTACATTTCAAGAACTACATGCTTCATAGTTTCTATTTTTGCTCGTAAGCGTCAAACACAAGAATGTAAACTCACCAATGAAGAGTGGTATTATGAGCAATACGATTTTTGACTTTAATCTCAACGCGATCACCCTCGTGAACAGCTATGGTTGGGCCTGGATACTGCCCATTCACCGTTAGAAGTTGCTTGGTAGTGCATAGACGAGTTACCTTCTTCCACTCAACCTGAAAACGTACACGAAATTGAATGATTCCTATGTTCCAATAAGTCTGTACATATGGGTTTGAAAGTCCACTTAGATATGTCCATCCATGGCTAGCTTACATTAAACTGAAACCTTCTGGTTGCTTGCGAAGAACAAAATGGTAATGCCCCGGCGATTATAACCAGTGATACCAGCAAAATACCAGAATTTTTGTGCCCACCCTCCATTGCTACCTATATCAGAAGCTACTGAGAAAACAAATCTATGAATCAGAGTACAATTTATAGCTAACGAGTTACACAAACATCCATGCACCCCCGCTGTTTATAGTGGAAAGTTTACATATGCCATGATGATTCTCTATTTTATTAAAACTTTATTATATTATATATATCAACTTCAATAATTCGATATAAGGACAGATTCTTATGATGCTGGATGCAAGGGTAGGTTAGGAGTGACGACATTTCTGGTAGAGCTTAATTTGCTTTCCACCAAAAATTTGTTTGATGCGCTTGTCTTCACTAACTTAAGAAAATAAACAATAGGCTTAATTTTTCTAGAGCAAGAGTAGATCATCATCAGTTTCAGCCTTCGAACCGTCTGATAGGGCAAACCCAGCTTTATTCTTGTTGTGATTCACGTATCCACTCCCTTTGTCAAGTAGCACGCATATTGGATTCTTAGTGGGAGTCTAAAGTAAGGGCGGGTTGGTGAGAACCGAATCAAGCCAAGAGTGGGGAAGACCAGAATCTTTGGTTTACCTAGACGGCACAAATTCGTTGTAGTTTCCCCTGATTCTATCATGGGATTTGGTATCGATATTGGCTGGTCAAATTAAGCGTGGCAAGAGTGGCTAGGGAGAAGAAGAGAGTTTGATTTTATGGCAATTTTTTATGTCACCTCTTACCCGAGTAAAGTTGTTTCTTGTGGAATCCTAATGGATGTAACTTAATTAATCAGTTTTTTAATTTAATTTTTAAAAATTATTAATTTAAGTATTATAAATTTTAAAATCATTAAAATTTACAGAAAAAAATTCTTTTTTCCCCTCTCATGCATGTGGTCATCTTGGAGACGACAGGGCTGCGAGAGAACAGATTTGTTAGAGGTCAAAAGCTTCCAAATTACCACGAAAGTTGGCTATGGCCTCAGTGAACTTGTTCAAGGCCATCGAAAATTGAAGGCAGAGGTGGCCATGGTCTCCATCTCCAAACTATCACCCTTAAAATCATGATTCATGATAGCATAATCCGAACTTAAGGCCTTCAGTTTTGAAGTTTCCTTTATTTTATTTGTTTTTTCAATAAATACCATATTCCGAGCTTTAGTGCTGAAATCACTACTACAAAATTGAAATGTCATATCATAATAGTATTTTCCAAACAATTACCTTTATTATATAAATTTAAGGACATCATTGCATCAAGTTTAAATGCTATCTGATTCTAATTCTAATAGATCTAATAAATATCTGTAGTCTGTACATCATAATTCACTATTACTAGCCGTTTGTTTGAAAAAGAAGTGAATTAATGGAGGAAAGATGGGGAACGACATCTTAACCTTTTACAGCAAAAATTTTCAAGAAGAAGAAGAGGAACAGAGTATTGTATAACACTGGCAAAATATTTTGTTGCTCTTTGAACACCATTCTTTTGGAAAAATATATATCGATAGAATCACGGAAAGTAAAATATTGTTAGAAAATATATTGTTAGTAATTTATATATTATAAGTGATTTTTTCAATACTAATAAATTTACAGATAAAAAACGACTCCGAATAAAAAAAATATTTGACATCCATTCTATTGGTGATTTCATTGGTGATTATGGCATAATAAATTGTTGGTAATTTTATCGGTGATCATATGCATATTATTGACAGAATTAAACCACCGGAGATTCACATCTAATAGTGGCAAGTACTATAATTTTTTTCAAACTTTCTAGAATTTTCTAAGGGACTTAGTTTGTTGGTAATTTCATCTATAAATGTGAGTGGCAAAGTCCTGTATTTTTTTTAAAACTCTTTGGTACTTTTCGAGGGGCTTATTATATTGGTCATTCCATGTATGATTCAAAGTCCGTCAGTAATTCTATCATTATTGTATTTAATGTTGTTTTAAAAATAAAATAAAATAAACAAAACAAGGAAAAAATTAAAAAATAATACAACTAAAATAAAAAACCAAAATTTTATTATTAATTTTAAAAATATTATTGAATACAATTTATCTAGTAGACAATAGGTGGGGAAGGAGGAGGAGGAGGCGAAGACGGATCTTTGTCCAAACTAGGAGGGCGACAAGGTAGACCACATGAACCAATAAGGATCGAAAACAACTGCTCAAGAAAATTAACTTTATCCCTCAAATTGACCATCTCAAATTTAAGTTGGGTCGTCTCAGCACTAAACTAGGTCATCTAAGCTTCAACTTGTTCTCGTATAATTACTTGGGAGACCAAAGATTACTAGCTCAAACCTGATTGCAAGGAACCAACAATCAATATAATATGGCTTGTCCGTTTATCCTCAGTTGTAGTGTTAGAGATACCATAAAGCATATTTTTATTAGGTCCACTAGACGATCTACCCTTCAAGCACAAATCTGGATCGAGTTTTGAATAGGTCGAAGGATTGTCCTTATATCTCTCCTACAACAGGGTGTTATATGTTTCCTAAAAAAAAATCATCAAATTTATAATAATTAAAGAAAAAAATTGTTGAAATCTAACTTATCACAAACTTTTGAGCTTGGTTGTCCATGAGCTGCTACACCCTTTATCATTAGTGACACTGATGCCACTAGCTCCTCTCAGGGCAACTAGTCATATTAATCTTTCCATGACATATACATTTCAACAAATACTCATTAGTTACATTTATAACAAATTCACTTTGTTGATCAAAATCTACATTTTATACATAAATGCACAATTTCATTTCCATGTATCAACTATCGGGTTTCACCCTTTATCATTAGTGACACTGATGCCACTAGCTCCTCTCAAGGCAACTAGTCAAATTAATCTTTCTATGACATATACATTTCAACAAATACTTATTAGTTACATACATAACCAATTCACTTTATTGATCAAAATCTACATTTTATACATAAATGCACAATTTCATTTCTATGTATCAACTATCGGGTTTCACCCTTAAATGAACCATCAATAACCAGGTAAGTTAGTTGCACCGACACCACTAGCTTTACTCAGGGCAACTACTAAAATCAACCCTTTCTTGGTATTAACATTATATAAATGAAACACATTTATAGAATTTTATAGTTTATAATGCTTAAGAAATTCTCTAAGTAGGAAAAGGCGTATGGCATTTACTTGAAGTTTGTGTACGTGTTGTTCCTTTTTGTTGCCATTTAGTCTCCATGACCTCCCTTGTACCATCAGGAATTCAATTATCATTAATAATACAACCGATATCACAACTTCATTTCAATTCTCGTTTAACTATTACTTTCAAGTTAATAGTAAGAAAAATCCTTAAAATATTATATCCTTATAAATTTTCATGTTTATATTTATTTTTATAAATTCAGATGTTAAAACCCTCTCTCAACAGCAATTTCAAGAAAAGATTAGAATAGTCTAATTCTAGTAGATTCAGCCTAACCAACCTAGAATATTATCTAGTGTTTTAATCATAACTAAAGTTTTAAAACTTAGTTTTAGGCATGATTTGTCTCTATGGAAAGCTAAGACATAGAGTTATAACTTTCATGATGAAAGGAACACCCAGTTTTTCCATTTACATACCTAAAATCACCCATTACAGTAATATAAAAAATTTGTCCAGTATTATATCGATTTGAACCTTTATATATGGAGTTATATAGCTCCAAATTAATTAAGATCAATTTCATTTGAAAGTTAACATCCATATATATAATTTTTGTAAAGAAACCAAATGCCATCATATTAAAGTTTAAAATCACCAATCACAATAGCATTCAAAATCTATCTAAAGTTATGTTTGTTTAGACTTTTACTTAGTTTTTATCTTATGTATGGAGTTATATAATTCCAAATTAAACAAGCCTAGGTCTATTTGAAAGCTAACATTCATATCTACAACTTTCTTGAAGAAATCAACTATAAATTCTATTGTTTTCAAGCTCTCGATTCAACTTTACACAACATATTCACCTTTCCTAACAAATAAAGGTATTGATTAAAAATCAAGTTCTTTCCTCTTGATTTTTTTTTCTTTGAAACCAATATCATTCATACATATCATAAAATATTTCATTAACACCATAATTCCTCCATTTGTTTGTTCTGGATAAAATGGACATTATGGTCATCCTAGGTTGCTTTTCACTTTTCTTTCTCATATATCAATTTAACTCATCACAATTAAGTTCAAGAACACACTTTTAATATAATTAAACATAATTTTTCTATCAGGTTTATCTATCTGATCTTGATCCTTTCATTCCATCATTGGCCGAAACCCTCATTAAAAAAGAACATTGATTTTTCTTCAATTTTTATGTTAATTTCACAATACACATTAATTATTCAAGCTCAAGAACAATTAATTCAATTAAAATAATCATTTCAAATAATCCATAACTCAAACCCTAACTTTACATAATACCAACATTCATACCTAAGCTCTAAAACATTATAAAACCTTGATCAATCATGGTAATAGAGTTCCTTACCTCTTGTTAGCAATAAATCAATGAGTATTTTGCAAGGAAAACTTAAGTCATTTTCTTCCTCTTTCCTCTTTCTCTCTCTAGCTCTTAAACTCTTATTTTTCAAGTTCTAAAAACCCTTGAAAAGGCTTGAATCCTTCCTTTAATTCCTTTGAAAATCTTTTTTTAATCACTTAAATGTAACTCTCTCAAGGTATTTCTCTCAAAATTTTCAAAAAAAAAAAAAAGAAGTGAAACTTCTTTGGTGCAAGAAGTTCCAACTGTTCTAGCCTATTTAAAGAGGTGATTTGCCTCTATTTATAATTTTTCCACTCATTTAAGCTTTCATGTGTTGTTTGAGTAAACTACTTGGATGTTGACCTAAGTTACGAAGACTTTTTGAAATCCTACTAAAATTAAATTCCAACCCAAGGAAGTTTAACATGTCATACAACTTTATTCAAAATTTTAACTTGATGTGATAGTTGGATTGAAAGTTATGCACGATAACGTAAAATTGGTTGGTTGTGATTTTTCATCAAAAATCTAATTTTTCTTGTTCAATCCTTACGTAAATCATATCAATTATTCCTCTAAACCCTGATAATTTTATTATTTTAGATATATTTATTTTATATTTTTTTTCATTTTTATTCTTTATCGGGCTTATTACCGTTTCACAATAGCATTACCGATTTTTAACTAGTGCTTGCACTTTCACTCTTGCCTTCTTATTATACTATCCTTTCTTATAGTTTATTATTTATTATATCACTAATTATTTGGGATAATTTTCTCATTTTTCTTATTCTTTTATCAATTAAAACTCATTATTGGTTTTGTCGTCATTATGAATTAAATATTAAATTTATAATACATGTAGGAACCCCATCCATAATCTTGTATGTAATCATGGAGACCATTATCTCCATTTCACATCATATTCTCTATTATTTATATCACTTACTCATTTTTCTTTTTATTTTGAGTTTCTATTACTCGCAGGTTATTTATACATTTGGTTCTATTTTTACGCGGGGTTTACAAGTTTAAAATCAATAAAATTGATAAATATGCTTATGTGAAAAACAAATATAAATGTTATGTCACTATATGTGTGGATGACAAGCTAATCTTGAGTAGCAATATATATATGATAAAGTCTACCAAAAAGACTTTAATTAATAAGTTTGACATGAAAGACTTGGGTGTTGTAAATGTCACGTTAAAAATTAAAATTTCTATAATATTTTATGGATTGGTATTTTCTCTCAATCTCATTATATTAAAAAAAAAATTGGATAATTTTTTTAAAAATGACAATAACATTTTCAAGATATTAATAGACATAAGTGTGCATATGTCCAAAAATAAAGGTGAGTGAATATATCAATTAGAATATTCTTGAATAATTAAAAACTTAATGTATTTAATGAAATAACGCAGCTAGCAAGCATAAGACCTTTGACTATGAGCTACATCATATTGGAAGCCCAACGATACTAGATGGTGATGCTTATAGTGATGTGAATTGGATTTTAGATATCAAAGGCTTGAAATCCACTTGTGGACATGTCTTCACTCTCAATTGAGCAATTATGTATTGAAAATCCTCTAAGCAAACATGCATCGTATGGTTTATAATGAAATAAGAGCTTATTACTCTCAATCAAACTAGAGAGGAAGTCGAGTCACTTTACAATTTCTTAGATAATTGGAAGATCACAAAGTTGTGTATATAACGATAAGTCTAGACATATACATCATAAACATGAAATAATTAAACACTTGCTCTTGTATGGAATCATTTCCATTGACTTAATGAAAATATTATAGATCCTCTTATTAAAGGCTTAATAAAAGAGCTTATGAATATTTCCATTACGAGGAATAGACTTACTTCTTTTAAAGATGAAAGAGTGTCATGATAGTAACCCTACCTAGCTGGCTTAAGATCCTAATATTTAGATTCAAAGGGAAAACTAAGTCACATGACACTCTTGTTAACACCCAAAAAATATTATTCGAATTCTTTCTATTCCTATGATAAAAAAGAAAGTTATCTAGCTACAACGTGACAAGGACAATTTGTGCTCTTAATGATTCTCATATCATGGTTAACCAAGTGGAGTATCGCAAAATTCTCTTAATAAAATATCATTTATATAAGTGGGAAATGTGATTATTTTTTTTAGAAATTAAAAAATAAGACTAAATTCTCTAAACCACCTATAAAACTAAAAATGGTTTAGAGCCAAAATGAACACAATCATGTGAACTAAAGAAAAATCTAGGAAGAGAACTATGTGAGTGTCTTGATTTATGTCAAAAACTGAATAATTCAATACACCGTGTTTATTATTTAATTAAGTAAATCTGATAGTACTTCACGAGGAAAGGTTTAAAGTAAAAAATTATCTATTTTGATATAGTGATCCTCCACATCATTTTAAGGGATATCATTCTTAAAAGTTGGAAAAAGAAATAAAAAAATGAAAAACAAAGAGAAAATCCGTGCTCTCTCTCTACCGTGTTTGTATTTGTGCTTTTTTTTTCTCTGGTTTTAGGTTTCGTTGTTGCTGAGAGAAAATTCGGGTAAGTTTTCTAGTTCATAGTTCATATGCCTTGATTGGATGTGCATCCTCTTAAGGTATTATTATTGAAATTCTAGGAGGCAAGTTGCAATAAGACCTTTTGTACCTATTGACAAATAATTTATCCTTAAACACAAAGATATCATCCTTAAAAACTTCATTTCCTTTCTTGGTTTCGATTTGAAGATTTATAATCTACAAGTATTTTATATATTTATACTTATTTTATGTTTAATATATATTTAGTTCATATATTTTTTTTTATCTTGTAAATGTATTTAATTATTTTCACTAAACAATTTATTCCCCAACAAGTAGAGAGTTTTTCAGAGTGAAAATAAGAATCAATGGTACAAATAATGTTTCAGGGGGCAGTAGAAAATCATTTTGAGAGGAATTAAAGTTGGAATAAACTTGGAGTATACTAGGTGGTCCATGTATATCTTTCCAAAAACAAGCATCCAAGTGACAAGAACTGTGTTCCACTGTTACTGTCTTGAACTTAATTTAAGGTAATCAAAGGGAAGGAAAGATTCCACCGGCAACATCAATTTTACAGTTCTGTTCATTTTAATGATATTTTTCCTCCTAACAGCGACTTTGGAGACTACTCTGTGGTGCTCCGATGATATTTTAGGCTCTTATACTCATCGCTGATTTGCTGTGATCTAACTGTCGATGTGGCTGATTTTTGTCTGCATGGATTATTACTATAGACTAATTACGCCTAGGGGCCATGCTAGTTACGTTGTGTTTTTGCCTTCTTCCTTCCTGGGCGTTGATCACAAAGGAGGACTTAAGCATGGGGGCCATTTCCTTTTCTCCTTGATTATTTTGTATTATTTATTTCTTTTTCTATTTTTAAAATAAAAAATAAAATGATTTGAAAAAAACATGAAATATGCTAAAAAGATCGAGTAACAAATATATAGATCTAAAAACATAGGAATTAATTAATTATTTTGAAACTAGAGAGACTATTCTATTCATTTAATTTGTTAAACTATATAGGATGTTTTATAATACCTGTTTTTATTTTCATTTTTTGAAAATAAAAAGTCACCTTTCTTTTGTTTTTACATGTACACTTATAATTATCAAATATTACTTGGAGTTTGACCTAATAGAAAACTTGGATTATTAAATCATTGGATCAACTTTGTAATTTTTAAATTGATTTTTTTTTAATAAAAACCTGAACACAATGTTATTTAATTTTTTTTTATATCTCATAACTGTCTGAAACAAATTTTACTAGATTACTTCATCTTCATCATATTGATAAATATGTCCTGATCAAATATTTATTTGGTTTAATTTCAAATTTAATCAAGGTTAGATATTGATCAAGTCATGGAGATCATTAAATTTTCATGTTAACCTTTTAGAGGGGACAACATTTGAGAGCTATGGATATACTTTATCCTCCTTTAGTACTTAAGGGTTAGAATATATTTGACATTACGGTAGCTTTTATAGTTGTCGTTTAAAAAAAATAATTTTTTTAAAAATATTTGTAATTGTTATTAATTGGATTAAAATATATGTTTAGTTAAAATTAGAGTTGAAATTGCATTTAAAAGATGTATGATTAAATTTGTTGTTAAAAATGTTGTTGATAATAAAATAATTAAAAAAAACATTTATTTTATAATGTTAAATTATATAAGTATATGATTATTAATACATAAAAATTATAGCAAAATAATATCAAGATCCTTGTGGACCATGGACTAATTTTTTATAGTAATCTAAAAACACAAATAAATACATAGTAAGAATAAAAAAAATATGTATATGTATACATAGTTTTAAAATCGGCCCGGCCCGGCGGGTCGATCCGGGACCCGGCTGACCCGGGGCTGGAACCGAGCCGGGTTGAAGAAAAAAAAGGAGAAGAAAAAACTCGGTGTGGCCCGGCAAGACCCGGTTACAACCCGTTGACTTTTGTTTTTTTACTACTAAAATGACGTCGTTTTAATTTTTTTTTTAAGAATTGACCTGGTGACCCGGTCAAAACCCGGAACCTGGGCATTGGACCGGGCCGAGTCTAAAAACTATATATATATATATATATATATATATATGAAAAAACTAATACTGGGATTTGACCCGAACTTGACTCGGATCATACCGGGTCAGCAAATAGGTACTTTGGTTCTGTATTGCAAGGAGCTTGAGGAGGGGAGGAAAAACTGGCTGCAGTATAAAAAGGAAGCAACATGGAAGCATAAAAGAGTCAAAACACAGAAATAAAAACAAAAGGTTAATAAAGTCATGATTTTATTTCAGAAACAGGTTAAGTGGGGTTGTCTTCTGGAACGCTGGACAAAATAATAAAAAGCAATAATTTTTAGTTTTTTTTTAAAAAATCGCAGCCTCAACTACAAAACCAAACAATAATCCAATCCAAAATTGGGCGGCTTGTCGTCTAGATCCGTGGTATCTCAAATTTGGTCTCATTCAACCCTTGGACTCGTTCCTGACATGGTCCTCCAGCATTCCAGTCCTAGTCCGTCGACGCCATATATCCAAGTCCGGGTCCAATTTTGGGTGCAACGAACCCAACCTCGACTCGAACCCTATAACATCTTGGGCTTGACCTGACCCTCGGGTGTCTTGTATCTAGTTCCGATTTCACTTCCGAGCTACAGTTACGCCATCCGAACCAGACTTGGCCCTAGGCACCCTAATCCCGAACTTTGATTCCGGGGGCGTGGTCCCGCCGTGGCTACCGGACGTCTTAGATACAGTCCTACCCCCACCATCGGATGTCTCAAAAAATCAAAACAAACAAGTTTCGAGTTTGAAAAACTAAAAACAGAAAACGTCTCAACTCTCTCATCCGCCGCGCTCTCCGCCAACACGACCCTCTGGTTTAGAATTGGAGATCGCTGGTTCAATAGCCAATAGGTTATCCGTTGAACACAAAAGTCTACAAAACCGTAAACAAAATCACCTGAGCCAACTGCACCACACCAAGACAAAAACAACAGAAGCAATGGGCGGGAATTACCGTTTGAGACAGTTACACAGTAGCTGCCCCATTCCGACCATCAATTTCCAATCAGCAAAACCCAAAAACTCATACCCTTCAAAGAAAACATCAACGTCCCAAAACAACAAAAAAATGCAAAACTTCAGCACCACAGACTCTGACATTGTAAAATGGAACATTGCCATAACCACCCACATGCGAAATGGCCTATGCGAATCCGCTCTTCGAGTGTTTAATTCCATGTCTCGAAGAAGCTCGGTATCGTTCAATGCAATGATTTCTGGGTACTTACGGAATCACAAGTTTGATCTTGCGAGGGACTTGTTTGATAAAATGCCTGAGAGAGATTTGTTTTCTTGGAATGTGATGTTAACTGGGTATGTCAGGAATAGAGATCTTAAAACTGCGCGTGCTTTGTTTGAGAGGATGCCGGAAAGGGATATTGTTTCTTGGAATGCCATGTTATCTGGGTATGCGCAGAATGGGTTTGTTGACGAGGCAAGAGAGATTTTTGATAAGATGCCGCTTAAGAATGGGATTTCGTGGAATGGGTTGCTTGCAGCATATGTGCAGAATGGGAGGATAGAGGATGCAAAGAGGTTGTTTGAGTCGAAGATGGATTGGACGCTTGTTTCTTGGAATTGTTTGATGGGTGGGTTTGTGAGGAAGAGGAGGTTACTGGATGCTAGGAGTGTTTTTGATAGGATGCCTGTGAGAGATGAGATTTCGTGGAATACTATTATTAGTGGTTATGCACAGAATGGAGAGATGGAAGAGGCACGAAGATTGTTTGAGGAGTCTCCAATTCAGGATGTGTTTACATGGACAGCTATGGTTTCTGGATATGTGCAAAATGGGAAGCTGGATGAAGCAAGAAGTATTTTTGATAGGATGCCTGAGAAGAACTCAGTTTCTTGGAATGCAATGATTGCAGGGTATGTGCAATGTAAACGAATGGACATGGCAAGAGAATTGTTTGAGGAAATGCCTTCTAGGGATTCTAGTTCTTGGAATACGATGATTACTGGATATGCTCAGAGTGGATATATTGCTCATGCCAGGAACTTGTTTGATAACATGCCCCAACGTGATTCTATTTCCTGGTCAGCTATGATTGCTGGCTACTCTCAAAACGGTTGTAGTGAAGAGGCTTTACATTTTTTTGTAGAAATGCAAAGAGATTGTGAAAGGTTGAATAGATCATCATTTACCTGTGCTTTGAGCACATGTTCCAACATTGCAGCTTTGGAATTGGGGAAGCAGTTGCATTGTCGGCTGGTCAAGGCTGGGTACCAGACTGGGTGGTACGTGGGGAATGCTCTTCTGGCGATGTATTGTAAGTGTGGAAGTATAGATGAAGCACGAGATGCATTCCAAGAAATACTAGAAAAGGATGTGGTGTCTTGGAACACAATGATTCATGGTTATGCAAGGCATGGTTTTGGGGAAGAGGCTCTGACAGTTTTTGAGTTAATGAAGACTACAGGAATCAGGCCAGATGATGCCACTATGGTATGGTTTGACTTATTATTCTGACATGTCTAACTAATTTTTAGGCTAAAGCACCAAATCCTCTACAAGCATTTTGAACCCTGTAGTACAATTAATTGTTCTTGTAACATGTACATTTGTTATGCAATTTTGGGAGAGAACCATTTGCTGCACTTAAAAAACCAGTTAAGTTACCACCTAAATTTCATTATGGTATGAGAAAATATTGTATTTAATTATATGAAGATTTCTAGAGCTGATATCCTAAAACCAAATCATCTCACTTCATGATCGCATCTTTTCTCTGTTAAACAGTGTTGAATATCTTTTTCTCTTCTATCCGTGTTTCAGGTTTCTGTATTGGCTGCTTGTAGTCATGCTGGCTTGGTAGACCAGGGCAGTGAATATTTCTACTCGATGAATCGTGATTATGGTATAACTGCAAAATTAGTGCACTATACCTGTATGGTTGATCTTCTAGGTCGAGCAGGGCAACTAGAAGAGGCCCAGAATTTGATGAAAAACATGCCTTTTGAACCAGATGCTGCAACCTGGGGTGCTTTGCTTGGTGCAAGCAGAATTCATGGCAATACAGAATTGGGTGAAAAGGCTGCTCAGATCATCTTTGAAATGGAGCCTCATAATTCAGGAATGTATATACTTCTCTCAAAATTATATGCAGCTTCAGGAAGATGGTCTGATGCTGGTAAGATGAGATTAGAAATGAGGAATAAAGGTGTGAAGAAGGTACCTGGGTACAGTTGGCTTGAAGTTCAAAATAAAATTCACACATTTAAAGTTGGGGACACTTCCCACCCGCATACAGATAAGATATATACCTTTTTAGAAGAGATGGATTTGAAACTGAAGCAGGAGGGATATATCTCCTCGACAAATTTGGTCTTTCATGATGTGGAAGAGGAAGAGAAGGTGCATATGCTCAAGTATCACAGTGAGAAATTAGCTGTGGCATATGGCATTCTGTACATTCCTGCTGGGAGACCGATCCGTGTGATAAAAAACTTGCGGGTGTGTGAAGATTGTCATAATGCCATTAAGTACATATCAAAGATTGTGGGAAGATTGATCATCCTAAGGGATAACCATCGCTTTCACTACTTTGAGGGAGGATCATGTTCCTGTAGAGATTTTTGGTGATCTAGCAAAACTAATGATTTTTGACGTTTATAGAGATGCAGATATACTCGGTATGTGTCAAATTCTTACATGTTGACTTTTCCTGTATCTGAATAATTGAATTTGTTGACTCTTGTAAGAAAAATATAGAGGTCCGCAGCTGCTGCTGTGTGAAAAGAGGACTGTTGAAGGTATCCAGAAATGGGATTACTTTTGATTTTTTGAGAAAAGATATCTTGGATTCCTTGAAAAATTTAGAAAATGGTAACAGAGTTCCAGTATTTCCGAACAAGTTTCTTGTTGATTGGTAGTGGGAGGTTGTGTGTTTAGTATAGCTTCTTCATGAAATGTAACAAGAGTTTCTCGCTTCTAAGAGATCATAAACCTCAGGACAAGGTGGCCATCCAGAGTCCCGAGGAGGAGCTGGGAATGATGAGAATTATCTTGCAGCATATAGGATCCATTATATTTGCTGATTGGACTAATTAAGAGTATCAAAAAAACATTCAATGGACTGATTCAAGATATTTTTGTCGAGCAAGTTTCAGGAATTACCTCTAAGGTGCCATCAATTTGAAGGAGGATCAAGCCTTGATGAATATGATCCAAGTAAGAGATAATGTTGTTTAACATGTACTAAAACTTGGCTATACAATTTTATATTAATGATCATAACTTTAAATACAATCATTAGATTGGACCAATTACAAGTGCAAGAGTCAAGAGAATTAAAAGGGCATTCAATTGGTTAATTTGAGATGTTTCGGTTGAGCAAGCTTCAAGAATTACCTTTAAAGTGACATTAAGAATTACTTTAAAGTGACATTGATTAAGCCTTCATCAATGTAACCCAAGTAAGAGATGAGATTGCTTAACATGTACTACAACTTGGCTACATTATTTTATGTTAATAGTCATAACTTTAAATACAATCATTGGATTAAATTGAAATTTTATCAGAAAATTCTAAAAGCCTTATTTTATATAGGATTAAAATTTTGTAGCAATCAAACATTGAAAAGACTTTTAGATAAGGTCTAAAAGTTACTATGTAAATTGGACTTTATTTATTAAGACTTGAGTTTTGTTATTTTAAAGTACTATTAAACTAGTTTATATTTGAGTTTTAATTTTAGCCCAATTTTACAATATGGTTTATTTTGTAGAACTATAAATATTTTCTTTGGTTTGTAAGTTGTAATAACTTATTGATTTCAAAAATAATATTAGAGAAGATTTCTCTTGCTACTGGTTTTTTATTGAACTATTCAGAACTTATCAAAGATATTTTCTTTGTGGCGTTCAACCTTATAACTTCGGTTCTTGGTTCGTTTTAATCAATAAGTCAAGTTTTTCATCCAATAACTATTGTTATTTGGTTTATATAATCATTGGATCATGTTTCATCAAATCTAATTTTAGCTTTCTTGAAATAGGATTCAATCTTAATTATGAGTTCTAGGGTTTCTACATTCTAAGTTCGCATCGGTTGGTATCAAATCTTGACTCTAAAATCATATTTTATCTATCTATCTTTAAATTTAATTTTTTTCGTGTTTTGAGTCTTGTTTTTTGTTGTTAGGTTCAATTTTCTCTCAAAAGTGCCAAACCCTAGTTTCTTTGTGTTTTTTTATTTTTGACCTTATAGTTTCATTATGTTTTTTGTCTTTTCAGCTTTACCTTGATTTTCTTGTTTGTATCTTTCTTAATTTAAAAAACAGTTATCTGTCAAACTAGTATTCTGTCAAAATATAAAAAGAAAAAGAAAAGAAAAGGTTATCTTCAATCTAATATTATGTTGATATATATATATATATATAAAGATCAAATCGTAAAATCGGGTTGATTAAAATCTACTTTATTGAATTTGGCAACCTTGGATAAATCTCTTGTGGTTTTAATTTATTGGGATAAATTTATTTTGATTTCGGATTGATTGAATTCCATATAGGAATCGGATTTATTGAGTTGTCTTGTATTGATTTCAGGTTTATTTTCAATATTAGTTTCGAGTTTTTTTTTTAGTCATTCTTGAATTCATTTTTGTTTTCGTGATTGCCCTGTCTTTTAACATTCATTGATTGAACTTCATAAGTTGAAACTTTATGATCGATTTTGTTTATTTCCTAAACGAACTGAAAAGGAGAGTTAAGAGTGGTAAAAGGCAAGAGGGCGTGAGAATAATATCAAGAAAAGACAAGTTAAGAGTGAAACATGAGTGGAGTGACACATCTTTGAGTGTAAACATGTAAAGGAGTGCATGAAGTTTACTACTAACATTTTTTTTCCAGATATGAATGTCTTTCAAAGGCGATTTGTCACCTAAAGAGGAGAAGTAAAGTACATTCTTTGTGTTACAAGTAACACAACAACAATATGAGAGAATGAATATGTTGTTTGGTGAAGTAAAAGATTATATGGATAGACAAGTTGTCGTGATTGCTAATTTGAAAGAGGGACAATCCCAAAAGATTTCTAATGCTAGGAGGCAAGAGATATATATTCATATACTTGTAGATGAGATTGTAAATAAAAATGAGGATGATGATGCAATTGTTTTTTTTTTTTTATCAAGCTTCATTCAGCTAATTGGAGAGAATTCAACCAAACAAGAATTTTAGTAATAGAGGGTTTATACAAGATGTTAGAGTTCATGATGGTTTGGATAGAAATAGTGGGAGTGGAGTATTAGAATTAAAATCCCATCTTTTTAAGGAATGAATTATATAAAAACTTACCTAGAATAAAAAAAGAAAATAAAATTGATTTTTTATTGTCACAACTACTCTCATGAGCAAAAAAGGTTAAGTTAGTTGGGATTGAGTTTACTAATTATGGTATTATATAGTGGGATCAACTTGTGTTGAGTAGGAGGAATCATGAGAGGTTTTTTGATACTTAGAATGAGATGAAAGCGATTAGAAGGAGAAGATTTGTTCCTAATCACTACTATTAAGATTTGTATCAAAAATTGCAAAGCTTAACTCAAGGTTCTAAAAGTGTTGAGTATTAGTATAAAGAGATGAAGGTAGCTATGATTCAAGCAAATATAAAGGATGATAGAGAAGTTATCATGATAAGGTTTTTAAATGGTTTGAACAGTGAGATAGTGAATGTTGTGGAGTTACAACACTATATAGAGTTAGAAGACATAGTTCATATGACTATAAAGGTGGGAAAACAACTCAAAAGGAAGGGAAATTCAAAGCCTAGTTAAAGTTCTAGTTTTTTTTTTATCGTTGAATTGGAAGAAGTATGATAAGGATGTCTGAAAGAGTAAAGTCGAAGCACCTAAGGGTAAGAAAAGAGTCTCGTCCAATAATAAAGGTAAATCTAATTCTCAACCACCTTGTAATCATGATATTAAATGTTTTTATTGTTTGGAAATAGGTCATATAGCTTTTCAATGTTCAAATAAAAGAGTTATGATCTTGCGTGACAATTGGGAGGTGGAAGCCAAAAGTGACATTGATGATAAAAAGATGCCACCACTTGAGGATGATAATGATGATGAAGTAGAGTATTAATTTGAGGGTAAGTCACTTGGGGTTAGACGTGCATTGAGTGTTCAAGTGAAAGAAGATGCTTTGGAGAGAAAAACATTTCCATACAAGATGCTATATTAGTAATAAGGTATGTAATATAATTATAGATGGCGGAAGTTATGCTAATGTAACTAGTACCACTCTTATGGAAAAGTTAAATTTGCCCATTACAAAATATCTTAGACCACATAAACTATAGTGGTTGTATTAGTGTAAGAAAATCAAGGTGAATAAACATGTTTTGATCTCATTTTTTTTTAATGAAAGGTATAGTGATGAGGTTTTGTGTAATGTTATTCTTATGCATATAAGACATTTACTTTTAGGAAGACCATGACAATTTGATAGGAAAATGTTGTATATAATAGGTTTAAGATTAGGTATTCATTTGTAAAAGATGAAAAACACATCACCTTTGTAACATTGTCACCAAAACAAGTTTACAAGGATAAATTAAAATTGAAAAGAGAAAGTGAGACCGATGGGAATGAAAATGGTGTTTTGGTCGAGAGCCTTAAGATGAGAGAAAAATCAAATTCGGCTATGAGGAGAGAAAAGTCGAATTTGGTCAAGAGAGGGCAGAATGGAGAGTTAGCCAAGAGAAAAGAGAAAAAAGAGAAGAAAAGAGAGGAGTATTAAGGGAAAAACAAGGAAACAAATGAGTTTTTATTCAAAAAGAGTGAGATTAAGAACACTTTTTATACTAACCAATCTATGTTTGTATTTTTATATAAAGAGGCATGTCTTAATACTAACTATCTTAATCCTTCTATTTATAGTATTACTATATTTTTATTGCTTGAATTTGAGGATATGTTCCTAAACATGTTCCTAGTGGTTTGTTGCAAATAAAAGGAATAAAATATTAAATTGATCTCGTAACTAGAGCTATAATTCCTAACCATCTAGCCTATAAAAGTAATCTTGATGAGACAAAGAAACTTCAAAAGCAAGTTGAAAAGCCGATGGCTAAATGATATATAAGGGAGAGCATAAGTCCATATATGGTTCATGTGTCACTTGTGCCAAATAATGACGGATCATAGAGGATGTGTATTGATTATTAAGCTTTTAACAATATTATAGTAAAGTATAGACATTCTATTTCTTGGCTAGATAAAATGTTATATAAATTGCATGGTTTATATATCTTTATTAAAATTGATTTGAAAAGTGGTTATCATTAAATTAAAATGATAGAAGGTGATGAATGGAAAACTGCTTTTAAGACTAAACATGGGCTTTATGAATGGTTGGTTATGTCGCTTGGTCTCACTAATGCACTAAAAATATTTATGAAATTGATGAATTATGTATTACATGTATTTATAGGTAGATTTATTGTAGTCTATTATGATGATATCTTTGTGTAAAGTGAAAGCTTATATGAGAAAATTAATCATGTGTTCCGTGCTTGATGTTTTAAGCAATGAAATATTGAATGCCAACTTAAAGAAGTGTATTTTTGCATGAATAAAATTGTTTTTCCTGGCTATGTTGTTAATTAAAAAGGTATAGAAATAATGAAGAAACTTTATGAGAGTGTTCGACAACACATAGAGAACAAGAATGAATGATATGTATCTAAAGCTAACAAAGGTCGTAATTATGTTATTTCTTAACCTGGTGATTGAGTTTGGGTGCATATGAGGAAAGAAATATTTCCATCCCATAGGATAACTAAGTTATATCCTAGAGGAGATGGTTTATTCCAAGTCATTGATCGGATTAATGATAATGCATACAAGTTAGAAGTTTCGAGTGAGTATAATATTAGTGCTACATTTAATGTTTATGATCTTTGTCCTTTTGATGTAGGTGATTTGAGGTCGAATCCTTTTGAGAAGAAAAGGAATGATGAGAATCATCTTGCAACACCACATAACCCATTATATGTGCTGATTGAACCAATTATAAGGGCAAGAGCCAAAGAGATTAAAGAGGCATTCAATGGGCTGATTTGAGATGTTTGGGCCAAGCAAGCTTTTAGAATTACTTCTAAGGTGGCGTCAAGCATAAAGTTAAGTTCCAAGAAGGATTAAAACTTGATCATTATGAATTAAGTAAAAGATGCAACTGTTTAACTTGTATTAAAGCTTGACCATATAACTTTATATTAATGATCATTACTTCCAATCTGATAATTAGATTGGGCTGAAATATTGTCAAAAGATTCTAAAGGTCCTGTTTTCAATAGAGTTAAGATTTCATAGTAATCAAACATCTTGAAAACTTTCTAATAAGGTCCAGAAGTTACTATGCAGATTAGACTTTATTTAATAAGACTTGGGCTTTATTATTTTGTTTTAAAGTACTCTTAAACTAGTTTATATTTGGGTTTTAATTTTAGACCAATTTTTCAGAAGGGTTTATTTTGTTGAATTATAAATACTTTCTTGGTTTGTAAGTTGTCATAATTCATTGATTTCATAAATAATATTGGAGGGGATTTCTCTAACTCCTGGTTCTTCATTGAACTATTTAAAACTTATCAAATATTCTTTCTTTGTGGTGTTCAACCTCATAACTTTGGTTCTAGATTCGTTATAATCAATGAGTCAGGGTTTTCACACAATAACCATGATTCTTTTGTTTTTTGGTAATCACTGGGTTAGGATTCACCATATTTGATTTTACTTTTCTTCGGTTAGTATTTAATCTTGATTTTGGGTTCTTAGCCTTCGGGCTCACATCACACCTAATTAATTAGTTTTGTTATTTTTCTTTTTAATTTATTTTTCTTATTTCCTGATATAAAATAAAAAAAATGCTGATAATGACAAAATAATGATTATTTCGGATACATAAGATCACTCGTATTGTAGATAATTGACATGTTAGTTGATTTGTAATACAAGTTTATAAAATTCCTTGATTGATCAAAATTTATGAATACAAGTATTTAAATTGAAAAAAAAAACATTACATGTAAGCAAAAAGAAAAAAAAATCATAAATTGTGCATACTTCATATATCATTATCCCTAAAAAAAATAAATAATAAAATAATATCAAACTCAATCCATTTGATGGAAAATTAACTGCCATGTTAGTACTTGAAAACAAAATTAATGACTGATCAAATTTCATGAATAAAAATACTAAAATAAAAAACATCAATGTAGGTACTCATATAGAAAATCCATAAACTATAAATACATTATTTTAAATTATAATATGTATGTTCCTCTATATGTAAGGCTTATATTCTAGAATACTATGCCATAAACAATTGAACATCCAAGGCCAACTATCTTTGCTTTAGAAATTCTTCAACAAAACCCTTTAATGACTTTAACTTCAAAGCAAAAGTTCAAAGAAAGAACAATTGAGTCACAAAAATCATCTTTTATTTTCATTATAACTTCATGAATTGACTAACCTTGACTTGTCTTTAGGACACTAACATTTGCTCTCAGTTTTAACCTTTTAATTACATTCAGATCAATGTCAGGTTTTCAAGAGAACTTGGACTAGTTATTAACAACATGCTAAAATTGCTCTTATATTCACTGTATATCCAGAGAGTTATTTACTGTGGAATTACACGGTACAGAGCTAGCTAATTTGATGAAGGTGGATATAGAGAAATATTTTCTTCCCAATATTTCTTGAGTTGATCTTTTAAAATTGAAGGAGATAAATTCTTTCCCTACCCCAAACTTGATTAATATGCGACAGAGAAGGGGGTATAACCCGTTTCATTTCCATCTTTAAAGCTTGTTTAAGAACGCGTCAACTACATGGCTAGTCGCGCATTCCTAAAAAAATTTTTAAAAAAATTTGCTTAAATTTTTTATATATATTTTTGAATCGTTTTGATGTATTAATGCATTTCTAAGCGTAAAACACATTAAAAAGCAACCACTATCACAATACTAAACATGCTCTTAATGGATATTTGTACATATATATCTCAATTAAAAAAATGATGTTCATTTTTTTCTTATAATAGTTGAGGATTTAATATTAATTGGTGCTAATAAAATGATATATTATGTAATCACTTAAATTAAATGAAGGATAAAGATTTTATTAGTTGATTTCTTTTTTTTTAATGATTGAATCCATTTCCTTTTATATCTCAACATTAATGTTTATTTATTTTGTTTCATTAGACATCCTTTATAAGGTCGTTCCGTGAGAAATAAAAGATACATCTTTTAAAACCATATCCTGACCGCGACCTATGCGCATCGTGAAGTGCTACAACTATTTATTTTATTATTGACTATGACTTGTATACACTAAGAATGCTACATTATGCATAAGTTGGGTTTTTTTTAGCCCTTTAACAATTATATGTTTCGGTCCCTGAACTTTTTCTTTTTTTAAATTCATTCTTGCATGTTATGTTAACATAGTTTTGAACCTAATAATTTATTTTAGCTCGCGTGATGCATTATATTCACAATGTCGAAAAAAGTCTCCACATTGAATTAATGTTGGATTTTGTAAGATTGGGTTAAATTTTATCAACTTCAAACAATTGAAACAACAAAGACTAACAAAAAGGCAAAACAACATCCCTTTTCTCTTTTTTTGTTGTTAATAAGGCACAAAAAGTAGATTTTATTCCCTGAATTTTTTATCTTTTTCAATTCTGGTCCATGTATTATAAGAGTTTAACTTTTCAGTTCTAAATTTTATTTATTAAAATTATAGTCCTTAATTTTTTTAGGAGAGAGAAATTCACCAAAAAATAAGGGAGGAGAGAGAAACTAGTTTGTTTGCCACATTCTGGTGATTAAATGGGTTGATTTTGATGTTAATGAGTTTCTCTTGACGAGAGAAATGTCCTTGAGATATTTTTAAACTTGCATGTCGCTGGAAAAAGTAGATCGGGGTTAAGGAAGAATTTTTCATTCAATTTAATTTATGTTTTTTTATCAATTTAAAGGTGTTTGTGGTTAGATATTAGTTTATTAAGCTTTTTATGGTGTTCTTAGGTGAAAATTGGTTGGAAAATGGTTTTTTAAGTTTAAAAACCTTGACCTGACTTTCTACCCACCTCTTCGGTGGCCACAAACTAAACCAATAGACAATGAGTCATCTTCTTTATCTTAACAAAAACAGAAGGTTACGTGTTGTTCGCCCTTAAACATAAAGAAAAAATCAAGAAAGCCAGATGCATGAGCTCACTCTTTTAGGCCTAGACGCATATCATCTTTCCATTTTTTTATATTTTGTTTCAAATGTGTGGCAGACAAACATAAATGGGACCTAGTTTTTTAAGGAGACTAAAATTTCTAAAATATGCATTGGTTTCATAGATTTGAATAAGAGGTTAGTTATACTTAAGAAAATGTAAAAATTACCCTTACTACATTATTTCCAACAAACAATTACCTTAGCTATGTGTTTTCTCCAAAATTTATTTTACACATGCCATTAACTGTTTAAATTATTTTTTGAGCTTCTTATAAGTCTTTTTTTTTTATTGATGGATGATCATTCAGTTAAAGTTAGGCATTAAATTAGGAATCTCACACCTTTATGATTTTTTTTATAGTTTATTTTATTTATCTATGTTATTATTTATATTATTTATTGACTTTTTTATAATCATTTTATTTTTTAAAATGAAAAGTTAAATACAATGCTATGCTAGTCCAATGTTAGTCTCTACTCTGAGAAGACTTGTAGACTAATAATTGTCTTCCTTTTCAATTTAAAAATGTCACATTAGGCTTACTTTAGTTCCTAGAACTAAAAGACATGTTGATCTAACCATCAAAATCCAAGTTTTATCAAAACCCGACAAAAACTTGATGAAAACTCATCAATGCATTATTGAAATCATTTTATCAAACCCAAGCTTAACCAAGAACATGACTTTGATTTGACCTTACCTGATAAAACTTATTGACTTTGTTTTTGTTTTTGTTTTTCAAAAATAAATATTTATACACATATGCATATGTTAAAAGATGAAGACAATTTTATGAAATGAAAATAACTTTAACTATGCAAAAACCCTATTGGAAAGAGAAGAAGAATAGAAGAAAGAGGGTTTGACTTACCTTGCGAATGGGTTTAGATGAGGGATGAGCTATTGTGGTGACTATTGGTGGCCAAGATGGTGGATTGTCGATGTTGAAAGGGTTTTTTGGGTAGTTTTCTCTTTCTAACTTCATGTTTTATTTCTCACTTCGGGTTTGGTTCTTTTAATCTTTTGGTTCTTCCTTTTCCTTTCTCTCATTTCTTTCTTTCCCATACACTATTTTCTAACTAACATCAACTCAATTTTCA
>Ga0307510_10000330_pt1 | contig 44093 bp, 47 predicted proteins | sample 12_EM_MG_FD_207224 | JGI IMG/M metagenome (GOLD analysis project Ga0307510, IMG submission 207224) | Populus trichocarpa ectomycorrhiza microbial communities from riparian zone in the Pacific Northwest, United States - 12_EM | ecosystem: Host-associated > Plants > Roots > Unclassified | place... | reverse complement strand
AGGATCCTAGGAATGAGTCAGAAAGGATAAGCACATGCTGATGGTAACCAGGTGGCTAAGAATAGACTGAGACGAGTTAGGATGAGTCTCAATGGTTAGGTAAGTGAGCCAGAAAAGGATGAGGTCACGTGATGGTGAGAAGGAATAGGTAAGCAGCCCAACTTGTGGGAAAGTTAGAGAGGAAAGAAAAAGTGGGGCCCCAGAACGTAACACCTCGTCTCCGTGCATTAATGTCGAATCGCACCTACGCCACTCATCTCCAGTACCATGCTGATGAACACGCAAAGACCCGCGTGCCCGGGACGACAACAGATATTTTCGATGGGCTCCATTATCGTTCGCTTCTTGGAGAGTGTGTTGTTGTCGGAGACCAAATGTTACCCCACAATTACTTCTCGGATCGTCGTGATATTGCACTCGGCTTCGCCACTGACGGCTTCGCTCCATTCAAAAAGCGGAAGCATACCGCATGGATCCTCCTCGTTTTCAACTACAATCTCCCTCCGGACCAACGCTTCCAAAAGGACAACATCCTTTGTGCTGGAATCATACCCGGTCCAAAAAAGCCATGGGACGCAGACTCCTTCATCTATCCGCTCGTGCGGGAACTGCTTGAGCTTGCGTCTGGTGTGTCTACATATGATGCCCTCTCGAGCAGCCTCTTTGCCCTCCATGCCTATGTCATCGCTGGCTTTGGTGACATTCCCGCCATTTCCATGCTGATGCGCATGAAAGGACACAACTCCCTGTGTCCCTGTCGAATGTGCGAGATCAAAGGTATTCGCATCCTGGACTCACGAAACAAGACGCTCTACGTGCCACTGTCCCGCCGCAATCATCCCGTGCCAACCAATGTTGTCGAGTATTATCCGGAAATGTTACCGCTGCGCTCACATGATCTCTTTATGGTGCAGGCCAAATCAGTGCGGTCCGCTCCCACAGAAGTACAGCGAGAGGAGCTTGCGAAGGCGTATGGCATCAAAGGGGTCCCTCTTCTCAGTGCTCTCGGGTCCCTGGGGTTTCCCCAGTCGTTTCCATACGACTTTATGCATCTGATCTGGGAAAATCTCATCCCGAACCTCATCCTCTTCTGGTCTGGCCGCTACAAGGGAATGGATGAGGGTCAGCCATACGTCCTGGAACCACATATTTGGCAGGACGTTGGTACTGCCTCCGCTGAAGCTACAAACACGATACCTTCATCGTTTGGTGCGGCCATTCCTAACCCAGCAAAAGATTGTTCATATTTCACGTCCTCGACGTGGTCTGTGTGGTCTCTGTTCATCGCCCCCACCGTGCTTCGACGTCGCTTTCCCGAAGACTGCTATTACAAACACTTCTGCTCCCTCCTTAGAATCCTCAATCTATGCCTCCAGTTCGAGATCAGTGAGAAGGATTTCGACGAAATCGAGTCGGGAATTCGTAAATGGGTGGTAGATTATGAGCGGTGCGTTCCCCCCTTTCGTTTCCGAAAAATCGAAGGCTGACTCGATCCACGCATCCAGCCTCTACTACCAGCACAACCCTGAACGACTTCCAGCGTGCCCACTCACAATACATGCCCTGCTCCACATTCCTGACCAAATCAGATGGATGGGACCATGCTGGATGACATGGGCTTTCCCCATCGAGAGGCAATGCGGGTACTTTCAACGCAGCATCCAGAGTCGATGAAACCCGTACGCAAGCATGGACCAACACCTTACTGATCTGTTGCAGCTCTGGCAAATCAAGGTTTTATACAATCTTACTGATGAGCAGCTCGGAAAACCTCCCAAGGTCCCCTCTTCGCGAACGAAATGGCTTGAAGATTGTAAGTCGCATCTCGGTACCATCACCCTAATTTAAAAGACAATTCATTGCAGACCCACAATACGAACTCGTGGGTCCGACACAAGTGGGTCGCCTTGAGGACACCATTTACAAAGTCCTCACAAACAGCTTGGCAACCCGGTTCTGTGTCTCGCCAAGGGTCGTGGGGAAATTTCTTCCAAAAGTCGTTGAGCAATGGGGCAAACTGCGTCGCCTTGAAGGTGGAGACATCATGCACGCGCATGAAATTGTTTCTGAACGCAAGGATGGCCAAGATGCGTCTTTCGTCCGTGTGCGTGAATTAGTTCTTCTGGACCATGATCAATTTATATATTTTGCCCGATAGTATGAGCAACTTGTTGATCGAAACCAGCACCATTGAAACCTTTCCGAAGATCTCAAGTTAAAAACGTTCTTCGGGCAACTTCTGTACATCGTCGTCATCCCCATTCCCGAAAGCAATGAACTTAAAACGAAGAAGCCCGAAAGCCTTTGCCTCGCGGTTATTCGGCAAGTTAAGGCTGTCTTACCCAACGCTCATGGGATCCCACCGATTCCGTTTTACTCGCAGACTGGGGCCTTGGACCCCGTTGACATCAAATCCATACAGTGCGTTGTTGGCTGTGTTGAAGACCGGAAGAAATGGGGTTTGGTCAACCGCAGTGGTCCGCTGGCGCATGCGGTATTCACTGAGGCGGATTAGTCGGTGGTGATATGACTGAGCGAGTGAGCTGCCTGCGTTGGTGCATTGTTCATTGTTTGGTCCCGAGTTTCGCCGTGCACGTCGAGCTTTCGCGCACCTGCCGTTCAACAAACAACACCCCACCACGCATCATGTCCCCTTCCTCCCATCTGGTCCAAATTTTCCTCAAGTCGAACCCTTTTCATGTCTTTGCGACAGCCCCCTGGGCGAGGGCGGTGATTCTAAGCATCGCCAAGGGAGTGGTTGGCATCGCCCACCAGCTTGCGGTCGCGCACGCTGCCAGGTGCGCCCCATTTTCTCCTTTTTTTTGCAGTGCTGACGTCACTTAGGGTGGAAGTGGAGTTCATACCACTGGCACGCAAGGTATTTGCCGATGTCTGTGCCAGTGACATCTTCCACATGCGAGACACGTTCGTACGCGTCGCGTTGAACCTGGGGGAGGTGTTCCTCCTTGGCCTGGCAATTCGCCAACTGAGGAAAACAGTAAGCAGTGATTGTTTTCTTTTATTTTTGCTCAGAACTAACTGTGTGCTGCGGACCATGTAGCGGGTCATTTTGGACTCGCTACTTAGGTGATGACGGCGGCGACGACAAACGCAACGGCGACCCGCAAGCCGACGATGGCGACATTGACGACGATGGGGACATCGACGGCGGCAGCTGGGACATCGACGACGATGGGGACATTGACGGCAGCGGCGGCAGCAGCAGCAGCAATCTTAGCCACTCCTTATATACCACAATGAATTTCATTCATTTTTTCTGCTGATCTGAACTGTGTGATGTTTAAGTAGAAAATTGTTGTGAAATCTCAGCAGATTTTCTGCTGATCTGCTGTGTGTGATGTTTAAGTAGAAAATTGTTGTGAAACCTCAGCAGATTTTCTTTGACGAAAAAATCTTGATTTTTCCGTAGAAATTCGTTGTAAAAATTTCAGCAGATTTTCCTTTGGAAAATACTCGTGAAAATATTCACACATAAAACACATTAAATTCAGCATTTCCGAGTTAAAACACATTAAATTCAGCAGCTGTCGACTTTACAGTGCAGCATGTCCCGCCGAACCCTTTCAATTCCACCGGTTTGCTGAACGCTTTCCTGCCTTTTATGCAACAAGCTGGGGATGTATCCGAAATATCCTCAAAGCACACGGAATGGGGTAGGCGATCTAGGATGATAAGAGGCAGGTCGAACACGTCGAGGGGGAAGGCCGTGTGCTTGCTCAGTCATTAGTATACATACTACGATAAGCATACTTCGCCATAGACATCTCGCAATGGGACCTCTCTGTCTTCTCCGCTTCTCCGCATGGATGTAGATGCATTCCTACTTCGCTCTCTTCCGTTTGGCACCTTTTCAAGTCTAGCGTAAACCATTACTAACCCGTTGAAATTATCAAAGTATGTATAACTTGGTCCTCTACATAGGCATCCGTTAAGTCAGGTTTTCCTCGGGAAAGAGAACATCTTCACACACCCTCCTGTAACATCTCCGCGGCCCATAGGATCATGTCGTCTCTCAACAACTGCAGGACTATCAGCGAATCGCGGGACATATGTTCCGGCGCAGCGTGAATAGCGCCAACGGCCTCGTCGAACGCATGCTTTGCGAGATGGCACGCACGGTCGGGACTTCTGTAGACGTCATGGAAGAAGACAGAAAAGTTGAGCGCCACGCCGAGGCGCGTTAGGTGCCAGGGCGGCAGCGTGCTCGACGCATGCTTGTACGAAGCCTTGTACGCTTCCAGCGCTAGCTGTGCAGAGCGCTCGCGTTCCTGACGTCGCGCGAATTCCGCGAGGTACCTGTAATAATCCCCTTGCCTGTACGCCAGTCCACACACACCAACAGTCAGGAACAGGAACAGATGACGGGAGGAAACGTGCATCTTGAGGTAATACACGCGCTCTTCACCGAGTTCTGCAGCGGGGACCAATTGTCGGTCGAGGAGATCGAGGAGGTCCTTGCACGCATCTGCGAGCTCGAGCTCGATCTTCTCGCGCTGGCGTCGGATGAGCGCCTGCTCGCGCCGTGAAGCACGGCTGTTGGTCTCTTGCTTTTCAAAGTCTTCGACTATGTGCCAGCTGGTACGCAAAGTGCCAGTGACATGCTTATACGAGGTAGACAGGAGCCTTCGTTCCTCCACGCTCAGGCGCGCGTCCGAGTAGGAGATGATAGACTTGAGCTGCTTGATGACATCTTTTTTTCCCAATAGTTGGCAAGGGGTCGATCGAGGTCATGATGAGCCGGGCGCAGCCGGAAAGAGAGAAGGAGGGGAGGGAGAAGGGGAAGGTGCAAGGGGAGTTCACGCGCACCATCCCATCGCTCTGCCTGTTCGGCGAGTTTTGCGAGCGCTAGGCTATCTGCGCGGCTCGTTTTTGTATTGACCTTCTGCGAATGAGGTGAATGCGAGCGCAGAGAGATAGAAGAGGCGCACGGGAGACATGAGGATCAACGGGATTGGGCGGAAGGAGAGCTGCGTTACTTTTATGTGTCCTCCTGACTCACCTTTTCATTTCCACCAGCTCACATAAGTGGCTGGCCTGGCCATGTACTCTGGTCTGGTCAACCGAGAAATATACCACTCTACCAAAAAGGTTTCCCAATACCCCCGCCGGGACTCGAACCCGGAACCTCCAGATGCCCAATGTATAGAAGTCTGACGTCATGACCATTAGACAACGAGGGCCACCTTCGAGATGCTGCGATTGCCAATGACAAACCTACGCATCATTATTATCTAGATCCATTATCTTATCTATTCGTACCTGCCAGCAAATCTTCATTGACTTGTGTCTTCGCTTCTCAGAATCGATTTTGGTCGCAACGGGCAACGGCAACAGCGATGGCAGACACAGATCCGGCGCCTGCACCAGCGCCAAAAGGCGTTCTTCTCAAAGCGGGCGCCATAGCCGAGCCCTTCCTCGCTGAGGTGAAAGCGAGCCTCGCGAACCTTGCTCGCTCGCGCGCACCGAAGCTCGTTGGCATCCTCGCTACCACGAACGCGCCTAGTCGCTCGTATTCCGAGTTCACGCGCAAGCAGTGCGATGCACTGGGCATCGTGTTTGAACTACGCGAAGTGGGCGCGGCGCTCCCCGGTGCGGGTGGTGCGAATGGCGATGGCGTCGAGGAAGCGATCATCGAGGCAAACGCGGACGATGCAGTTGATGGAATAATGGTGCGCTCATATTTATTGGAGAGTGCTGGTCTGTGTGCCCACATCGGTTGCATAACTATAGGTTTATTATCCGATTTTTGGAAAGGAACAAGTGAGCTTGCTGCCCCGCCGTCTTCCAGCCCACGAGCTCCTAAAGCTGATATTGTTATGATTCAAGGACCACTATCTGCAGCAGATTGTTTCGCCATTCAAGGACGTCGAAGGGCTCAACTATAAATTTCATTACAACCTCTATCACAAGTGCGTCTCTTCCCCACCTTTAAACCAGACGATCGTACGGATGGCATTCTCATTATACAGCATCCGCTATCTCGAGCCCAAGTCCCTCCTCGCGTCCTCGCCCTCGCTCGCTCACACAGCCGCACCACCCAAAGGCGACGTGCCACCTCCAGGAACCGTCAAGTCCATCTTGCCCTGTACGCCGCTCGGCGTCGTGAAAGCCCTCGAACGCATCGGCGTGTACAATGCGCTCCTCCCGTACGGCGACCGCGCCTACGGCCGCATCATCACCGTCATCAATAGGTACGTCACCGTCCACCACACCTGTGTGTAGTACATCCCTCGACCACCCCCAGATCGGAGGTCGTTGGGCGCCCGCTCGCGGCGCTCCTCGCCAATGACGGCGCGCGCGTCTTCTCGGTCGACATCGACTCGATCCAGGAATATACCAAGCGGCCCGCATCGTCCACCACTTCCCCAGCAGGGCCGCGTCGCGCGTACCACCCACATCACGTCGTGCGCCCCGCGCCGCCCGAGTTTGACCTCGCGCGCTGCTTGGCGCTGTCGGACGTCGTCGTGTCGGCTGTGCCGAGCGCGACGTACAAGGTCCACACGGCCGCGCTGAAGGACGGGTGCGTGTGCGTGAACGTCGCGGGGGAAAAGAATTTCGAGGCGGACGTGCGAGACAAGGTGCCGTTTCGCTTTTGTTTTGTTCGCTGTCCCTTCTTTGTGGTTTATTGTGTTGTGCGTATCCTGCAGGCGTCCTTGTATATTCCCGCTGTGGGAAAGGTGACGATTCTGATGCTCTTGCGCAATCTGTAAGCCATTTTTGTTGTCCGCCCTTGGTTTCGCTCAACTGGTCCAAGGTTGCGACTGCTGGAATACCAGGACCTGCTTAAAGAGGTGTCTTGATTTAATATTGCAAGAAGATAATGTTGGAAGCTTGACATAGGACCCGACACGGAAAGCTTATAGAAGGAACTCGGCAACGTAGAAAAGTGTCCGTCAATGAATCTCATATGTTTAATAACTCAGAACTTAGCTGGCCTGGATAAACATGCCGAGACGTGTGATATATCTGGTGAAAGACCCCGTCCCTTCTAGTGCTTTCCAGCTTACCATCTTCGTTTCTTCATCATCAACTCAACGGAACTGTGCATCTGTTAAGTGCAAATCGAGCGGCGCACGGAAGTGATCTGGTGGCGTATCAGTTCCGGACGTGCTACTTATTGGCGTGGCATTGCCAGAGGGTTCTTGAGGGAGGATACGTAAGCGCTGGCGATGGGCCTGGAAGATACCAAGGGTGTCAGTGTGAGCGCTCCCGATAACCGACGCAGAACGCACAATGGGCAGCTTGGGCACGAGCGCAAATATTAAGGCCGACAGGTTGATCGCGAATAGCCATGGGTTGTAGTTCGTGTAATGCGTCGAAAGCAGGAATCTGTTTGGGTGTGTCAGGTCGTGTGGGTGTGTATACCCCAGGGCGGGACTGGGTGAGGATAGACAACGCACAGGACCACGGGGACGGAGAAGAGCCACTTTTTTGACGGGGTGTTCTGCGCACCGCCATCAATCTGCTCCCATAGTGTGAGGTCGTCGTAGGCGCCACCATGTAGCTCGCTGCCAAAAGGAATGCCGGTTACCCAATGAAACATGAGATACGAGCACTGGAAAGGCAGTCAGGTCAGAAGAAGGGAGGGTATGCTGCAGTTGCGGTAGTGGGGACAGGGACGCACGGCGAGATAGGACAGGTTGACGGCTGTCCAGGAAATGTTTGGGGTCACACCGGGAATGGCATCGATTGTGAATTTTCCAGTCGCTATGAGGACAACATGGATCATCCATGCACCTAAAGAGACCCCAAGGTCACACCATAAAGTCATCTGTTTGGAGTTTGGATGACCCACCTTTGCGGTTGACCCATTCCGCATTAATGTTGACGTAGGCAGCTTGATCTAAGGCCTCTTCATTGGAGCTGTCGACGTGTTCAACTTTGAGAAGGCTGTTGCTGCGGCCGCGTCTTTGATGGGTAGTATTGGTGGGGGGATGTATGGAAAGGCCGGGGAGTTTGATGCTGGGTGGATTGAGACCAGACATGGTAGTAATTGATTGACACGGAGGCAGACCGAATAACCCATCTCAGTCAGCCATGCTACTTCACTGGTCCACCCTCGAACCCGCAAGTCCCACAAACATCGCCGCTCTCAGGTTCTCGTCCCCCGTGTGCGTGCGTTCGTTATCCATATTCCCCAAGGGAGCCCACCCGTTCGCACAGCAGCCCGACATTGTCTCGTGAGTCACCCTTTTCCCTTCAATGTCTGGCGCGCTCTCGCCGTCGCTCGGACTTCGGAGCTCACTAACAACCCTATTAACCAAGAGAAACAGAGCCAGAAGCCTTCATCCTCCAAGTCTTCTTCAATGCCCACCCCATCGGCGGCGACCCTAAGCAAAAGCCAAAGGCCACCAACATCCTCGTGCCCACTTCCATAGCGTACGCCGGTGGCTATGTTGAATTTCCTGTAGATATGGGAACCGAGGTCTGTCTCCATCCACTCCCCATACCTTCTCTCCTACTGAGCCATAATGTATAGTTTGCTTCTCGTCTCATGATAGTAAAGGGGGATTTCACCAAACTCTCCATGGCCATCTATGGCGACGTTGCGTCTGACCTTCCCTCCTCTCCACCTTCCCCGTCGTTTCACGTCCCTGGCGGACTTTTGCCGCTCACACCAACCCCCCTATCTCCCGTCCTCGACCCTGCAAATTCAGCGGATCCGACGACATTAACACGCAACCTTCTCTCACTCATCCCCGATGCGCCTCCTCTTCCGCTAGTCATTCGCCTCATGTTCTGCCTCAAGCCTGTCAACGACGATTGGGATCTTCCCGAGTTCCCTTATCTTCACCCAGATCTTGACGAAGACCCCGTGGACTTTGACTTGGACTATGCCTATCAACTAACAGGTCAGCCAGTGGCAGATGATGTACCTCTGGAAGTTTTGCAACGCTTTGCCGATAGGGTTGCGGACGCGATTGAACCCAAGGTACGCTTCTCTTACGAACACACGGACACACATATGACTTGTTGGGCAGAGCGACAACCATCCTTACTTGGTAGCAGGCATTCTCTCTCGGGTAGCCTGTCAACATAGAGAACTCCCAAGGCTTCTCATCGTACGGACACTTATCTCCCATCGCAATGCTGCGCTTACTTGATCGTTAGGACCGTATCGACATTCCCGTCGTTTTTGATTCTTCCGCTATGGACGAAGACACCCTCGACCATCTCCTAGTCGCGGCTGCGAACCCAGACATCGCCAAAGCGTTCACTGCGGCGAATCTCCCCAAGCAGCTGCAAGCCGTCGCGAGCCGCCCAGGGGTAGACCCCTACGTTAAGCGAGCAGCCCAGCGCGTGGTCGAACGTCTGCGTAGCTGGGACGCCCTCTCTGCTGCAATACAGGGGGCAGCCTTGCCGTTCATGACTACGGGAGAGGTCCTACGTGATCTAGGAAGCGACGAATCATCCTTCGGCGTCGCTCTGCATGCCCTCGTGACGCATCGTGATATGGCTGCGACTATAGCTGAAAAAGAGTCTCTCGTCGAACTTCGCGCATGGGTTGGCATCGCTTGCGTGCTCGCGGCGTACGCGTGGGCAGATAGTGTACCAAACGAACTATGCCGTTCGCGCGCTTTCGGTGTCATGTCTGTGTGGCAGAGCGTTCCCCGCTACCGCGAGGTTCTTATCATCGTTCATTCTGATCTCTGATTCCGCAACTGACGTGACCACAGACTCTCAACCATCTCCTACTTCTGCGGCAGATGATATTCCGCCTCGAATGTATGATGGACGACGAGACGCCAAGGCGTTCAGGGATTCATGCCGAGCACATCCTTTACGACCTCACGCGCGACCCACGCGCCTTTCTATCTCCCCACCTCATCAAATGTCTCCTCCAACTTCAGCCGGGCTTTTCCGTGTTCAACGACACAGAGCGCGCTGCTCTTCGCGCTCTTGCGCTCCTCGCAGACGACGGGCTCCCTTCCGTGCTCGAGGAACTCGTGCGCACGCCCACGCGGCCTGTCTCAGCCGACGCCCTGCGTACGTTGCGCGTCGCGACGGTGCTCCTTGCGCACGAGCTTGAGACAGGCGACCCCGGTACAGGAGAGTGGGCTACTCTCAACGTTCTGTGGGCACAGCAGAAACATGGACTACCTCATCACCTCCTTGCCGCACTCGATGCGCTCGCGGCAGATGCACAAGCACGCTTCTCGCTCGCCCCACCACCGCCGCCTGTGACACCTTCCTCTCACGCACAATTAGCAAACCTCCTGGCGGGCGCGGATGAACTTTTGCAAGTACTTGCGCGCCTCATTCCGACGCACCCTCTACCAACTCGTGCGGCGAATGGGCTTGTTAACGCTGCTGCGGACCTGTTTGCATGTGCCGATGCTGCTGACACCCTCAATTCTGCGGATAGCGCGAGCGTGGCACAGGGGCTCCGCAGCACATGCATCGAGATTGCGCGTGCGCTCGATCCAGAACTCGTCTTGCGCGCGCTGCTGCGGCGCGGTGCGGACATCGCCGGCGCTAGCGCGGCATCGCAGGACCCGGTACGCCGTGCGCATCACGCGCTCAGCCTCGTCGATCTCGTACTTCCACTCGAGGCCGACACGCCGAGTGGGAATAAAGTTCGACGCGTGTTGCCCCGAATCCTACCCGAACTCGCCGCGTTCTTCCGTGCCTTGGACGTGGACGGGCGCGCGCACCTCGTGCGGCGGCTTGCGGAGCTCGACGGGGGGACGCTCGGCATCGCGGAGTGGCTTGTTCTGGAGGAGTTGCGTGCGCTCTGCGCGGCATTGCGCGTACTCGCGACGGACGGTATCGCGCCCGATCTGTGGACCGTCAAAGGGCATCAGGCCGTCGTCGCGCTTCGGCTGTTACACGACCTGATGCGCGGGACGACCCCGGAGGCAATCAGGATCGTGACCTTTGTTGGCGCGGATCCTGAGCCTGCGGGATTGCTTGTGGCTGCGATGAACCTGTTGTTGGCGAATAGGGCGGCGTCGCAGGAGCAGGTCGAGCTTGCGCAGGTGCTCGTGCAGTCCTCCGGTAACGTCGGAGCGGCGGGGCTCGACCGTAGCCTCTGCTTCGCGCTTGGGCTTATCTTTCTTCGCGCGGTACAGTATGTGTCCCCGACGTTGACGCCCATATCGTCTGCCCTCGACGCGCTCAGGCAAGTGCCCATCAGGGTCATCGAACCCGACCGACTGTCGACCGAAATGGGCGACGCGCTGCTCGTGCTCGCCTCCTCGGTCGTCCCCTCTTCCTCTCCCAATTCCGCTCCTTCCCCTTCCTTGTCTTCTCCAGATGCCATTCTCTCCCTCCTCGAATGGCTCGTCGAGCAGTCGCACGCAGGCCTACCGCAACTCGCGACACTGTGTGGCATCTCAACCGACACCTTTGCCCACCTCTGCGACGTGCTTGCCCGTTCGCTACCCGCCGCGCGCCGCACCGCGCTCGAGCACGTGCGCATGCACCTGCACACGGTACCAGAAGAGGACGCCCCACAGCGCGGGCTGCACACGCTTCCGCTGCCGATGGCTGACGTGCGGATCGCAGTGGCCGAACTTCTCCGCCCGCCGTCGACGCCACCACCACACTCACCCCCCACATCTGGCTTACCCTCGGCGGGTGCCGCGGGGGTGGGGACGAGACATCACCTGCAGCGCCCGACGACGCCCCCGCACGCACGCAACGTGCTCGGCATGGTCACCGTGTCGCCGCCGACGGCGCTGTTCCGGAGCCCGGCCGTGACGGGCCTCACCAAGACGTACACGGCGAACGATTTTCGCGCGTTGAGACAGACGCCGAGTGCTAGGCAGAACACGAGCCGGTTACCCAGCACGCACGTCGATGTGCGTTTATCTATCCTCTGTTTTTCGTTGCGCTTCTTTACTAATGTTCCCCCCCCCTCAAATCTTTAGGAGTTTCAGTCGAGTATGACTTCGCCTGTGTTGGTACCCATGTCAGTTCTACCTTCGAATCCGTATGGGATGGGACTTGGCCCGCCATTTGGTTCTTGAATGGGGTGATTGTCTGTAGTTGTAAAATTGTTCATGTGATTATCTTCACTTATTGGGCAACGTGCTATCACACTCTTATTATCACTTCCTTTGTGGGAGATTTACTCATGTTGGTACCGATGACGGTACTTTCACGCACACCGGTTGACTGGTTGAAGGTAGTAAATAGTTCACATTTGATGATTGCCCACGAAGGGGTATGTACAGATTCCAGCCGGTACGGTACGCAGTGGTATACTAATCCTAGGGTGATGTAACACAACTTCGACTGATGAGAGAAATCGGAGACTGCGGGGTGATAACGGTAGCGATAGCAAGATGTTAGCATGAGACAGCAAGAAGGGAGAAGAAAAGGAGATTCATTGCAGATTTCAGAGTTGAGAGTCCATATTTTCGAGATCCGACGGCGGTGCTGGGCTGGGGTGGTGTTATGCCATCCTCGACGACAGACGACCTTCACGCCGGACCAGGAGCGGGAGCAGAGGGATCATTATTCCCAACCCGATAGTCCTTGGCCATGATGGGGGGCGACCTGTCGCGCCTAGCACGACGCGTGCGACGCGCCTGCGCGCCCGCACCCCTGCGGCGAGAAGAAGAGGCCTGCTGCCCACCGCTGCTGCCGCTGCCGCCGTCGGCGTTCCCTTCGTCCTCCACCGGTTCGACGCGGTCGAGGCGGTCGTCGATGTCGAGCTGACTCTGGTCGGGCGTGCAGTACTTGCAGAGGCATTGGCCCACTTTCCCGCGCATGAGCCATATCGCGTGCTCGACGAACTCCATCGGGGAGCGGAAGACGGTGTGCCGTGCCCCGTAGAGATACGCGTCGATCCGCGGGTTGGCCGGATCTGTTTCGACGCCCTTCTTGTGCAGCCAGAGCGTGTAGCCTTCCGGGAATTTGAGGAGTTTCCATTCGGGCGAAACTGTATGGGTTTTTTGGTCAATACGAGCCCCGGTCAAGGAGTAAACATTCAAAAGAGGGACGCACCATGTCGGCCCTTACCCAACACCCAGTCCCCGAGATATGGCCCTATTTTGCACATCCACAACTGGTAAATGTGCTCGTTCGAGGAAAGCTGCACGTGTTGTTGAAAAATCCCTTCTTCGACTCGTCGTTCACGCTGCTCCACACTTGGCGTGCGATTGGAGTTTGCATCCGAATTCTTGATGTTGATAACATTGTCCACGACTCGGAAAACGTCGCATCTTCCCGACCATCCATTAGGGCCCTTAATTAACTCCGGGAGCCACGATGGTGCAGTCAGGGATGGTGCAGTCAGGCTGCCCATTTCTGATTGGTCCATGGCTGGTGTGTGTTTATAAGTGGTGGCTTGAGTGCCCGTGCCTATAGTATTGATGGTAGAAGAAAGAGGAGCACCAGTCCTCTTAGATGGGTATGGTTCTTGAGCCCAGTGGACTCTTTGTTTGGTATTCTCTAGATCAACAAGCCAATTAGTAATGGATTTTTATCTGAATCAGCATATGATCTTACTGATTGGTGGAATTTTGAAAGTTGTTATTTTATTAGAGGATGGAGGGCACTTGTCAAATGCTGAGTGGTTAAGGGCTGGGACCACTGGGTATAGTTGACTGTTGAGAGGTTGAGGGTCTTTGCTCTAATTCACTATCAATGACAGTCCCTTGAGGGGACCACCACAAATCTCTTATGATGGTGGTTGGGGTTCAAGGCAAGGACAAAAAAGGGCTGTGGGAGGAAAGCTCACCTTATATAGCTTTTGAAATTTCAAATATGCCTTCTTTTCCCACATGACATGAGGCTTTCTGACTCATTCTGACTCATTCAAACCTTCTGGCCCTTCTGGCTTCTGAAACCTAGACTCCTTCTGAGTGATGACTCATCTATTCCCCATATAGATATCCCCCCCACCGCAGTAAACGAAACGAAACGAATGAAAGTGTAGTGTATCAATGCCAACATCCTCCTCCAAAATAAAGTAAATAGGTGGATATCATGACGCATCATCACGCCATACGCCGTCAACCTCGCATTTTGTCGCCTCTGCCCGTCGCCCTGTCCACTCTTCTTCGCCTACGCGCTCCACCCAATCATCATCGCCATCCCACACTTGCCAGTCTTCCTTCAGAGGAGGAGCAGCCGCGCCCGCGCTCACGCTCACCTGAGATGATGGGTCAGGTGGGTTCACTGTGGGGACCATGAGCGAGCGCGGTTGGAGTGGCGGCGGACGCTGACGCCGTACGGAGATTACGCTGCGCGAGGCGGGTGGGGGAGACAAGCTGGCGCGGTGTACAGAAGACGCGGAAGGCGGCGAGCCGTTGAGGCTCGGTGGGTACGTGTGTGAGGAGTCGTCCGACCGGCGATGCTTCTTCGCCGGTCCTTGCGCCTCGATATCACGCTTTGCTGGCGTTCCTATGACATCGCCATCTGCGTCATTGTCGTCGCTGTTGTCGTCGCCCGAGTCACTAGACGAACGGAAGAGTGGTTCGCGGTCGGCGGGGTCGGTGGGAAGGGTTATCCCTGCGGAGCCACCGGCCTTAACTATTGAGTCGATGAGCCAGAACTGGACGACATTCATGCATATCGGAAAGAGACCCATTGTGCTGTCGGTTAGAGCCGTGTTTAGTAAGCGATGTAGGACATCATCGCCGGAACGGACAAAATCGGGTGGGGGAACACGCACAAGACGACCTGGGCAGTGTCGCCATTACCTAACCAACTCAGTAACCAAGCGCCGATATCCAATAGCCTCTTCCAGGAAGCGAGGAGGAGAACGACGAGGAGCTTCATGGAGGTGAGGGAAACAACGTAGACAGCTGCTTGGCGGGTCCAATAGCTGGGTGACGGCGGAGTGCCGTATTGTCCGGACTGAAAGCCTTTGAATTGGAGTTTGTCGGTGAAGAACCATGTAAGGAGATGGAGAGAGAGGTAGATAGCGCCGACACCTGAGATAGAATGCAGAAATGAGACGCGATGAGGAAGGGGGAGTGCAATGTAAACACACCGAGGGTAGTATCGATCAGAATGTTGAGAAAGTAGAAGACGCACGCGTTGCCAGACGAGCGCGTCGATCCCACATCCGATATTAACACGTTAACGCCGTGTACGAACATCTGTCCGACCACTTGCTTGGACACGTCGAACAACCTGGAATAGGATGGGCCTCCGACGCGTGGGGGGAGAAAGGGGACACACCAGATACGCCAAGGCCGCTTGGGCTTTTCACGATGTCGTTTGAGAAGGAGAGATGAGATGACGAGCAAACCCATCAAGGCTTGTACGACCTAAGGGCACTCCTGGTGTGAGACGCGAGGGGCAATATGAACAAGGGTTAAGTTGGTCGTACAAGGGCAGTCGGTCCAAGAAGTTGACATGACTTGCGGTCGACGGGTAAATCGTCAAAAACACCACCACCCGGTATATCGTGCGGTGGCTGCGACGACGAAGGTGGTGGCGGTAATAATAAGCTGGACATTGGAAGTGAGCGAGCTGTCTCTGGGTTGTTCGGTCTCGTCACGTCGCACTCGCACCAGACCGCCGCGATACCCGTATTAAGTAATGTGAATTATGTAAGCAATCCGGTTCCCGAGCGGAGGCGGGCAGTGCAAGCAGGCTGCGACCCGCACTGCAGCCAATTAGTTCTCCACACGGTTGGTCGCCCTCTACCTTTCAACGTTTCTTGGCCTGCAAGAGTCCTGTCAAGTACATCTGATTTTCCTTACAACCGCCAGACATGAGCTTCTTCGGCCGCTCATCTCCCAATCCAGGATCAGGACGTCCCCTACCGCCAAGTTCGCCATATTCAAGGCTGCCAGATGGTTCACAGACGCCTTTACCACCCAGGGCCCCACGCCCACTACCACCTCGATTTGATGACCCTTCTGGTTACGAGAAGCGATCGTTTGACCAGCGCAGACCTCCTCCGTCTGGAACACCTGGGGTGTACGTTGTCGTAACCTTTTCATTCCTCCGGAGTGGTTTCTCAAAACCCTAGTACAGCTTTACTGTGCAATCTTCTCCTAGCGATGCACTCGCCCTCACGAACTGTCTCATCGTACACCCTGCCGACTTCAAAGACGGTGAACATGTTCTTGTCAAGGGCGAGTTCCCGTTGACCGTCCGGTAGGCTGTTGTCACTATTTCAGGGACATGATCATGGACTTTGCAACGTTGGCAGACATGATAACACTGGTCGCCTCTTTCAGGGCTCAATCGGCGCCAACGCTGTGCAGCGCCAATGGATAGGCCTATCAACCAGCGGCGATTCAGTAACCGTGACTCCGCTCCCCCCTCCCCCTCACCCATCCGCGCCCGCATTCCTAGAGACGTTCACGCTCGAGGTCGGCTTCAATCAGCGGAACCTGGAGATCGCAGAGCAGTTCTCCGCAGACGACATGGCAGCGACATTCATCCGCGGGTTCAGTAACATCATCTTTACACTTGGCCAAATTATCTTTTTGGAATACCACGGCCAGAATCTCAAGGGCGTCGTCAAGAGTCTGAGTGTCCTCGAGCTTGCCGCGGAGCAACGACGCGGTGGTGTCCCCGGTGGTGCTTCTGGAGCGCACGGTGGTGGTCGCGCCGACTCGGGCATTATAATGGAAAAGACGGATGTGACGTTCCTAAAGGATCCCATGTCTAAAATCAAGATCAAGTCGAGCGCGAGGAAGGCAGCACCCAATGCCGTTTTGGCGCCGAATTTCAAGTTCGAGGACATGGGCATCGGTGGTCTGGACCAGGAGTTCAGCGCGATTTTCCGGCGAGCGTTTGCATCACGCGTGTTCCCACCGGGTCTGGTTGAGAAACTTGGCATTCAGCATGTCAAGGGTGTGTAGTAGTCGTGCGCGTGTAGGCATCTTCTGACTTGTTTTACATCAGGAATCCTGTTGCACGGTCCTCCAGGCACCGGAAAAACACTTATGGCACGGCAAATCGGCAAGATGCTCAATGCGCGCGAGCCAAAGATCGTGAATGGTCCTGAGATCTTGAACAAATACGTCGGTGGGTCTGAGGAGAATATCCGGAAGCTCTTCGCGGACGCGGAGAAGGAGGTTTGTCTCTCGCGAATTGGTTGTCACCCATCAGCTGACACAAAGTGAAGTACAAAGAAAAGGGAGATGAGAGCGGGCTACACATCATTATCTTTGACGAGCTGGATGCTATCTTCAAGCAACGTGGGTCGACCAACAGCGGCACTGGTGTCGGAGATACCGTAGTCAACCAAGTGTTGTCCAAAATGGATGGCGTGGATCAGCTAAACAACATTCTCATAATCGGCATGACGAACCGTTTAGACATGATAGACGAGGCATTGCTCCGCCCTGGGCGTCTGGAGGTGCACATGGAAATTTCGTTGCCGGACGAGCACGGACGGTACCAAATCCTGAACATCCACACGGCAAAGATGCGCAAGAACGGCGTGATGGACGGCAACGTAGACCTCAAAGAGCTCTCGAGGCTCACAAAGAACTTTTCCGGTGCGGAGATCGGAGGACTGATTAAGAGCGCGACCAGTTTCGCGTTCAATCGGCACGTCAAAGTCGGCACGATAGCGGGCATTGGGAACGACGTCGAGAATCTGCGAGTCAACGTGGATGACTTTGCGAATGCGCTCGACGAGGTTCACCCTGCGTTTGGCGTATCAGAAGAGGAACTCGCGCAGGTCGTGCAGAACGGTATCATCCACTACGGCGCCGTGGTCGACGTACGTTCGTTCAGCGTTCTTTCGACACGGCCTTATTTAGTTTTGTTTATTTTCTCCTTTAGGAATTGCTACGCTCAGGCCAGCTCTTTGTTGAGCAGGTGCGCACTTCCACGCGGACCCCGCTCGTCAGTCTCCTGCTTCATGGTCCATCTGGCACTGGGAAGACCGCTCTCGCAGCGACGATTGCGCAAGCGTCAGAATTCCCTTTCATCAAGCTCATCACACCAGACAATATGGTCGGCTTCTCTGAGGCACAGAAGATCCATACTATCTCAAAAGTGTTTGCGGACAGCTCGAAGAGCCCGATGAGTGTCGTAGTGGTAGATAACATCGAGCGCCTCTTGGGTGAGTGGAGCAGCCATCTTCCCTAAATGGGCCCACGGTGTCTAATATGACGTGCACAGACTGGACGCCCGTGGGCCCCCGCTTTTCAAATGCCGTACTGCAAACCCTCATGGTACTCATGGCGAAGCGACCCCCAAAGGTGAACTAAGCAACTTCACACTTCCACACTTTTGACTAACACCCGCGTACGATGGTGGCGCATTGTAGGGTCGCCGTCTTCTCGTCATCGCCACATCATCGCTCCGTCCAATGCTGACGGACGTTGGGCTCTCGTCGTTCGATGCCGAGCTACGCGTGCCGCCCATAACAGACCTCACCGCGCTCGACCACGTCCTCGAGGCCGTCGAACTCTTCCGGAGTTCGCGCGACCGCGCGCGCGCGGTGGGCATGCTGCGCGAGGCGGGTATGGATGGTGAGGATGGCCGCCTGAGCATCGGCATCAAGAGGCTCCTCAGTGTGATCGAGATGGCGAGGCAGGAACCAGAGGCGGTGGCGGAGCGACTTACGAGCGCGCTGATGGGACTCGGGATGTAGCCTATGATTGGGGACGATTTTCCACCTTTTTTCGTATGTTACTATGTGGCAGGCAATCATTAGATACATAGAGGGCAAAAGGGGCGTGGGAAAAGCTTACTTGAGGGCCGGTTGCTTGGCTCCAAGGTCGCGGTAGCAACTCACACCTCCTGTCGTCATCATCCAATTCAACCATACCATCATCTGATCTGTGAAACTGTGGCGTTCGCTCGTTGAAGGGAGGGTATCGCTAGTAGGACAGGGTTTCGCCGGCCGAGGGTTGTGAGGTCCGCAGCAGAGGTCTGTCCCAGCCTAGCTTTGAAGGCGCTTATCGCCCTCCTTCTCGTGATGACTAATTTAGTTTCTTGGAAAGGTTCACGACGAGTCGACGTCCGAAGCGAAAAAGCAGGAAGTCGAAGAAAGTGAAAAGAAAATAGTTGTATATAGTTTTCATTTGCATTTTTTCTTTTATATATGGCGTACAACATCTCCAGGAAGGGGTGCTTCAAATGCGGAAATCGTGCGTCGACGCTTCTCCACTGACTTACCCCACCTCTTCTACCCACTCTCACCCTTCATCTCCGTCCCCATCATTTCTTTTTCTCCACTTGGAATACTCCTTACACCATCCCCAACGGACGGGAAACTAATGTCTTAAAATGACAGTCGGCCACATCGCTGAGAATTGTACGTCTCAGGAGCGGCTCTGCTACAACTGCCGCAAACCAGGCCACGAGTCCTCGGCGTGCACGGAGCCTCGCAGCGTCGCCGCCAAACAATGCTACTCGTGCGGAGGCATCGGCCACATCCAGGCAGAGTGCCCAACGCTTCGCCTGCAAGGCTCGAACCAAAAATGCTACGTACGTTCTCGATCGTTACCCGTCGAGCTTGTGAGATGACCAGGATGTGATATTGTCTAGAATTGTGGCCACTTTGGGCACATCGCACGCGTGTGTCCCAACGACGCGATGGAATATGGTGGCGGTTTTGCGACGCGCGCGCCCCCGCCGGGTCGCGGACTGAATATAGCGTCGCTCCCGCCCGTCAAGTGTTATCGCTGTGGCGGGCCGAACCACATGGCTCGGTATGTGCAGATCATTTACTCTTTCTCGGATCGCGCGAGACGTCTAGGGGCTGATTGGTTGCGTTGCGTGGTGCCAGTGACTGCTTGGCACCGCCCTACTCGGTCACGGAAGATATGAATGGCTCGAAGGCCCCTGTGAAGACGTGCTACAAGTGCAAGCAGGACGGTCATGTGCGTTTTGCTCTTTTTGTTGTTTCCAGTCTGCCGGCTGCTTCGCGAGCGTGATGTATTGAGGCACTCTTGCAGATTGCCAGGGATTGTCCCGAAGGACGCGAGCCAGTCGAGGAAGAGGACAATACATGGGGAGAGATCCAGGACAATCCCTGGGGCGGCGATGCAGCGGTTCCCACCGACGCCGACGCCGACGGAAACGAGGGCATGCTTTGAACGCGAACCCGTCTGGAGAACCAAAATAATGCTATCATACAGAGCCCTATCTATGTACTCGTAACACTGGCAGTTGATGCGCATTCCCGACTGTTGGAGTTTTTCTCTGGCCGCCCATGCATGGGGAGAGTTGTGATACGGAACTTCTAGCAGTCAAACGTTTATTCGTATTCGGCACAGCAACGACAATACGTTGGAAGACAAATCCGCACACAAAGCCTGCAAAAACCGCCCAGGACAAAGCTCAACCAAAGCTGCCCCAGCCCGTCGGCAAGCATAACCAAGTACACGGATGACGAAAAAGTCCACCCGACATGACTCCCCGTTCAAGAACCCAGGACCCCCCTCAAGCTCAACTCCATTCAAGTTCCCAGCTCCCAAACGCCAAATTCTCCCCCGCGGAGCCAAAGGCAAGTAATACCAAGGATAATAGCGCGGCACACAGAAGGCGCCTCCAGCTCAACACAACATGCGCCCCCAACATGACGATCTTCTGGCATGCCAACGTCATGCCCGCTACCCATGCTACGCTTGCAACCAGCCGTGAGGGATTTCTTTTGAAGGGTAGAAAGCCGCATTGTTAGGACACATGAACTTGTATACACTCGTCAGATGTTTAACCATTCCAGAAGTGCTACATGCCAGCTCAACATGGCACGGTCACGTGCTAATGAAAAAAGAGGCAACCTGTGCGGTCGAGGCCCCGGGCCTGTGCTGCGGCAGAGTTGGTCCTTCGCACCAGCGTAGCAGGGCTATCTTTGTTCCCCTTCGGCTATGACCGCAAAGAAAGGTTACAGGAACCTACTTATCACAAATCTGGGTGCGGGTTTTTGGGACCTACTTCGGAAGAAAAAAAAAACTTCCAAACCAAAGGTTGTATCCACGTCTTCTCGGCGTGTTCATTCAAGTTGGGCGGCTGTCGCGCGCAATGCCGTATCGCTGCAGTTCTTTTCCTCTTTCCCAAAGATCAAATAGAGATGGCTTCTGGAGAAAGGGGTTACCCCATGTGGCATGTTGAAACTGCGGACCGTGCCTGCGGTGCGTCTTGCTGGTGTCGACTTTGAGCTGAGGTTGAAGGGGTTTGACAGGCCAGACTCTCCTACTTTTTTTTTTGGACTCCCGGCCTAGTCAATCAGGTTCGGGGTGAATTTTGCATCGATAGAACCGGGGTTTTGGAGCTGCGCTCGGCGTGAGCTCGCCACATGCCCCATGCTGGATGTGGCGTGGAGAATGATGTCCTTACTTTCAACGGCCGCACGAAAAATGAAATCTTTTTGTAGATCCAACAAGCACCCCCTTGAACAAGCAAGGACCCCTTTTCATTTCCCGTACATCGCGGCCTGTCGCTTTTGCGAGTGCCTCGCAAAAATTCGATGCCGACTCCGAGTCGTGCCGGCATGGAGTTTGGTGAATACTGTACTGTAACGGAATTGTCATGGCCGACGCCAAATTCGGGACGCCACCTAATAGTAACTTGGCTCTGTGGAGTATTTGCTTTTGCGCCCCCGCTTGACGGCGTATCTGATGGAATGGTAGGGACTCGGATATCCGTAGTACGTTATTTCTTTCGTTTTGTTTCTCACCCCAACGGGAGCTCCTTTTTTTCTTTCTTCGTCGTTCGACTAGTACGTCGAAAGAATTTCGTTCGTGGAAATTTCAGTTTCGAAGATAGTTCAGCCCGACGGCTCATCAGATACAGGAAGAAGCCGGACGTAGGCCCACGTTACAAGCTATGCTGATATTGGAATAGCCCCGTCGTACAAGCCCACGAGCTGCCAATACCGCGGCGCGTGCAATGCTAACGGTGGGTCTGATTTGCTCTTTGTACGTATAAATTTCTGATCTGATGCACGTGGGAAGGGACAAAAGAACATACCAGCAGATACCTGAAACCGAGTGGACGATGACATCCGCGTCCTGCCATACATGGTCACGGTAACTACCACCAAGCCTATCGCCCCTCTTTTCCTTCCCGATCTAGTCGTCCATTCTACGATAAGGGCAGGTTTCCCAAAGTAATTTCTGGAAACGTCGTCCTCTCTCCGTTACCCTGGACCCTGGTAGGTAAGTTCGCTCTCAAAACTTTCGTGAGTTACCTTTCGGGTCGCCTCACCCCCACCGGCACGCACGGGAAGCATCATATACCAGGGACCCACCGCCACTGATACCAAATCAACATGCACTCTTAGTACAGCTTTCATGCCCCGCTTCCAATGAGAAGAGTGCAACTTTGAGCAGATATGGGATCTTTCCACGCTGATCGCCATGGGCGCGTCCGTTTCGGGGATCGAGCTTAATAGCTGTCCATACCGGGAGCAGACACGGCGATCTCAAAAGTTCGACTGGCTTGAAGCGGAGGACAATCCCAGACGTGTGATTGATCCTGTTGTATCGAAAGTGGATGAAAAAAGAAGAAACACGTCTGGCACTCCTGACTGATGAATGGCTGAGAACTGAATACAACCCCTCCATCACGCCCCCATCCGAGTTGCACGATTTTATTCTCCGCAACTGCGGGGAAGTAGGGCGTACCTCTCCTCGTCGGAGTCGCAGACGTGTGGAAGAGACGAAATGAAAAAAGGGCGGAGGCATCTGTGGCTTTTTCGATGGGCCTCGACACCTGAATTTCCCATATCATGCCACCATCTCGCCGAAGTTATGTCGTGGGTGCGCTCATACAGTCGCTTCTTCAAGTTCTTCCGGATGCCTAGACTCGAGGCATTCCATATTCGGTTCGCCTGGACGATTTCCCTTGTTCCCAATGATTACCACGCGAGTTTTTGACGGCCGATCCCGATGCGCCGAGCAAACGTGGTGTGTAGCCAGGCTGTCATCGGCGTTTTACCATCTCTAATGATCTCAAATGTACGACTCGGAAGTCGGACCCTCGAGCGGATCTTGCAATCTGTTCCCCCATATCTATACGCTTCGAAAACGTATAAAAGGCCATCACCGCTCAAGGTCTGCTAGGTTTTCCAAAGCCACCATTTCACTCACCCTGTGCGATTTTTTTTTTCCCCGTTCTCTTCCTCTCGCGTCTCGCGCTGACGACGGCTACGGTTTCTTTCGGCCCGACGCCTCTAGCTTTCGCCAACTCCTCCTTCAAGGTGCGAGATCATCTTCGCTTGATCGCATTCCATCCGCTTCTTGTAGGGTCGTATGGTGGTCTCGGGTGAGGGGGTATGTCATTTATCGTCATTTTTCGTTCATTGCGGGTGGGCGTCAGAGATACCAGCGATACTCAACGCCCCGTTCAATTCTACGCAGGAGCACTCCTTTTTCGAGCTCATCAAGCGGCCCTATCAAGCAGTGGCATGCGGGCATCCGCAGATGAGCTCTCGGCTTGGGAGGCCTTGACGTCTCTTTTAGTGGTGCGTGTTGACCAAAATTTTCATCCCGTTTGGTGAATACTGTTGTTGACTGTATCGTACCACAGGGATGTGTGCGATGGTTGGATCGGTGCCCGTACTCGTCTTAGCTCGACATGCTCGCATTACATGGAAAATTATGCCCCCTTTGTTTGTTTTGTTTATCCATCAGTAGCCTGTGGCGTTTTTGAGTTGAGGGATATTCACACGTCATCGTGAGACGAGACCGTAAGCCAGAGTAATAAGTACGTCGTCCTCAAATGTTGGTGATGGACATGGGACGACGTTGAGGCACCTCTTTGCTCGCTCATGCGCGCCGAGCTCGCTGTTCTGGAGCGCGATTTGAATTGCCCTTTTTTGTTTGCCCGATTGCCGACAACGACAGCGACCACCAGAGGTTTCGCTCCGTCGCTCACGTAATACGACTATCTCTTGGTACATGACCATTACATGCCCATTATTACCTCTGCCATAGCTCGTACCGTCTGGCGTGCACCCCACTATAATGTCCAGCGCAGGCACCTGTTCAAACTGCCCGATTTGAGCTTCTTTTCCGCACCATCATTACCAGGGACCGCAAAGCCGCAGACCTACCACGAGCGAATGGTACTTCCGTGAGTTTCTTGGCTGATGGGCGTAGCCCCTGATACAATGACCTCTTTCTCGCTACCCCAGGTACACGCGCCGGCAGTTGTATGCAGTCGTATCAGACGTGGCCTCGTACTCGTCTTTCCTCCCGTACTGCACGCACTCGCGCGTCCTAGGTCCGCTCACGCCCGCGCCCACGCCCGCCACGCCTGACGCACAGCAGATGGAGGCCGAGCTGACGGTCGCCTTTCTCACATTCACAGAGCGCTACACGAGCCTTGTGACGTGTGTGCCTTGCGAATCCGTTAGGGTGTGTCCTTTTTGTTTTACTTCTTGTCATTCAGAAAAAGAAGAGCTTCCTTTCTTTGTCAATTTTCTGGCGTTTGAGTTCGGAGCTAACTGAATTTATTTTTTTTCGTTCGGGGTTGTGGTGGGCCAGGCTGTCGCGTCTTCTAGCACGCCTCTGTTCAAGACGCTCGAGACGACGTGGCGTTTTCAACCAGCGCCTGCGCACCCGAATAATGCCCTGCCCGTACGATCTCCCAGCGTGGAAGCGAATATCGTCCCGGATGATATCGGCCCGGCGCTTCTCTCGCTCGAGCTCTCGTTTGCGTTTGCGAGCCCTGTTCACGCCGCGGTTTCTAATACCTTTTTCGGGAAGGTATCCACGATGATGGTCAAGGCGTTCGAGGAGCGTTGCTTGAAGGTGTATGGCCCTGGGAGAGAGTAGATGCCCTTAATTGGTGGTGCCGTGCGATGATGCTGTGCTATGCTAGAATTGTAGTCCACGTACGCTTGCCAAACATGGTCATAATTAAATCTGAATAGATACTCGTCATCCTCATCATCATCCTTTCACTCGCTGGTCACGTCTCGAGTTGTCCTGTCATATTCGATACCCTTTCTTACCTTTTTCGTTTTGGGGCTCTCACACCCACTCTATCCTTTGTGTCCAGCTTTTGGCTGTGCCAGCACGTCACCGCGCATCCCCCATCAGTATGAATGGCGTGCGCCGCTTCCTCGGTAATGCTACCTCTACACCTACCTCTATCCCTGCTAGCAAGGACCGCACCAGCATTTCATCACGTTCATCAAGCCCAACCAAGGAGTTTCCGCCACCGCCACTACCCTCAACAAAAGGCCTCTTTATTCGCAAAGACCGTAAACCCCCACCATCCGTTTCTGGTCCCTCATCGACCGCATCCTCACCCACGACATCGACACCTCCGCCTCGCCGAAAGGTACCACCACCCGAATTGGAAGAGACATCCCCGCCGCCACCTAGCCAGGCGAGCAGTTTAAGGCCGCCTAACACCCGCGATGCTTTGTTGCTTAGTTTATTGTCGTCCGAGGCGATGGTGGACAGTCGTGGCTATGAGATATTGAGTGCTGAGGAGGTCGAGGAGCTCAAGAAGGTGAGCCCTCTGTTTGATATCAAATTGCGTAGTCGTTTCGCTCGCCTCTCCCGCATCCACGGTGACCATTGCCATCGTCATGGAGCGGCCCCCACTCTTCCCACTGCGCGATGCCAAGCAGACAACGGGCCCCTCCCCTGACCTCATCTTTCGTAGGAACACACAGTCCTTTCCTCCCGCGTCGGTGCCCTCCAAAGGAAGTTCGCAACCGAGGTCAAAATCCGCGATGCGGCGCAGACCCTCGCCCGACTCAACGCCTCCTCGTCCTCTCCGACGCGCATATCACGAGATTCGAACACCGCCCTCGGAACCGCAGAGCGCAAAGCAGAGGTGGCGCAGACGGAGCTATGGCGCGTGCAGGAGCGCGCGACGAACATCGGCCGCCGGCTCCTGGAGCACCGTGCTGGTGTGCTCGGTGCGGCGCTCGAGGAGACGGAGCATGCGCAGGCCCAGCGACGAACCGCTGCACTTGACGCCGCCAACGACTTGCCCAGTCCGCTCTCGAGTCCGGCACACAAGTTCGACGGGGCGCATCTCTTTGCAGGGCACGAGGACGCCGTCGTACCCGGGGCGCACTCGCGCAGCGCAGCACCCCAAGGCAGCGGCGCAAGCCAGAAGGAGCTTGAGGAGCTCGAGGCGAGGCTGGCAGCTGCGGAGGAGCGCGCCCGGGAGCAGGAAGCTGAGCTGGAGTGTGTGCAGATGGCCGCCGCCGCGGAGTTAGAGGACGTGCGTGCCGCGGCGGCGGAGGAACTCGCCGATGTGCGCGCTGCCAATGCGTCTGAGTTGGCATGGGCTCAGAAGCGCGCCGGCGAGCTGGAAAGACGCGTAGCCGAACTCGAGCGCGAGCTCGAATCGTCGATCCGTGGCGGGGAGGACGCGGCGGATCTGGAGGCGCGCGTACGGACATTGGAGCGGGAGCTGTCGGATGCGGAGCGTAAGGCGGAGCGCGCCCAGATGGAGGCGGAGGATGCTGCGGCTGCTTGGGACGATGAAAAAGCGTCGTGGGCGTCGGAGCGTGCGCTCTTTGGGCAGGAGAGAGAGCGGTGGGCGGAGCTGTCCGCGACTCTGGAGAGCGAGCGTGAGCTGTGGGAGCTGGAGCGCGAGGAACTTACGGCGCAGGCGAAAGACCAAATCGTGGACGCTGCGAATGGTCTGCGCGGCCTCATTCAACGCTTCGACATCCCGCTTTTTTCGCGCGAGTCTGGGCTTGGCGTGCTCGTCGATGCTCTCGAGCGGTACGTGGAGAAACACAACGCGCAAGAATCTGAGCAATTGCTTGCCGCGGAAGCAGAAAAGCGTAACGCGATGACACGGGAGCTGGAGGCTGCGAAGGCAGAGATACAGGCGCTACAAGCGCATCCTTCGGTGAGTGCGCTTCTTATTTTGTGCCGAAGACAAAACATTTGGACGCGTCGACTTTCCGTAGGGCAGTCCTTCTTCGTCATCCATGCATATGGAGCCCAGACCGTCCTCGCCAATCGGCTTTGCGAGGGATGCGGCGGGCTTCGTCGCGATTCTGCTGCCACTTTGGGCCACATTACCATCACCCGAGGCCCGCGCGGCACGACTAAGTAGCGCCGCTCGACCCTTCCGTGCGGGGAGTGGGCGAACGTCGCCCAACCAACGAGGCCGAGGCAGCCCTAGCGGGAACTCTGTATCGATAAGCGACATGGATGTGCGCGCGCTCAAGACACTCTACACCCCCGGCAGCTCTGGCTCGAGTGCAGGGGGCCAAGCCGATCCCCCCTTGCCGGCGACGACGACAGACGGCATGGGCGTGTTTAGCGTGGAGGCGTTCGCGGCGCGCGTGCAGGCACTCATATCGGACGACCGCGCGCTGATGGAGCGCCTGATTCGCTTCGCGCAGGCGCACGACCTGCTCAAGAAGAACGCGGAGCGCGCGCAAAAACTCGCACAAGAGAGCAACGCCGCACTGGAGACGTATCAGCGGCAGGTTCGTACGCTCGAGGAGCACCTCGCCAACTCGGACGGTTGGTACGTAGCGTTCTCCCACCCATAATTTTTTTTTTGTCTTTTATCGCTTATTTCTCTGTAGGGAGGAACATGTCGAGAGAGTATCGGCGGAGAAGCTCGCGGTAGAACGGCGTGCGGCTGAGCAGGCCGAGACGTTGCGGGAGCTCACGAGCGCGAAGGCGGCGCTGTCTGCACGCGCGCTGCAGCTCGCGCAGGATGCCACGGCGGCGCAGGAGGAGCTGCGCGCGGTCAGCTCGGTATCGGAGAGGGAGCAGGCGCAGAGGCTTGCGCTTTTGGAGGAGATCAACCTCGTTCAGACGGAGAATGGAAACTTGAGGCAGCAGCTGCGCGCCCTTGGGAAGTTATAGCGACAAATCGACACGCTGTTGGTCGTCGCGGTGTATGAGGGGTAGGGCATCGGACCATGTACTTTTGGCTTTTATTTTTGCTTATGCATTTTTGGTCTGTGCATTCATGTCTATTTTTCTCCTCAGGGGGGTATACAATAGTTTCTCATTGCATGCATTTCATTGTGCACAGAGCGAGCTACTCGTCTCTTCGAACTTCAAATAAGGGATTACCGTCAGTAGGCTTCTACAAATAAATCAATGTTAAGTTGGCACTTATAAGTTTCCATGTGACTACCCATGACCGTATGATTACTAGGCACCATCTGTATCTAAGTCAACTACAATACCGCACCAGACACTCAACGGTGTGGACTTTGTCCACTGATTTAATAATAACGTATTGATCACGTGATATTTACGCACATGTTCGTTTTGTTTTTGTATCGACATCTCCTGACACTGACACATAAGCTACGACGTCGCTACATGGTTACAAAAAACAATAAAGTGCTTTCCAGAACAACAGAGTGGGGTTGAACTTGGTCTCGTACTCCATACTGCGCGACACTCTTTCCATGTCCCAAACTGTGAATCTTCCCGCGTCGGCGGATCTCGAGAGCGGCCCGAACAGGTCCAGCAAAGGTATATCTCCGCGGCATTGTTCCCCACGTTGACCTGACCAGTTGAACGTGAATTATATTAGACGGCCATCGCAACCAGCCCCAGTCAGCACCGGCTCAAAAACAACCGCCATTCTCGGGCCAGCCATCACCAGGAGAATTGGGCAGTTGTGATAGCTCATGGCCACTTTTCTCCATGTACTCAAAGATTGCAGAGGAAGAAGACAGCAAGTTGACTGAACGCTATCAAAAGGGAACAGACGGGATCCTGATATTCGTGAGCACCTGTCTCAGCATTCACGTGGCTGCGTAGGTCAACTAGATGACATCATATAGTCCAGTTTATTCACGGCCACCATCGCCACGATGATCACGGTATCGTTACAGGACATGAGACCAGACCCGCAAAATACTGTTGTATTCTATCTTGAAAACATCTATTTACTCCTCGCCAACCCGAACGCATCCCAAGCATCCACTTCGTTCACTCTGGCTACACCTCCCTCATTCTCTCCACCACAGTGGGCCATCTGGGTGAATTCACTCTGGTTTTTGAGCGGGGTCAGTAGCATTTTAGGTGCAGGGTCAGCGATGTTCCTGCAAGGGTGGACGAAACGGTACATCAGGGTCACTCAGCACCCCCATCTTACTCCAGATCAGCGAGCGCGGGTCCGTGAAATTTTTTCCAAGTATGCTCATGGACCCTACATTTTCTGGGGAACCAGCCCTATGGCCTTCTTGGTGCACCTTTCAATCTTTTTGTTTATGGCAGGTGGAATCATTTACGTCCACTATGTTAATCGCTTTTTCTTCATTATCTTGGGTTCGTGGATTGCGGTGCTACTAATAACACTCTACATTATTTATGCTTCAACTTCGATTTTGAAGACTGAGATGCTCTTCTACGCACCGCTCTCTCCATTTATTTTCCGCATTTGTCTCAGGGTATTACATACTGTGCTTGAAGTTTCCTCCAACATACCCCACCTCGGTCGCCTTTGCAACCATTACAGGTTGCGCCGTCGCGACCTGCATCTCCGTTACCATGGAGGGATGTTAGAAGGTAAAAGGAAGGTTGCTGCTTCGACTCGCTCATCGGAGATCGATCCCAATATTCTGGAGTGGACCTTCAACTTCCTGGTTGAGGATACTGCACTGGAAAAGTTCCTTGGCGCCATCCCGGGCTTCTTCGACTCAAAATTGGTTACAAATATCCAAGAACACCTTTCAGAAGATTTTCGGATCAAGTTCGGTTGGGCGTTGAATGGATTCCTGGATCACACTTTCTCGTCCAACGCGTCCTCCGGATCAGTCAGAAGCAATCGACTCGTCACCTGCCTCAATGCTGCGCGTGCAGCGCTCGGACCAGGCGAGGTTTCGCGAATCCTCGACGACGTGTACGATGGGCGCTGGCCCACAGCCCTCCAATCCATAGGTCGGGTATGCTATGAGGCGCTGGGACGACATTCGGTTTTCTTCGCTTTCACGAAGGATAGTTGCCCGCATCATTTCTTGCGTTCGTGAACGCGATGACCGCTGGATCGCGCTTGTCAAGGGCGAATTTGGCATACCAGAACTTGCTTTTCAGGGCCATGTCGGAGGAGACGACGTGTCACTTATCATCCTGATCCATATCACCCGCAAGCTCCTTCAAGTCCGCACCGAGTCGCCACCTTGGGACCCGGATATCCTCCGGGGGCTCTCTGATTTCGACGTACGCAATACTCTTCCCGGTCTGCAGCACAACTTTTGCGCATTGTGGAACGAACTCGTTCAGGAAGCGCGAACACGCGGGGCAGGGAGCATTCCCGTCTTGATCCTCAGAAAGATTTGCCATCTCCACACCGCTTTACATCAAGACACAGACGTTGCCCCCGTGACGTATCCTGGTCCCACCACAAGTGATGGCAACACTCTGCTCGAGCCATCATTATATTCATTCTGCTGCATCATCGACCATCGCTTGGACTCGACCATACAAGTTCCACCTGACAAAGGCGTTGTCCCCACTCCTTTCCATGTCTCAGTCGCACCGCCATTCCCTACCCCCGTTCATGCCGCGTCTCTACCTGTCCGTCTCGAAGGCCAAAGTATTGCAAGATCATCGGATTTTACCCACGCCGAGATCTCCGCCATCTCCCACATCGTCGCCACTAGTCCTAGTTCTATCGTTACCAGCCGTCTTGCTCGGCGACAAGTCCAGGAAACGGAAATGACACCCTCTTCCATCGGATTTAGTTCTCCACCAACCCCGACCTCGATACCGTCACTTAGCAGCCGCGCCACTCATCCCATGCTACCTGCATCCACGAACCCCGTTGTAACGCGGACAGACTCCATCGCACCCACCCAAGAAACACCATCCCCATCTTCATCGTTGCCCGCCACGCCAAGGTTTGTCCCTCCCCAGATCTCCAGAATATTAAACGGATCCACTGCTCCCAGTCTTGAAAACGCCACTATGCACAACAATACTCTGAATCCGAACCCGCGTATTTCTACCAAGGTTTACAGTCACCCATGCAAGTCAGCGTCGTCCAACCAAGATGTTGCTACAAGCTCCATGCGACGCGAGCGTCATGAGGACGGCCCACGCTGACTGAGATACCATGAGCCATGGACTTGATGGGCATTGTAAGGCAGTTTTATACGAAGTCTCAGAAATGGTCTAGATGGTCATGATATGTCTCACAGAGAGCCATGACGAGTGCCCGATATGGCATCTGTCGCATTCGTCGTGGTGGGTGATACTTCCGTCGAGGATACGCTCCGGCATCTTTGAAATATTAAACGAATCTACCAGAATTCTTGCTATTGGACCATCGTTAATCCTTTCTCCTCCCAGCCCTCACTACCCTTTATCACATCGTTGTACCGGCCCCTTATCTTGGTTCTGCTAATATTGTACTTATGAGAAAACATGAAAGTAACCTGGTTTTGGATGTCCTCTTTGTAGGGTGAGCCACTGAGAGCTTTATTGGCCCGTGCGGCACAGTGGAAGGTAACGAAACTCCTTTAACATTATTCTCGAAGTCCCTCGAGATTCTGTTTACTCTAAGTTCCATCCCACCCTGTCTTCTCTATCACCTATTCTCTACCTCTACAAGCCTGTGTCCGCGTCCCTCATGTTATAACGAGGATTTATCGTGATAGATAGGTGGCGCACGCCAATCGGTGTTGTCGGCGACTGATATCGCTGAAAATGCTCTGCCACCGGGAGACTACCATCATAGTGACCCAACGCAGGACGAGCTACTGATGTCAATAAGGACGGAGAATGTTGGGATTCGGATGACAATACTTATAGTACCGTACAGAAGAATAGAGAACAGTAGGAGAGTGGGCGATCCCCACTCCAGTTCGTGTGCGCCCCCGTAAACTTCTCGCGCCAACAGAGAACAAGGAGTTGCGGCACTGATTATATTAGGAAATCAAGTTGAACTTTGTATAGAAGGAGAACGGGAATTCCAGGCGCTGTGAGTACTGTTCGCCCTACGAATGTCCCCGCGGCCAGTCGCTGTGGCGGTCATTAAGCGATTTTCCTGGATACTCGCCTTCAGATTACTCGCTTCGCTATATTTTTTTGCATCGCTCATCCTTTGAATGGGAAATGAGAGGTAACCGTGCGCTCTACTGAGATCATGGGCATTCACGAATGGAGGAAGGAAACAAGAGAGACGCGAGAAACGCCAGAGATCGGACGGACAACTCACTAAAAACTCCGCGGCGTTCAGTTACTTCTCGTCCTTCCGCCCGCACATTGATCTCCGCATTCCTCATTTTCTATTGCGTGACATGTTTCTCGTGTTTTATGAGCCTGATTCTTATCCAAATTCTGTCCCTTGATTAAATGATGGGTACCAAGTCCCCTGCTGCAGTTATTATTTTTTCAGTTATGCCCCTAGTAAGGCTCAGCAACGACTCACTGTTTCCCATAAATAACTCGTCCTTAACATCATATACATACAGGGCCTTTTGGTCGTACTGGATTAAAGTTCTCACAGGTGTGAACTTTGTCAGCATGGCTATGTTGGCAGTGGCGCTCGAGCTCGCAGGGTGTGTCTAGTTCCCTCAAAAGCTCTCCAGTGGCATAGCGTACAACCCTTTGTCAATCCGCCAAGCTATGAGAAGACATGAAGACCTAGAGAGAAGGGAGGGCTCAGGTACGTCTACCATTGCTCGGCCTTGCCCTCGCTTAGTCCATCAACTTGTATAATAGAACGCCGTCACCACCACCAACCTCGGTCACTGTCAGCACCGAGACAGCCGTCACATCCATCTCATCCATCGCAAGGAGGATCCATCTACGGTGACAGTTCTGGGCCGCTCTTGAACATGTACTCAAAGGTCGCAGAGGAAGAGGACAATAAGATGGCAGAACTCTGGCAAAAAGACGCGGATGGTATCCTCATTTTCGTGAGTCCTCGTGTCTCTGTTCATATTTCCCAAACATAAACTAGAATGCCATAGACCGGGTTATTCTCTGCTGCTGTCGCCTCACTGCTTTCTGTGTCTATCCAGGACCTGAGGCCAAACCCCCAGGACACCTCCGTGTTCTATCTCAAGAACATTAATCAGCTTCTCGCCAACCCCAAGTTGGACCCCTCCGCTGTCACGGTTCTTCAACCACCCCCATTCACTCCTCCGAGATACGCTATCTCTGTGAATTCACTCTGGTTTTTAAGTTTAGTTGTCAGTCTTACCTGTGCTTTCCTGGCAACGCTATTACACCAATGGTCACGTCGATACGTCAGGAACACTCAACCGCCAAGGTGCAGTCCAGAGAAGAGAGCGCGGATGCGTGCATTCTTTTCAGGCGGTGTTGACAAGTTACATCTTCCCTGGGTTGTTGAAGTATTGCCCACCCTGGTACATCTCTCCCTGTTCCTGTTCTTTGCAGGTCTCCTCATTTTCATCTCCAATATCAACCATACCGTCTTCAACTATGTGACTTGTTGGATCGCAGTTTTTTCAACGGTGTATGGTTGTATCACACTCATGCCTATTTTCCGACACGACAGCCCATACTACGCACCACTGTCGGCATCGACCTGGTTGCTGTATGCCGGTATACGATATATAATCTTTGCAGTCCTATCGTCATTCTATTTTACCTTTAGCTCAGAAACCCGGGGGCGCTTCTGTGACTCGAGAGACCGTTATCGTGACTGGATGTTACGGGGCAGAGGGAAGGCAGCCGAGGAAGCGGTGTCCGAACGATCATCCGAGATCGATCTCCGCATATTGGACTGGGCAATAGATGCTCTGAGCGAAGACGATACAGTTGAAAAGTTTTTTGAAGCCATCCCTCGCTTCTTCAACTCGAATCTAGTCAATATAGATTTCCCGGATACTCTCAAAGACAAGTTCTGGGGGGCACTGGACGCCTTCTTAGGTCGTACTTTGTCATCCAACTCAGTCTTTGAGTCTGTCAAAATCCATCGCCTCATCATCTGCATGAACGCCACAAATGCGATACACGGTCCTGATAATGTCTCAAAAATCCTCTACGACATTTTTAACGAGCGCTGGGGCCAAGTCCTACAATCTATCGAGACGGGACATATTCTGGCGCGATGGTTCCCTAAGGACCAAGCTAATGTTTCGAAACCTGCTCAATGCGTAATTGCCAACATCGTGACTAGGGTGCCAGTGCGGAGACGTAATGACCGGTGGATTGCACTCGTTGTTGACCAATTTGACATACCGGAGCGTGTCCTTCGTGATCACTGGCACATCAATCACGACAATAGTGTTTTACTTTCCATCCTGATTCAACTTACACGCCAAGCTTTTCGCTCCGGTTCCTGGACGCAGGATATTTTGTGGACACTTTCACAATTTGATATCCACGAAACAATTCCTGGGCTGCAAGGCGACTTTTGTGCTTTGTGGAATGAGATTGTCCTAGAAGCAAGGAACGAAGGGACTTATAGCATGCCTCTTGATATACTCCGTGAAGTCCGCCATGCATACATCGATTTACATCGAGGCACCCATGCTTTGCCAACCGCATTCTCTGCTTCCACCGGCAATTTCGCTCACATCCTATACCAGCCATCGTCATACCCACTGTGCAATGTTCCCAGTCATCGCGCGAACTCCGCCGTTCAGACCCCTATTACTAGTATACGTTCCTTGGATATTCCGAACGCAGGTCGTACCACACTTGGTGATTTGAATGATGCCTCGTATGTGCCCTTACAACGACGGCCCCTTCCCGCCGCTTCGCTGGACATCGCTACAAACCCAGTTACACAGGGCAACGCTGACGTATCTAGCACATCTATGGCACACCCCATCCCTCGACGTATCTCTAGTGCTCGTCCCTCAGCGAAGCGAGGAATTGAGCATGGGTCGTTCTATCGTTTCTGGCTCAATATTACTGCCTCTCCCGATAGCGGCCGTCAGCCGTGGGATTCCTGTGGATCCCCCTTCAGCTGTAGAACCACTTCGGCCCCGGTCGGCCCCAGGGTCTCCATCCTCATCTAGAATCCTGGCCCGCCATCACCACCTTACCCTGCAATTTTCCTCCGTTTCGGACCCTTATCTTATGCCAAGTGTTGGGAGAGCCGGTGCGCAACACGGAGCCCATGACATGGGTTTCCCAACTCCGATGGAATAGTCCCATCACCCACCCCTGTCAGCATCTGTTGGCACCTCCATTTCCGAGAACACCCCCGTAGCCTGAACACCACCAGCACGGTCTTCACTAGTCGTATTGGTGGTTCACTGATGGGTCACGTTTCGGATGGAAGTCGTAGCTCTACTTCTATTGGTTATGACGACTCTTATCTTTCGTCGTATCCGTCCTGCGGTATCGCACTGGCAGAACGGCTTGTTCACACTGTTGTCCATGTCCCCCTTTACATCACCTTATTTGGTCCATGCCGTCTCTCACTGCTCGTCTTGAATATCTACGTCTTCACACAAGACCACTCTTCAGCATCGCAAGAGTAGATATAGCGCCGACATGGCTGCCAACGGATCCACACCCACTCGGCCAACCCTCGACTTTCATTCGCCCTCTGGCGATGACCCAGTTCGGCAACACAACACAGATTCAGCTGTTGCGGGTTCACTTTCTTATCCCTACATATCATCGCGACCCGATCTGGTGTTCTTCCTCATGTACTGACTCCTACCCTCCCATTCCCATATACGACCTGCCCACACTTTACTCTGTAGGGACTAACGCTGATGTTGCTTCTCATGCCATGACAAGTATCGAAATTTCCATGTGCATGACGAGTCCTTCAAGTTCAATCCACACTGTCTCACCCACTGATCACGATCGACCCATGAAAATGCCTTGCGACCCAGAGACCGCCATCACAGCGAGCGCTAGCAATAGCCGTGATTTGATAACGGACACCTGTGAGCGCTTTCCTGTCAATTTTTTATGAGGATCTAACGTTTGTGTCCCAGGAAGCAGTGTCATCGATGCGACTGAACCTTCCCAACTCCTTCCCATCGACCCTTTGAGAGGAATAGTGGACTTTGAAACACGGATCACGTCGCTTTCGCTTTCTCGGAAACTTGGAAAGAAAAAGAGTCTTATTGTATCCTCATTTCACGGGGATCCTTCCGCCTTTTTTCCTACACCGTTGCTGTCTACACCTCCTGTCCTACGCTTTAGATAACGTTTATTTGACTCGGATGTCGTCATGTGCGGACTATGATATCGGGAAGGTCATTAATCCCAGGATGTTTCGTTGGTGACCCTCAGCCGAGAATGCCGTCAACTCGAACACCCTCCCCATAGCCATGATCTCAATCGTCGGCATTATTTGAAATATGCGCGCTCGACCACCTCCAGACATCTAGAAACCGGTGAGCCTGAACCCATCTCCGGGTCGTGCATAGGAACAGCCAACCGCGAACCATGCTTGCCGGTCAAGGGAGCAGGCGTGTTCGACATTGAGGTGTTTGCCATCCACGTCGAGCCTCCCACTGCGGATGACTTTGCACTGATAGTACGGTGCGTACGCCGAAGATGGAACGGAGGGTCATGCTATGCTAAAGACATGTCAGCGCGGGGTGCGGGTCTTTGAGGAGTACCGCGCACCAGTCAAGAGTCTACGCGTCCACGTACCCACCTCTCCTTTGCTCTGGGACCGTGATAGGCTAGAGTATTCATCATTGGTACAAATGGCAGTTGAAAACCTTGCCATATAAGGGCGCGGGGCTCCTCAGCGGAGTCAGCGCTTGAGCACGCACAATTATGGCGCGTGCGCGACCCTAGTACAACCACCTCCCTCGTATCCTTGCTCCTGCTGCCCCTGACCAACAAACCTTTGGGTTTGACATCACATCATCCGCCCTCAGCAAACCGCCGAAGTTCTTGCCCTCAACAAACCCATCGACAAGGCGGCCGAGAACTGGCGTGAGCCGCGTGACAATGCAAGCAGCGGCTCCTCTCGAGGTTGGCTGTGCATTCTACAGCCACCTCCTCCACACCCATCGCTGGCAGGCTGTCAACGCCTGCGCCCACCGCTCCTCCATCATTGGCAAGCCGACGATGTTCTCGCTGCGCGGATTCTGCGGCCGCGAGCGCCGAGACATTTCATAATTTCATACTTTCATTGTCATATTTGTGTTCTCCTCATAAAAACAAATTCGATACATAACATGTTATATAAAATATAGTGTTAAGGTGGAAAAATGTGTGCTCGCTGTCGGAGACGACGTGGGAGACGTGGGAGTGGGAGACAACGACGACACATCGTCGGACGTTGCCGGAGGCGCGGGAAGGCATGTGGAAGTCACGCGGATGGACAAGAGCAGCAGATGGAACACGTGAGTGACCGGCCCTGATTCCACCTTCTGGTTCTCTGGCCCTGGTGACGCGAGAGCGGGTAACTGTGACACTTAGGTGAAAACAAGCTCGGAGCGCCAGTGTCTGAACAGATATGGCATATTCTTCGATCATAATCAGTCCTTTTGACTTCAGATTTCCATATTTGGGGGGGTCACTTTTGTGTTCCGTGTCGCAACTCGCAAGCCTCGTCCTATCGAACCCCAGCGTCAACATTCCCCACTCCGACGCCTCGCCCCTTACAACGGACTAACGAGATTGGGGACCTATGAGACGAAGATTGAATGCGAAATCGGGCAAGCAACCATGATGTGACTGGAGAACATGCTAGATATTTAATGTCGAACGTGAACTTTCCGTGAGGCTCAGCCCTCAACTCAATCCCTCTTAAGCTCCCAGTGTCCTCCCAGTCACCGTCTCTAACTTCCGTGTAGTGGCCAGTTCGCCCCCATTGTATCACACTCATACGCAGTATTCTTCTCAATGTCCCAAGATATCGAGAGCGGGGATAGCAGAGGTCTCTTAATCACTCCTCACCTTGTCCTCCAAGTCAATTGACCAACGTGTATTACAGACAATCACCACCATCAGTCGCTTGATCCAAGACCGACTCAGAGTCCACCGTCATCCCCGCTCCGGCAATCCATGGGAGAATCGGACGGTCACCGTGCGAGTGATAGCTCATGGCCACTCTTCTCCATCTACTCCAAGATTGCAGAGGGAGAAGACGACAAGTTGACAGAACGCTATCAAAAGGTGGCAGATGGGGTCCTGATATTCGTGAGTCCTCGTGTTAACGTCCATCTTGGCTACGCAAGTCAACTAGAACACAGTCCGGTTTATTCTCAGCCACCATCGCTACGTCGCTTAGTGTAGTGTTCCAAGACCTAAGACCAAACCCACAGGATACCTCAGCATTTTATCTCAGACTCATATATCAACTTCTCGCGAACCCAAATACGACCCAACTTGAAGCGCCCATCACTTTGGCTACACCCCCTGCGTTCTCTCCACCACTGTATGCCATCGTGGCAACTTCATTGTGGTTCCTAGCCGCGGCCTGTACTATTGCAAGTGCTATGTTGGCGATGCTACTACAGGCGTGGGCTCATCGCTACCTCATGATCACTCGACAGCACCACTTTACACCAGACCAGCGAGCACGGGTCCGTGAAATCATTTTCAAATATGCGAATGGGCGCTACATTCACTGGGGAACTTACCCTATGACCTTCCTCGTACACATTTCCATCCTCTTCTATGTCATCGCTGGACTGATTTATCTCCTCAATATCAATCATGCTGTCTTCGCTTTTCTATGTCTGATGGCTATCTTTGTCCCATTACACGCTGGATATCACACGGCGACGGCGATTCTCAAGCCTGGCATGCTCTTCTACGGACCTTTTTCTCAACCTCTTTTGCACATTTGTCTTGGGATATTATACACTGTAACCCAAATTTCGTCCCGCATACCATCCCTTCGTCCCCTTTGCGAGGCCAGCGGAAGGCTCTATCATGATTTTTGCCGTTTTCGTGAAGGCTTCTTGAAAGGAAAAGGGAAGGCAGTCGAACAAGATGCTTCAAATGGCCCGACGAAGGTCGATCACGGTGTCTTGGAGTGGACATTTAACAACTCGGTTATAGATGCTGACCTAGAAAGGTTCTTTGCCGCCATCCCCGGCTTCTTCGAGTCAAAGTTGGTTAACAATCTCCAAGAACGGCTTTCGGAAGAGTTTCAGAAGAAGTTTGGTCGGGCGCTGGACGAGTTTCTTGATCGCACTTTCTCATCCAATACCTTCTCTGGATTAGTCAGAGGAGATCGACTCCTCATATGCCTCAATGCCGCACGTGCAGCACTCGGACCAGGAGCGGTCTCACGAATCCTTGGGGACATATTCGATGGGCGTTGGCCTGCGGCACTCCAATCCATCGAGGTCGGCTATGTGCTGAAACGTTGGGACGACATTGGCGTATCGTCACATCTACGAAGGATAGTTGCTCGCATCATCTCCCGCGTTCAAGTTCATGAACGCGACGACCGCTGGATCGGGCTTGTCAAGAACGAATTTGGGATGTCTGATCGTGCCTTCCAGGACCATGTCGCATCTGGCGACCGCATCTCACTTGCCGTCCTGATCCACGTCACCCGCCAGCTCCTTCAAGTTCGCACCGATTTTGAGCTTTGGGAACCGGGTATTTTGCGGGGACTTTCTAATTTTGATATACGCACTACTCTTCCCGGACAGCAGCACGACTTCTGCGTCGTGTGGAACGAAGTCGTTGAAGAAGCCCGAAGACGTGGGATCGGGAGTACTCCCGCATTGATTGTCGAAGAGCTTCTCCACATTTACACTGTTTTACATCAAGACACAGACACTACTCAAGTGACGTATGCTGGTTCCACCGCGTCCAGTACTAGTGATGCCGATATCCCGCTTGAGTCATTTTCGTATCCATCCTGCCGCGTTGTCGACCATCGCCTAGACCCGACCCTTCACTTTGGCACGTTACCAGCGGAAAGCACTGCTCTCCCTTCCCCTCCCCATGTACCCGATGCCCCGCCAGTCCCTACTCCCATCCATACCTCGTCTCGACCTGCCCCTCTCAAAGGTCAAAGTGTTATCGTATCACCAGGTGTTACCGCAGCAGAAATGTCCCCCGTCTCCCACATGGCCGCCATTATCCCTGATTCCATTCCCGAGAACGGTCCTGCTCGGCGACAAGTCCAGGAAACGGAAATAATTCCCTCTTCTATAGCGCTAACTGACTACCTTGCACCCACACCGGGAGCGCCATCCTCATCCTCATCTTCATCTTCAGCCGCCTCGCGCCCATCCGCTCCTCCTCAGGTCTCCACAATCTTAGGTCAATCTGCCAGTGCCACTTCTACTAGTATTGGAAGCGCTAGTATGCCAGCGCACAACGATAATCCGAACCCGAACCCACCTATGTCGACCGAGGCCCATCGTCACCCATGCAACTCAGCGCCGTCTGTCCCGGGCGTTGACACAAGCTCCACGCGACGCGAGGACCACGAGAATGGCCCACGCTGACTGAGATGCAGCGGGCGGCTGTTTTGATGGAGGCCTTTGTAAGTGTGTTTTCCACGAAGTCAGAAATGTGCCTGAATTTATCGGCTGCTCCCACAGAGAGGTATGATGTTCGCGCAGCAGAACCGGCATCCACCACTGGCATATTTGTCGTCTCGCTTGTGGCCGCCAGTGCCGCTGAGAAGAAGTGGTTTTTGATCACGATCACATGCTTCTTATATTTTCATACTAGCAGTATTTAAATACATGGAACGTGATTCTTGCTACAAGTCCGCTCTTATTTCTTTCTCTTTATTGCCCAACTGTCCCTTCATTTGGTCCTGTTGATATCACAACGATTGGGGAGGTAATTGGGTTTGGGTCTCCTCTTCGTAGGATAAGCCACTGTTAGCTACACATTCAACAAGTAGTCATGTAGTGGTGGTATGGAACTCAGACGTATCTGCGTCAGATGGCGCCCCGGCACAGGCAGGATCGCGACTTGCAAGAACTGCTCCGCGCATACCGAGTGACAATTTAAGTGGGCCATCGGCTTGATGTGTTGGACCGGCAACGGAAACTTGGCACGTCTCTGTCTTGGACTCTTATAATGGGCACAAGGAATTGCAAGCCGGATCTTGCGCACCAACCTTTCTGAGAAGAGGAATGAGCTCATTCGAGCTCCACGGGTTTTCATACACCTTCTCTAGTCATCATAGTCCAAGGCACATGCGCGGGTGTACGTCATGCCTAATGGGACCCCTCCCCCCCGAGATTGACAAATACACATGCCAATGTAACCCATTCGCTGTTTCATAAAGCACACAAACTTACCATTGATACTCCCTCTTCTGCCAAGACACTGTCCACACCGCCGAACGGCCCCCGGGCCGAGCACCTCATAGCTGTTGGTCAGCGTACCCGAGCCTGGCGCTCCGTGTGACAGAAAGCGCGCAGGCAAAGTGAGCGCAGGATTATTGTACGTCGGTGGGCCCGCCTCGAGGATGAGGATACGCAAGTCTGGCAAGCCGGCCAGCGACGACAGACCAGTAGTGCCGCCTGTCAGATGTCCTCTCGATTAGATCAGACTGGAATCATGGAGAAGAGCATGGCCCACTGCCCGTGATGATGATATCGCATTCTTCGTTGATGTTCAAGTTGTTTGTAGTTGACATCGTACTCTACTCCAATCTGCTAGGGTGGAGAAACAATGGGTGAGTTAAGGAACTTAAGGTGTCTATCTAGCGCTCCCGGGCCCCGACTCCCAGAGACAGGTGGGCGGGACTGACGTGTATAAACTGTATGCGTGCAAGAGAAAGTCCTCAGACAAGCTCTGAGTTGGATCCACGCGGCGAAACCAACAAAGGGGGAGAAAAATGGCGTCTTCAGTGTACAAGAGATGGATAAAACAAAAGGTATGTAAAACAGTAAACTGAAAAGTGTGCGGTGAAACGTTGGGGTGCTGGTTATCATATGATTCGGACTAGGGTGCGGGGTGCGGTGCGGGGTGCATTCGTACACTTTAGTTAAAAGCCGTGCAAACATAAAAACGTTGCATGCTGTGAGTTTGAGGATTTGACAGGATGGAATTAATGTCATAATAAGAACTTGCGAACGAACCATCCACAGAATCCACCTATTTGCTATTGCTCCAGATAGTGAGAATAATCAAGCGGAAGAACTGAGGATTTCAGGGAAGGGAAACATCAAAAGAGCCTGAGAGGGCACTGGCAGGGGCAGTGCCGTGACAAAATGATGAACGTAAAAGTTTAAAAGTTTAAAAGTGAGAGAAACGGAAAAACCCACTCTTGAAAGTGTACCGTAATTCAAGGCGACTCCTACATCTCCACCGCCTCGTGGGTTACATGACGACCAACTCCAACTCTCCGAGTCGGTCCACAGTTAGAGAAGCAAAGGCGCAGGAACGCGCGGCTGCGTCTAGGTCTCAGCCACACAGTATCGTGCGTGGGAACCACTGAGCTTGCCACGGTGATGATCCATGTTCTCGACTTCGACCGACGACTCTCACCATCCTTTACCAACCCCTGGGAGCTCCACAGTCCAACACAGAGAGACGCACGCGTGGATTGAACTGCAACGTGGCTGCGGACATAAGGGAGACGGCCATGGCTGACGACAAGTTCAACGTCGACGGTTGTGGCTATGGGACAAAGTTTCTTCTGTGCGTCATCTCACCTACCAAATCCCACCCATACTTACTGCGGGCTTGGCCCCCATCTGATGTTGTCTTCGGCATAACGCCATGCACCGCCAGATGGTCGTACTCTTCTTTCCGTCAGCGATTCACTGGACGTCTACCTGCACGGCATGCCTGGTGGCCCGGCGTACGTATGTATCATATTCACTCCAGTTGACCAGCTGACCCTCCCACCCTTTGATTCGTTCTCGAACTTGTATCCATCACATGGTGTCGGCGCGCTCCCGCATCGTTCCGCGCCGCATTCTCACCGTCCGGCTCTAAGTTCGCTGGTGCATCCCAGGGAAATGGTCGCGGTATGACACGTACGCACCTGCAAGCCGATGAACTTGGTGTTCATCACTGACCGGAATCGCGCACGGCAAGGAGCGGGAACAGGGCGACGGGCGCCGCCAGCGGGTGGTTGTACGAGGAGCTATTGGGCCAGGGCACTTGACTGGGGAGTAAGGAACATCAAGTCCAATTCGGAAATCGGTGGAAAAGAGGCCATGACTTTTACGAGGTGCGTCCTCATCGGTCATCTTATCCTGGGGTACACAGATTTGACGCGCAAACATGGGCGATAGCATACGTCCCTGTTACATATTATCGACGCAACGACATTCGAGCACGAAGAGCTCATCCATGTTCCCGTGAGCGTCAACGATCCTCCACAGTCGTCCTCGCCAAGACCGACGTCGACATTGACACCGTCTTCCCCAAACCACCCGAGTACAACCCTACGTGCGCGCACTTTTCACAAACGATGATGTCTGGACTACTGTGTCCTCTCCCTTACCGTCGCGCCTGCCCAACATCCCTGTTCCCCCATTGCACACACACCCGCTCGGCCACGGGCACGGCTCCTTGTGCGGACTTTCAAAGGTGTCGCACTGACGCCGTGTCATGCTTAGAAAAAGGAAGTGCGGGCAACAATAACATGTCCAAGAAAGCGTACTTTATGTGGACTGATCTCGTCTGAGAAACGTGAAACGTGATGTATTCTGCCAACTAGGCTATGTAAGCGCGTAAGTACGTGGTCTTCTCACACCGTGATCGTGATCGCATCGCTGATTTCATTAGGTAAGGTAACCTAACGCCGATTATCGCCGGTTCGCAACATTCCAGAGCTGAAGCGATAAGATCCGCGGCGCGACTCGGACGTTCAAGTTAGCACAGGAGAACATGGCAGACAATTCACGTCGAACTTCCCATTTTACGTGAGGCTGAGCCCTCAACCCCTCTTAATCTCCCAGTGTTCGTCGCTAGGCTCCGTGTAGTGACCATTTCTCCCCCGTTCTACCACTACCACACTCCTACGCAATACCTTTTCAATGGCCCAAGATATTGAGAGCGGGGATAACAAAGGTCTCTTACTCGCCTTGTTCTCTAAGCAAATTGACCAACGTGTAATACAGACAATTACCACCATCACTCGCTTGATTCAAAACCGCCTCAGAGTCCACCATCGCCGGGAGAATCGGACGGTCACTGTGCGAGTGATAGCTCATGGCCACTCTTCTCCATCTACTCCAAGATTGCAGAGGAAGAAGACGACAAGTTGACAGAACGCTATCAAAAGGTGGCAGATGGGGTCCTGATATTCGTGAGTCCTTGTGTTAACGTCCATCTTGGCTACGCAAGTCAACTAGAACACAGTCCGGTTTATTCTCAGCCACCATCGCTACGTCGCTTAGTGTAGTGTTCCAAGACCTAAGACCAAACCCACAGGAT